>JACCDY011371320.1_pt1 | contig 13778 bp, 20 predicted proteins | sample 7446391 | NCBI WGS metagenome assembly JACCDY01 (sample SAMN15323451, study PRJNA562643) | freshwater metagenome | isolation source: river surface water | place: USA:Blue River Watershed | collected 2017-08-18 | reverse complement strand
CGACTACCAACATCTTCTGCAAGAGCTTCGCGCAACTGTGGAATTCCTGCAGCTGGGCAGTAACCCGTCTTTCCATCTTTGATCGCTTTGTTCATTGCATCAACAACATTTTGTGGAGTCGCAATGTTTAAGTCACCAAGGTGAAATGGGAAAATGCGATTTCCTTTTGCGCCCCACTCGGCTGCAGCAAGTGAAACAGCAAATGCGGTCTCGGTTCCGAGTCGCTCTAAACGTTCTGCAAGTGCCATCGCTTTTCCCCTTGTAATACACATCTGATATATGACGACCTTTACATTACATAAAGTTGCGACCCTGCAAATACAAGGCCCTGTCAGATTGGGCTTAGGGCTATTCGGCCAGCAACAACTCGGGGGAAGGCGCAACCACGGGGTTTCGCATGGTCAGCCACACCCCGGTCAGCGCTACCACCAATGCCACAAGGGCCAGCGGGCTCAACCGCTCGCCAAACAAGATGGCACTTTCAATTGCACTGAGCGCCGGAGTAAGGAAGAACAAGCTGCTCACGCGTGCTGCAGAATGTCGTGAGATGAGCAGCATCATCAGCATTACGGCTGCGATGGAAAGAATGAATACTGACCACAACAACGCAAGCACCAACTCGATGTTGATGTTGAATTCCCAGTCTTCGAACAAACTTGACGCAACGAGTAACACTGCGCCTGCGGAAACATATTGCGCTGCGGTACCGGTGACCAGTGGCATTTCGCGTCCGCGTGCACGTTGCACCAATGTGCCAGTCGACATTCCAATAATGGAGATGATCATCGCGAACAGTGCTGGCCTCGTTACATCGCCCAATCCATCTCGCATTTTGTCAATGACCACGACGACTACTCCAGAAATTCCCAACATCACACCAACCCACTGGCTGCGTCGTAGGCGTTCTTTCAATAACACTCGACCTGCAACAGAAGTAACTACTGGATGCAGACCTGCGATGAGCGCACTAAGCCCAGACGGCAATCCTTTCTTGATTGCATAAAACACTCCACCCAAATAAACGGCATGCATGCACGTTCCAACAATCGCCGACGTTGACCACGAACTTTTAGCAAGTTTTGGAGCCTTAACTATTTTGGCGATGATGTACAACAGCACTGCCGCACACAACATACGTACGGTAAGAAACGAAAGCGGACCAGCGTTATTCGTGCTGTATCGAGCAACAACAAAACCAGTACTCCACAATGCAACAAAAATCCATGGCGTTAATCGCTCAAACAATGACGTGCGACTGGTCATGCAGGTTGAATGAGATCCCACGTGTTGCCATACACATCTTCAAAAACGGCAACAAGTCCGTACACCTCGCGTCGTGGCTGTTCACGAAACACAACGCCACGTGATGTCCACGCTGCGAAATCTCGTTCAAAGTTGTCGGTCTGCAGAAAAAAACTCACTCGCCCACCAGTTTGATTTCCAATGCTTGCTTCCTGCTGCTCGCCTTCCGCACGCGCAATGAGCAAAGAGGCGCCTTCGCCAGCAGATACCACAACCCAGCGTTTACCATCACCCATATCGGTGTCTTTGACAAGCGTGAAACCTAACTTGCCAACAAAGAAGCCAATCGCTTCGTCGTATTCGCGCGCCACATAGGTGACGAGACCAATGCGATTCATGTTGAATTACGAATGAATGGTGTTTTCCACCACGAACATCCGTCGACGACCAGAAACGTTTGCCAAAGAGTCAGCAACAACGGACTTGCCAATTTCACTTGCATATGCAGCCTCAAAATCGGCTTGTGTATCGAACCACAGTTCAGAAACACCATCTGGGTCGCCTTCTGCCGGGTTTTCCACCAGATTGAATACTCCTCTACGCAGGTTTGGCAATTGCTTTGCCAATGGTGCGTGCTGCTTCAACCACCAATCGACAAACTGCTCATGCGTTGAGCTTTCCGCGCGAGTGAGCAAGATGATTGCTTTGAAACTCATGATGGCTTCTTGGTGCGAGCGAACGGACGACCACCAACTGCCAACGCAACGCTGACCACAATTTCATGAGCCATTGGTGCATCACCAATGCAGATTTCAATCGAGTCCATTTCGTTAAATGACCAGATGTCGTCTTTGTTTGTGATTGGAATAGTCAATGATGCTCCTGGACCAGCAACCTTCTTCGTAGAAGGAATGATGTCGTCGCCCTTAATGACTACTTTGCGCACTGGAGCACCAAAACGCGGGTGTATCAATGCTGCCGCATGCTCAATTTCGCCCGCCGTTCCCACAATTGCACCCTTGCCATAGGCAGTTACTTCGCTCGCTTCTACTCCAAGCGCTGCAAGTGCGCGCTCTGCGAGCAAGCCCGAAATCTCTGCCCCCATCGCTTCCAAAATGATGAGGTCTTTATGACGCTTGCCAACGAGTGGGTTATCAATAACCGCACTGGCAACCGCCTTGCGAACGATGCGACCCGTAGGTTCGCCAAGCTCGGCCTGAATGTCTTCACACGTCGTGACTATTTTGCGAATGTCCATGCACTGAAACTATCAGTACGGCACTTTTAATCTGCTGAACGCAGGTTTTCGCCAATCTTTGCAAATGCGCTTCCCAAAGCTTTGATCTCACTGTCACTAAGTAGATCAATCATGTGTCCACGAACGCTTTTCACATGATGCGGAGCGATTTTCTTGAGAAACGCATACCCCTTCGCTGTCATTTGAGCAAAGACAGCACGTCCGTCCACCTCGTCGCGAACTCGTTCAACAAATTTGGCAGTGACGACTCCTTCCATTCGACGCGTGAGACCTCCTCGCGAAAGCCGAAGAGTGTCCGCCAAGTCACACATTTTCATTCGATGGTCTGGCGCACTAGAGAGCATTGCAAGCAGCTGGTAGTCACCTCCGTCTAACCCAAAAGGTTCAAGATCTCGCTCTATCGCGCGGAGTAAGTCGGAGGCATGCGTGACGAATCCCAGCCAAGCCCTCATTTCATTGTCATTGAGCCACTTTGCGCTTGCCACACGGTAACCCTACCGTAATAGTTGCGTGCGCAACTACTTTTGCTCTATAGTTGCGATAGCAACGATCTCCACCCCGGAGACGTTTCATCTACAAGGAGAAAATAAATGGACGCAGTAATGCTCGTAGGCAGAATTTTGTTTGCTTTCATGTTCGTCATGAGCGGACTTAATCATCTCACTAAAGCTGAGGCAATGGCGGGATACGCCGCATACAAGAAGGTTCCAGCACCAAAGTTGGCCAACCTTCTTTCTGGCGTGCTCATGATCCTCGGTGGTCTTTCAGTAATCCTCGGTGTTTACACAGATTTGGGCGCCTTGGTGCTCGCAGTCTTGCTCATCGTGATGGCACTGAAGATGCACGACTTTTGGAACGCACAAGGTGAAGCTAAGCAACCAGAAATGATCGGCTTCATGAAGAACATCTCAATGGCCGGTGGTGCATTGTTCTTGTTTGCAGTTGCAGCAATGCAGGACTCAAACATTGGACCAGCACTTGGCAGCAGCCTCTGGTCGATTGCACCTTAAGTTGCAGTTCTGCGGATAATCCGCACAGAAATTCGAAAAGGGCGGCCCACACGGGTCGCCCTTTTTGCATGGAAATTGACGTCCTCATTACACATTTCACTTCACACATACATATGAATTAATCGCTTCAGTGATGTGTATAGGAGGTGTATGGTGTGTCCATGGCAAGAACAAATATTGACATTGATGAGGTTGCGTGCCGCAAGGTAATGAAGCGGTATCAGTTAGCCACCATGAAAGATGCGGTCAATTTCGCACTCAATCAATTGGTCGATGAGCCAATGTCTCTCGAGGAGGCTCTGGCCATGGAAGGAACTGGATGGGATGGCGACCTATCCGAAATGCGCAAGGTCCGCTTCCCATGCCCTTAATCGATACTTCGGCCTGGATCGAATACCTGCGCAAAACCGGTTCGGACACGAACATAGAAATGCGAAATGTGCTGACTCGTCGTCATCACATTTGCGATGCAGTCACTATGGAGATTCTCGCTGGCGCACGCGATGACGAAAACGCCCGAAATCTCAAGAGGTTGTTATCACGCGCCACAGTCATTGAAACCAAACCCATTGACTACCACAATGCAGCCACGATTTACCGAGCATGCAGACAAGTCGGCCTCACAGTGCGAACTCAAATTGATTGCCTCATTGCTGCTATCGCAATTCGTACAAATACTCCGCTATTACATCAAGATGCAGACTTCACTGCAATTTCACAAATCACCACTTTAAAGATGCATACCGCAAGCAAATAGCTATTTGAGGTTCAACCACTCTTCTTCGCCGTGACCAAGTTCTTTCAATCGCTTTTTTACTGACAGTGGAACTTCAACGAAATTTCCTTCTTTCACTTTTGCGGCCAACGAGCCGTTTTCATCCCACATGTGGCAGGTGTTAATCGTGCCTGCGAACTGCCTGCGGCGCTGCTCTTCAAAGTTGCCTTCTTCAACAGCGTTTGATTCTTCAGAAGATGAAGCAGCAACCCGCATCGACCATCCGGCCTGAATAGCAACTGGCGCCATTGCCGACAGAAGTGCCGTGATGTGCGTGCAACCGCGCGCACCTGCAAACAGTTCCTTCACTTTCGCATTAAACCCGCGTGCAATTGACATGCCCTCAAGCTTTTTGTAGTGATCGGTGATGTGGGTGCATTCAAGATGCGGATGTTCATGAAATGTTGCTGATGCTTTTTCAATCAAAAACGTTGGATACACGATTTCAAGATCCACAATCATGTGATGCAACCACAGCGGTTGTTCGTCGCCCTTCAAATACAGGCCCGCCGGTTTTTCATCTACCACTACCCCACGAAGCATGAGTCGGTCAGCAGCCATTCGGAATGCGCGGACCTCGTACCGACGAGTATGAATTAATGGAAACTCTGGGTTTTCAGGGAACATTATCTGCGCTGACATGGGCGCAACGCTAACCAACTAACCTGCGCATATGACTAACGAAGAGCTCGTCAAGACCGTTTGCCCAATTCTCAACGACAATGCCTGGAAGTACTACTTCACTCCAAAAGCCATTGAAGTTGGCAAGTCAATGGGTCTAAAAGGCATGGAGTTCTATGTTGCAGGACGCGGAGGAAGCCTCGGCGATTGTGAGGGCAGCGTGGTAGCTGCAGCATTCGGCTACTTCAACCCGGTGATTATTAATGCAGCATGGAGCCTGGCGACGGCAAAACACCCTGCACGCGTGATTGGTGATGCGCACTATGAAGTTGCAGCACAATTGGGTCGCGAGAAACTCTCCGATATGCCGGGACTAAACGAGTTCACCTCAGCTATGGAAAAGGTATTCAATGCTGCTGATCCAGATGGCCTCGCACTGTTTGCCGCATTTAAGTCGATGCCACTTGCGCAAGACACTCCCGCCCGCGCTATGCAACTTGCCGCATCACTTCGAGAGTTCCGTGGTTCAGCACACCTCATAGCTATTCGCGCAGTTGGCCTTACCTCAAAACAGGCTCACTATGTGAAGCGACCAAATGACGTGAAAGGTTTCGGTTGGGGCGAAGACGACGCACCGGTTGTAGATGATCAAGTTCGTGCGCTTATGGTGCAGGCAGAAAACCTCACGGACGCATTATGCATTCCTGCCTATTCAGTTTTGAATGATGAAGAACGCAATGCTTTGGTTAACGGAACTAAAGCATTTGAAGCAGCCCTCAAGTAATTCATGCCGCATCCGCTTACGCAGGTAACGCTCCGCGGAAACAAAGTCCGTCTCGAACCGCTATCTCATCAACATGTTGAGGGTTTACGGCTAGCCGCAGCAGAATCGCGCGAAAGTTTTCGCTACACGTGGGTGCCTTTACCAAACGAGACGGACGTTGCGCGCTACATCGAAAGCGCATTGAACGCACATGCAGCAGGAACAGCACTGCCGTTTGCCACCATTCGAACCGACACGGAAAATGTTGTTGGCACAACACGATTTATGTCTGCAGAATACTGGACGTCACCAGATGGCAAACCATCCGACTCGGTGCGGCCGAATGCAATTGAAATTGGCTCAACGTGGTTAGCGGCATCGGCACAACGGACATTCGTAAACACCGAAGCAAAATTACTCATGATGTCGTACGCATTTGAACAACTTGATGTAGACAGACTGTTCTTTAAAACTGATGCACGAAATACTGCCTCACGAGCAAACATCGAGCGAGTTGGAGCGAAGTTTGAAGGAATTCTTCGCCACAATATGTATTCAGTAGATGGAGCAAACGATGGCTACCGAGATTCTGCTTACTATTCGATACTCCACGACGAGTGGCCAGCAGCGAAACAGTCATTACTTTCGCGACTTCGTGATTGAGGCTCTCGGCTAGATTTACTTTGTGGTTTCGACTGGAAAATTGCGTGTTGGCGAGGCAATCATCGATCTTCTCGCTCGCGAGTATGAACTAGCCACCGTTTTCGGTATTCCAGGCGTTCACAACATCGAACTCTTTCGCGGCCTGCACCTATCTGGTATTCGAGTTGTTGCACCTCGGCATGAACAAGGTGCCGGATTTATGGCCGATGGCTGGTCCATCACAACTGGCAAGCCGGGCGTGTGCGCGCTTATCTCCGGGCCTGGACTCACCAATGCGATCACACCAATTGCGCAGGCGTATCACGACTCACGACCAATGCTCGTTCTTGCAAGCACCACTCCAACCAACGCGCTTGGCAAGAAATTTGGCCCACTGCACGATCTTGACGATCAAGCGGCAGTCGTACGTTCCATAACCGCATTTAGCGAAACCGTTATTGACCCAACCCAGTTACCGCACTTAATCGAGCGTGCATGGAATGTGTTCACATCAAGCCGTCCACGTCCAGTACACATCGCTATTCCCACCGATGTGCTGGAGCAGTTTGTAGAACCGTTTACTCGTGTGGCCATTGCGCCGTCGCCTCCACGGCCGAGTGAATTAGATATTCAACGAGCAGCGCAACTACTTGTCGGCGCAAAAAGGCCCATGATCATTGTTGGTGGAGGTGCCGTCAAAGCAGGCGACGCTCTTGCGCGTATCGCAACCGCAATTGACTCCCCCGTCGTGCTTACGGGAAATGCAAAAGGCGTAGTTCCGTCAAGTCACCCGCTATGCGCAGGTTCTTCACTCGTTATCCCACGTGTTCAAGACGAGATTGAACAGTCAGACGTGGTGTTGGTGGCTGGTTCAGAACTTTCTGATGCCGACCTGTACAACGGTGGGCGTGCACTCAACTGTTCAGGAAAAGTGATTCGAATAGATATCGACGCAGAACAATTGCAACGCCGGACAACGCCTGAGATTTCTTTGCACGGTGACGCACTCGTCGTATTGCAAGCACTAGATCAAGAACTCATCAGACTCGGTGTTTCGTCAGCAAACAGTGGGTCTTCCCGCACTACAAACCTGCGTCTAGCGGCACGTGCTGGAGTTCGTCAAGACCTGTTGCCATGGATTGATGCAATGGAGCAAACTATTCCCAAAGGAACAACTGTTGCTTTGGACTCCACGCAACTTGCCTACGCGGCGCATACCGTGATGGCCTGCGATACTCCGCGCTCGTGGCTTGCACCGTTTGGTTTTGGAACTCTTGGTTGTGCATTACCAATGGCAATTGGTGCAGCAATTGCTAATTCAACGAAACCTGTTCTTGCAATTGCTGGCGATGGTGGTTGGCTGTTCACCGTTGCCGAAATGGCCGCAGCAATTGATGAGGGTGTCGACATCGTGATGGTGTTGTGGGATAACCGCGGCTACGCACAAATTCGTGAATCGTTTGATGACGTTCACGCGCCACGAATGGGCGTTGATGTTTCATCTCATGATCCATCTGCCATTGCTCGAGGATTCGGCTGGAATGCTGTAGATGTCAACACTGTCGATGCATTTTCCATTGTTCTTGCGGAAGCGTTTAAGCATCGTGGAGCACACTTCATCCGAATCAGCGTTTCGTAACAATGGCTTCAAAAAGGTCAATTGGAAAAAACTTTCGTTTGGTTTGGCTCTCGGTCATGGTGTCGAGTGCTGGTGATGGAATGTTCCTCACAGCGTTTCCTCTTCTTGCCGCAATCCTTACACGCGATCCCGTCCTTATTGCCGGCGTAACGATTGCATCTCGTTTGCCATGGTTGTTGTTCTCGCTATTCACCGGAGCACTGGCCGACCGAATGGATCGACGAAAACTCATGATCGGCGCAGACCTCATTCGACTTGTCATCGTTGGCTTGCTCGGTGTTGCAATTCTCACCGACATCGTCAATATATGGATGCTGTATCTCAGCGCTTTCCTATTGGGAACTTGCGAAACGCTTCACGTCAATGCCGCACAAGGATTTGTTCCGGCAATTGTTAAACAAGAGGATCTTCTTGAAGCAAATGCCCGCTTTACCAGTGGACAAATCGTTGCTGCACAGTTCATTGGACCACCACTTGGCGTAGCAATGTTCAACGTGTCAACGTCGCTGCCATTCCTCGCCGATGCTGCGACGTTTGCCGGATCTGCTGCGCTTGTTTCTCGCGTTCCGGACGAACACGCAGTTGAGCCGCCTACAACCAAGATCCTCGAAGACATCAAGGAGGGCATTCGCTTCACCATTGAAACGGTTTCGCTACGCAGGCTCACTGAAATTCTAGTGGTGGTGAACTTTTTCTACTTCGCCGCCAACTCTCTTTTGGTGTTGTACAACGAGGACTTACTTGGGGGAAACAAAATCACTTTCACAGCGTTATCGGTAGGCGCTGCCTCAGGAACGGTGATCAGTCGTTTCTTTCTTGACAGAATCACCACAAAGCTTGGAAAAACGCGAACACTTCAAGTTTCGCTGTGGGCTTGGGCCATTGCCACCATTGGGTTAGCAGTTGCATGGGAACCAATCTTGGCGATCGTGATGCACCTTGTTTTAGGTCTTGGTTCGGGCTGGTGGATTGCACTGAACAACACACTTCGACAGCAGATCACCCCAACACGCATGCATGGACGCATGAATGCTGTATCGCGCACAGTTTCTTGGGGAATTGTTCCTTTTGGATCGCTATTTGGTGGGATTGCAGCTCGCATTTTTGGACTTCGCGGACCATTCATTGTTTCAGCCGTCGTAATGACAAGCTATGCACTCTTTGCAAAACGTTTGCTCAAACCTGTTGAGCATGCCATCAGTCAGCAAGATATTCGTGCTTGACTGAAGTAATGCGCTTTCTCCCTTCGCTTAACCCCACGCGCAAACGAATTCTTCTGTCCACTTGGGGACTATTCGCTGGACTCTCGTTATTGCTGGTGACGGCCGGCCTTTTCAGCACCATGGTCGGTATTCGCGCAGAATTGAAACAACTACCAACCATTGTCAGCGGTGGAATCACTACTGCTTATTACGCAGGCTTTCTTCTTGGTTCGTGGTACACATTGCGCGCACTTGCACAGGTTGGACACATTCGCGTGTACGCAGCACTCGCATCGCTACTCAGTGCTTCAGTACTTGTAAGCGGAGTATTTGACTCACCAATTGTGTGGATCATTATGCGAGTGAGTACTGGCTTTTGTTATGCAGGACTCTATGTTGTTGCTGAGTCTTGGCTGAATGGTCTGGCAACCAACACATTCCGTGGTCGATTGCTTGCTGTATACAACGTGGTGACAGTAGGCGCCTACGGTGCTGGGCAATTGATGGTGTTTAACTTTGATGCACGAAACCTCACAGGTTTTGCATTTGCTGCAATGATTGCGTCACTTGCAGTCATCCCCGTTTCCATGTCCGAACAAGCTGCAACGCCAAGTATCGAAAATCATGAACACATAACGTTGCGCGAATTAGCACGCATTGTTCCCACCGGGTTTGGAGCAATCTTGCTTGTTGGTCTTGCACACGGTGGCATGCTCGGCATGGCCGTCATTTACGCCACGCGAGAAGGTCTAAGTATTGGTCGCACCGGAATTCTTGTTGCAGTTATTCAATTGGGTGGAATGGCGCTGACATGGCCAATTTCCTCTGCATCCGACGACATTGATCGACGCATCATCGGTTTGCTCATCACACTGGGTGCAATCGTGATGAGCATCGCGATGCTGTATCAACCTGCAGAAAGCATCTGGACCATTGTGTTGCTATTTGTTATCGGTGGCCTCAGCTTCCCGCTCTATGCAATCGCTAGCGCGTACACGAACGACTGGGTTTCTCCGGAACAGATGGGTGCTGCCGCATCGCAACTTGTGACCCTCTATGGATTCGGCGCAATGATTGGGCCACTGCTTGCTGCACCATTTCTTGACATTCTTGGTACCGATGGATTTGCGTGGTCAATCATTGCATTCCATTCTGCAGTAGCAGTTTTCCTTGTTTACCGAATCCGTGCATGGCATGCGCCAGTAACCACCAAGAAGTGGGATGAAGTGTCATTCCACGGTCGTGCGTTCTTTGTTCCTGCAACCATTGCATCACTCGGCGTTACGACAAAGGCAAAGCCAAAAAACATTCAGCAGTAACTAGGCCTTACGAGGCTTGCCAATCCTCACCGACACGCCAGGCGAAAACATCACATGTGCTTCACCGGTTGGTGCAGGCAAACCTGCAGCCTTTACCAATTGATCGTTCAGATTGACAATGTTGGCTTCATACAACTGCCATTGCTCGTGATCGACAGGTGCATAACGAAGCGTTCCGCCAAAGCCTTTTGAGTACAGCCCCCACCGTGCAGATAGAAAATGCGCAAGGTCACTTGGCTCTTTGATTTCTTCACCAATGGTCAACTCAATCTGTGTTGTCGATCTCGATGGCCAACGACGCTTCACTGTGGTTCGCAAACGTTGACCATCTTTTATATGCGACGCACTGCCCCAGCAATACGGAATGAAATACGTTGCGCGGGCGACAAAAGCTGGAATCAGTCTGTTGACATCGAGCGAAAAGAACCACACACCAGGTACACCATTGCGCTTCACATACGTACGCACATTCACTTCGGGGAACGATCCAAAGTATGGAACTGGAGGAGCAAATGGAAACGAAATGTTGCGCATCGAGAATGGAATGAGCCCAACCCAAGCGCTGCCATCAAACGTGTCCACTTCAATTCCCTTGGGAAGAAGCGCCTGCACCACGGCTGGGTCGTAACGCCAATGGAGATAGGCAAGGTCACGCCATTGCTGCTTCATAACAGGTCGCTTTACGGGTTCGGGGCAAACCACTTGTGACACAAATTCAACCCTAGACATCACAACTGATCTTCGCACTGTTGTACGGTAACCATATGGCCCGTTATGTCACCACAATCAAGAGCTCGAAATCTCCCGAAGAAGCTTTTGCCTATATGGCAGATCTACGAAATTTCGCCGAGTGGGACAAGGGCGTGATCAAGGTTGAGCAAGTCAATGACTCAGGCGCGGGAATGGGCACTATTTTCGATGTCACGGTAAAAGGTTTCGGCGGTTCTACTTCCACTCTCCGCTACACGACTACCGAATACGACGCCCCACGCAATGTTCTGGTCAAGGGCGTAAACACGTTGTTCACATCCATCGACCGTGTAACCATTACACCAACTGCAACTGGCTGCGATGTCATTTACGACGCAACACTTACTGCAAATTGGGTAATTGCTCCAATGAATTTGTTGCTAGGAAGAGTCTTCAACAAGATTGGCGATACCGCTACACGCGGCTTGCGCAAGGTGCTCGCCTAACTACGGGCAGCCAAGACCATTTAAGTTCGCGCACTCTCTGCACAACCAGACATCGCCTTCCGAGGTCTTCCATTCTGTTGCATAGGGCGATTCGCATGATGCGCAGTGCTGCTTATCGCTTTCCATATCCAGAGAGTAGCCCGCATACAATTCCTGCATGGCAATTCATGGTGTAACTACATATTTATGGTTTGATAACGAAGCTCTTGAAGCGGCCGAGTTCTATACGTCGCTGTTTCCTAACAGCAAGATGAAGAACATTTCGTACTACCAAGCCGGAGCGCCGAGGCCTGAAGGATCCGTGCTTACCGTTGATTTTGAAATCTTTGGTAGAGAATTCTCCGCACTTAACGGTGGACCCCAATTCCCTCACTCGGAAGCGGTCTCATTTCAAATTGCATGTGACACCCAAGAAGAGATTGACCGTATTTGGAATGCGCTGGTATCAAATGGTGGCGCAGAAAGTCAATGCGGTTGGTGCAAGGACCGTTTTGGTGTGAATTGGCAGGTGACTGCAACTCAACTTGGCGAATTTCTCGCGAGTAGCGACCAAAAAAAGTCGAAGAAAGCCTGGGATGCAATGATGAATATGACGAAGATTGTCATCGCAGATCTCAGTTAACAAACTCCACTTCAGCGGCGGTACTGGTGCCGCCAGTTGCACGCGGAGTTCGCTGCCAATTCCAATAAAAATTTGTATGAGCAATCACTTGTTCTGCTGTGAGAGGCGGAGTTACCCAATTGCAGTCATCGGTTGTGTGCGCATCTGACACCAAAGTTGCGCTGTATCCGCGAGCCAAAGCCCCATGCAAGGCAGACCGAATGCATGCGTCTGTTTGTGCGCCACACACCATAAGGCGATTGATTCCGCGCTCCTGCAGCAATTCATCCAAATTTGTGCCTTCAAACGAGTCACCGAATTGCTTATGCACAACCGGTTCACCATTTGCTGCACGCAATTCCTCAACATAGGCCCAGCCGTCGCTGCCCTTGACCAGTTCGTCGTCCGAATGCTGCACCCAAATGACTGGAACACCTGCGATCCGCGCACGATCTACCAGTCCCGCAATGTTTGCAATTACTTCGTTACGACGAAAGGCATTAGCCACCACGTCGCGTTGAACATCAATGACCAATAATGCCGAACTCATTATCTGTTCTTTCTCAAAATGAAGCAAAACTCATTTCCTTCTGGGTCGGCCATCACTTGGAACCAATTAGTTTGCTCTTCAACAATTTCGCCAATTTTTGTTGCGCCAATTGAAATAGCCGAATTTACGGCACTGGCAATTGACTCAACATCAATGTCGATATGTACTCGGTTTTTTACAATTTTCTGCTCCGGAACCTTTTGAAACCCTAAGTACCCGATTTTTGGCACTTGCGACAACGCACACCACTCGCTTAAGTACAAAGTTGAATCTCGATTTCCACCAAGCATCTGCTGCCAGAATCTGCTCAATTCAACTGGATCATCACAGTCAATTACCAAACCAAGAAACGTTCCAATAGCCATAGAAAAAGATTACTTAGCGAAATCGAAACTGCAATTCCACAGCAATTTCATCTCCAAGTGAAATCCCTTCTGATTTTCGAACCACATCTTTCAAAGGAACGGCGTAGGTTCCATTTTTTGCCCACAGCGAAGTTGTAAACGATGTATTTCCAATTCGACCAGCTACGGGAATCATTCCCCACCCATATGACACCGCAGCAGCAAATTCCTTGATTTCTGCTGCCATTTCAATCGGGACAGAAACGAAATAAAAAGGTGCAGGGCCTCGCCACTCCCAAACTTGTGAAGCAAACGAGAATTCCACTAGTCCAAATACTCGCCAGCATCTTTACGCGTTAGCAACACTGCCGATGGATTCGTTGCACGACGCGTGCGGATGCCAAATCGCTGTGCGAGGTAATTGGCAATTATTGCTGTTGCAATCCCTGCCACCCCCGCGGCCTGTGACTCCCAAACATCGGTTGCCGCATACACACCACTTACCGCAAGCGCCAGCAATGCATTAGGTGCACTCGTTAGCAATATCTCTGGTACCTCGTCCTTAATGACCGACACCAGCACTCCACCACCAACCGCCGACACCACTCCAACAAAT
>JACCDY010606519.1_pt1 | contig 13783 bp, 15 predicted proteins | sample 7446391 | NCBI WGS metagenome assembly JACCDY01 (sample SAMN15323451, study PRJNA562643) | freshwater metagenome | isolation source: river surface water | place: USA:Blue River Watershed | collected 2017-08-18 | reverse complement strand
TTCTTCGAACTGCCCGTCACGGCAGCATGCGCCGCAGCAGGCCGTCGCGATCGATCCAGTGATGCTTGATCGCCGCCGCCACATGCGCGAGCACGAAGACGAGCATTGTATACACGAGCACCTCGTGTACCTCCTTCAGCACCGGCTTGAGCACCGGATCGGCGTCGATCAGCACCGGCAGCGGCAGCACGCCGAGGTAGACCACCGGCACGCCGGCGGCGAGACTGTAGAAGTAGCCCGACAGCGGCACCGCGAACATCAGCAGGTACAGCAGCCCGTGGACCAGTTCCGCCATGCGCCGCTGCCATGCCGGCATTTCGATCGCGCGCGGCGCACCATGCCGCAGCCGCCACAACAGCCGCAGCGCGGCCAGCAGCAGCACGGTCACGCCCAGCCACTTGTGCCAGGAAAAATACTTCAGCTTGGTCGGCGTCAGTCCCGGAATCTCGACCATGACGAGGCCAAGCGCGAAGGCCGCAACGATCAGTACCGCCACCAGCCAGTGCATCAGTATGGCGACGCGGTCATAACGCGGTTCTTCGAACATCCGTGATACTCCTGAAAGTTGACTGGCCAAAACCGTATTGTGCATCCAAGCGCGGAACAACGCTCGGAGCCGGCTGGCAGCGCTCCCTGGCGTGCGACCGGAATGGTTCAGAGCAGGTGTACGGAGTTCGGCAATTCGTCGGGATTCGCGCCGTCGGAAGGAAAAGCCTGGCGCAGGAAATCGCCAATGTCGATGACGGCGTCGATGCAGCCCGGCGCCGGGTCGCCGCTGCGGAAGGCCTGCAGGATGCGCTCGCTGGCCCGCGGCCAGCAGGCTTCGCCTTGCGGATGCAAGCCGCGGTCGGCGAGGATCTCGACCGCGTGGTCGGCCAGCAGGACATAGACCAGCACGCCGCTGTTGGCGGCCGTGTCCCACACATGCAGCTGCGCAAACAACTGCAGCGCCCGCTCACGCGCGCTGATGCCGCGCAGCAGCTGCAGCGGGGTCAGCGAGGCCTCGACCACGAAGCAGATCTCGCCGGCATGGCCCTGCTCGGCACGCGCGATCGCAGCGGCGATGGCCGTGCGCGCGCTGTCCGGGAAGTCGCGCCGCGCCTGCCAGTACGCACTGCACAGATGACGGAAGAATCGCGCGAGCATCACCACCTCCCCGACGCGCCGCCGCCGCCGAAACCGCCGCCGCCGCCGCGAAAGCCTCCGCCTCCGCCGCCACTGCCGCCCCAGCCGCCGCCCCACCCGGCCGGCCCGCGCTGCCCGCCGTGCCAGCCGCGCCCCATTTGCCCGCCGCCGAGCGTGACCACGAGGCCGATGAAGGCCGCGACCAGCGCCATCAGCAGCATGCCCGACAGCAGCCAGGTCGCGATGCCGAGCAGGCCGCCGGTGGCCAGCGCGCCCTTGCCGCGGCCGAGCAGCGCGCGCATCAGGCCGCCGAGCGCGAGCGCGCCGAAGAACAGCAGCGGCAGCAGGCCGAGCGGGCTGTCGGCGGCGCCGTCGCGGCCGGCCGGTTCGGGCAAAGGCTCGCCGTCAACCACGCGCAGGATCGCGTCGGTGCCGGCATCAATGCCGCCGGCGAAGTCGCCGCCGCGAAAGCGCGGAACGATCACCTCGTCGACGATGCGCTTCGCGGTGGCGTCGTTCAGCGCGCCTTCGAGCCCGTAGCCCACCTCGATGCGCAGCGCGCGTTCGTCTTTCGCGACCAGCAGGATCGCACCGTCATCCACCTTGCCGCGCCCGAGCTTCCACTGCTCGGCGACGCGAATGCCGTACTGCTCGATGGTCTCCGGCGCGGTGCGCGGCACGATCAGCACCGCGACCTGGCTGCCCTTGCGCTGCTCAAATGCGCGCAGTTTTTCTTCCAGCGCCTGCCGCTGCGCGGCTTCCAGTGTGCCGGTGAGGTCGACCACGCGGCCCGTCAGCGGCGGCACCGGCTGCAGCTCCTGCGCGAACGCAGGCAGCCACGCCAGCGCGGCCAGCGCGAGGGCGGCGAGGGCCTTATTTAGGCTGGCCAGCATCGGCGGGAGCCGGTTGCGCCGGAGTGCGGGCGCCGAAATCGACGGTCGGCGCGACCGAGATCGCGCGCTCGTTGTCGACCGTGAAGTTGGGCTTGACGGCAAAGCCGAACGCCATTGCCGTCAGGTTGGTCGGGAAGGAACGGACGGTGACGTTGTAGTCCTGCACGGCCTTGATGTAGCGGTTGCGCGCGACCGTGATGCGATTCTCGGTGCCCTCGAGCTGCGCCTGCAGGTCGCGAAAACCGGTGTCCGCCTTCAGCTGCGGATAGTTCTCGCTGACGGCCAGCAGCCGCGACAGCGCGCCGCTCAGCTGTCCCTGCGCCTGCTGGAAGCGCGCCAGCGCCTGCGGGTCGTTCAGCACCTCGGGCGTGACCTGCACCGACCCGACCCGCGCGCGCGCCTCGGCCACCTGCGTCAGCACCTGGCTTTCGTGCGCCGCATAGCCCTTGACGGTGTTCACCAGGTTGGGAACGAGGTCGGCGCGCCGCTGGTACTGGTTGACCACCTCGGACCAGCCGGCCTTGACCTGCTCGTCGCCGGCCTGCAGCGCGTTGTAGCCGCAACCGCCGAGCATCAGGGCAAGCAGCAGCATCGCTGCCAGGGAAATCATTCTTTGCATGGACACCCTCCGTCGGATGAATAGTCAAACCGGACCGGCTCCCTGCCGGACCGCAGCCGCGAACAGCACCTATATTAAGCCCGGACCCGGCTTCTTCAACATGGGATGAGGAAATGCGCACTGCGGTGAACCAGCGCAGCCGCCGCCTGCCTAATTCACAGCCTGTCAATGAATTCATTCCTTTTCCGGGAGAGCGCAAATGAACTTCATCATCTGGATCGTGATCGGCGGCATCCTCGGCTGGATCGCAAGCATGATCATGCGCACCGATGCGCAGCAGGGCATGCTGATGAACGTGGTGGTCGGCATCATCGGCGCGCTGCTCGGAGGATGGTTGCTCGCCCCGCTGTTCGGCACCGGCACCATCAACCAGAACGACTTCAGCCTCGGTTCGCTGGTGGTGTCGCTGCTGGGCGCGGTGATCCTGCTGGCGATCGTGAACCTGTTCCGCCGCGGCACGCCGCGCTGACGGCGAACGCGCCTGTCCGGCAGGCGTCCGGCGCCGGCCTTCAGCCGGCGTCGGGCGCCAGCATTTTCTCCGGCTGTACCCAGCGGTCGAAGTCTTCCGCGCTGACCATCCCGAGTTGCAGCGCGGCGTCGCGCAGACCGATGCCCGTCGCATGCGCATGCTTCGCCATCTGCGCCGCGCGTTCGTAGCCGATATGCGGCGCCAGCGCGGTGACCAGCATCAGCGAACGCCGCATCCCCTCGGCCAGCCGGTCTTCGTTGGCCACCAGTCCCTGCACGCAATGCCGGTCCAGGCTGCCGCTGCCGTCGGCCAACAGGCGCAGGCTTTGCAGCACCGCCTGCGCCAGCACCGGGCGCGCGACGTTCAGTTCGAAGTTGCCGGACGACGCAGCAAAGCTCACCGTGGTGTCATTCCCGAACACCTGATAGCAGGCCATCAGCATCGCCTCCGGCTGCGTGGGGTTCACCTTGCCGGGCATGATCGAACTCCCCGGCTCGTTTTCCGGCAGCGAGATTTCGCCGAGCCCGCTGCGCGGGCCGGACGACAGCCAGCGCAGGTCGTTCGCGATCTTCGCCAGCGCGCACGCGAGTGTCTTCAGCGCACCGTGCAGCGCGGCCAGCGGCTCGTGGCCGGCCAGCGCTGCGAACTTGTTGCCGGCCGATGCGAACTCCAGGCCGCAACGCGCGGCCAGTTCGCGCGCGACGCGCTCGCCGAACTCGACATGCGTGTTCAGCCCGGTGCCGACCGCCGTGCCGCCAATGGCCAGCGCCAGCACCGCCGGCAACGCGGCACGTATCGGCTGCATGGCAATCGTCAACTGCGCCGCATGGCCAGACAGCTCCTGCCCGAGCGTGACCGGCGTCGCATCCTGCAAATGCGTGCGGCCAATCTTCACCAGCGACGCATACTGCGTCGCCTTTGCCGACAGCGTGGCTTCGAGCGCCTGTACCGCAGGCAACAGGCTGCGCTCGACCGCCAGCGCAGCCGCCACATGCATCGCCGTCGGGAACACATCGTTCGACGATTGACCGAGGTTCACGTCGTCGTTCGGATGCAGCAGCCGGCCGTTGCCGCGCGGCCCGCCGAGCAGTTCGGATGCGCGATTGGCCAGCACTTCGTTGAGGTTCATGTTGGTCTGCGTGCCGGAGCCGGTCTGCCACAGCGACAGCGGGAACTGATCGGCATGCCGGCCGGCGATCACTTCGTCGGCGGCGGCGATGAGCGCGCCGGCCTTGCGCGCATCGAGGCGGCCGAGGTCGCGGTTGACGACCGCGGCGGCGCGCTTGACCTGCGCCAGCGCCACCAGCAATTCGGCCGGCATGCGCTCGGTCGAGATCGCGAAGAATTGCAGCGAACGCTGCGTCTGCGCGCCCCAGAGACAGTCGGCGGGAACGCCGATGTCGCCGAAGCTGTCGTGTTCGGTTCGGATCGCCATGTCCTTGCTCCTTGCTCGATGCCTGTTGCAGACGGACGATGCCGCGGCTCAGTCCAGCCGCAGCTCGATGCGCAGCGCACTCCTGACAGCCCGGCCGTACAAACGGCCCGGGGCGAAGCGCGCCGCGCGAAAGCGTTCGCCCACGACCTGCAGCGCTGCCGGCGCGGCGACAGGGTCGTCGCACAGCACGCGGTCGACATCGCCATACTCGCTGACCAGCAGCGTGCAGGCCATGCGCTGCGGCAAGCTGTCCTCGGCGCGCCAGTCCGGCGCGATGTCCTGCAGCAGCTGCGGGCGCTCGGTCAGCCGGGCGGCCGGCAGGTAGGCCGCACCGTCGTCCACCCCGGCCGAGGGTACCGGATCGGTTGCCGTGGCCATCGTTTGCGGCACGGGCCTCAGCGCTTGCTTTCGGCCCGGCCCGGCCGCCACGTGCAGCGTGACGGTGACGGCGATGGCGCGCACAACGCTGCCGGACATGCCGCCGGCCATGACGCGCGGCTGACTGGCCAGCAGCAACACAACGAGCAGCAGGGCCGGCGGCAACAGCGACAGCAACAGGCAGGCGATCGTTCGCTCCCGCATGCGCTCAATCCAGTTCACGCCATGATACGCGCCGTGCTGCCGGCAGGCCGGCGCCGGACGCCGATCCGGCGACCGGTATCAGCTTGCCGGTCTCGTCCGTCAGCACCGACACCAGTCGCGTGCCGATGCGCACGAGGCTGGCGCCGACGGCCATCGCCGTCGTACTGATGCGGCGGCCGGCGACGGCGTCGCCAGCCAGCGGCACATAGCTGCCGTCCAGATAGCGCAGCGCATACATCCAGCTTTCGGCATTCGAGCGGCACGCATTGTTGTCCGGCACATTCGTGACCACGCGCAGCTCGCCGAGTTGCTGCTGCGGATCGAGGCTTACGCGTTCCCCCGACACGGCGCGCACATCAAAGTCGAGATACCAGCCGGCGTCGGCCAGCCAGTCGACCGGCTGCCGGGTGACCGTGCGTGCGCCGGCATTGTCGCCGGCAGACAGCTGCTGCCGGACCACGTTCGGCAGGCTGCGCAGGTCGCCGTGCCCGGCCGCGACGTCGGTGAAGGTGTAGACCGACTGCACCGATTTGTCCTCCACGTCGGAGACACCGAGATAGCGTCCGGTCGCCACGCTGACCACCGGTATCGAGCGGGTGCCGGCGCGTACCAGCGACATTTCGGGCCGCGTGGTTACCGGCTGCGCGACGCCGTTCCTGAGCAGCTGCGCCAGCAGCGCCGCACGTGCACCGGCGGAAGCCGGCGTGCCGCCGAGATCAAAGCGCCAGACATTGCCGAGCAAGTCGCCGCCGATCACGTGATCGACGGTGTTGTCGAGCACGTTGTCGACCCAGGCATTCAACTGCGCGAGTCCGGCCGGCTGCACGGCGCTGCCGGCGCCGGTGTCGATGCGCGAGAGCAGTTCGCCGCTGCCGGCATCGAGCACGAACAGCAGGCCGCGGCCGCTGCCGGGGCCGACATTGTTGTAGCCGGAGGCGATCAGCACGACCCAGCGACCGTCGCGCCGCTTGGCAACGACGGGCCGGCCGAGTGCGAAGCCAAGATCGGTATCGTCGGCCGACGAAAAGCGCCACAGGTAGGCGGGACGCTCGGGATCGGTAATGTCGAGCGCATAGTATTCGCGGCCGCCTGCGCCCAGACCGCCGACGAGTACGGTGCGCCAGCCGGAGGCGTCGCATGCGCTGGCCGGCGCCGACGGGCAGATGTCGGCGGCGACCGGCGTGCCGTCGAGCAGGTAGCGAAAGCCGGTGGCAAAACCAATGTCGGCGCTGCGCCGCAGCTGCGGCAGCACGCCGGCCGGAATGAAGGCCCAGCGCTCGTCGCCGCTGTCGGCGTCGAACGCATGCAGCATGCCGTCGTTGGCGGCCAGGTACAGCGTGCGCTTGCGGCCGGCGGCCACGCCGTCGCGGAACGCCGCATAGTTCGCATCTGCATAGCGAAAGGCCGGCGGGCCGACATACAGCGGCTGCGCATTGACCGGCGCGCCGAGCGGCTGCTCGCGGCGGCGGAACAGCCGCAGCGGATTGTCGGGCCGGTCTTCGTAGCCGGTTTGTCCGCGCAGGTAGTTCACGAGATTGGCCCCACCAGCCTGCGCCTTCTGCGCGTCGGTCAGCTGCGCGCACTGGCTTGGTAGCGGCGTCGCCGCGCACAGCGATGCAAACCCGGCCTGCTCGCCGGCATCGAGCTCGTTCCAGCGGAAGCGGCGCAGCGCGCGCGAACCGGCGCCGGGCGGGATGAAGATTTCTCGCTGGTCCGCAGCGCGTCCGACGCGCAGCGCCAGCCGCGTCGCCGCCGACCAGTCGACGGTTGACGACACGCTGCCGTCGGTGAGGCTGATGCGGCGCGCCTCGAGGTCGCCGTCCCAGTACAGGCTGCGATAACGGCTGGCAAACAGCAGGTCGTCGCCGGCCACCGGTTCCTGGCTGCTGGTTGCCGACGCGGAGGCCGCTGCGTTCGCCGCGCGGATCTGCGCCATGGTCGCGGCCAGCGCGCGCGCCAGCGCCTCCGGCGTGCGCGCATTGAAGTAGCGGCCGCCGCCGTTCACCGCCGCATGCCAGAGGTCGTCGATACGCTCCGGGCCTCTGGCGTAGATCGGGTCGGGCCAGTCGAGCCGGCCGTCGACGATGCGGCGGAAGTCGCCGTCAGTCGCCGTTTCGTAATCGTCGCGATAGCGCAGCAGGCCGTTCGCGCCCAGCCCGACGGTGTGCGTGACCATGTGCTGCTGCGGGCCGCCACGCCGGCCTGCGATAACGGGCACGTTGTTCTCGCACAGCCGGTCTTGCGGGCCGCAGTTGCCCAGCGCCGGGCTGCGCAGGTCGTTCTCGAAATAGTAGGCGGCGACGTCAGCCAGCGTGTTGCGACCCTGCGCCGCATCGGTGGTGGCGGCAAACGCGCTCGCGCTGATCGGCAGCGAGGTGTCGGCTACTACCTCGGGCGTCGCGGCGACGGCGCCGGCCGAGGCCGGTGCGACGATGCGTATCCGGTTCTGCTCGGCGAATGCACGATATCCGCCCAGCGTGATTTGCGCGGCAATCATGCTTGCCAGCCGCGCCGCCTCGTCCTGCAGGTCGGCGCCGTCACGGTGCTGGATATACGCCATGCCGGCCATCAGAGAGCGGCCATTGACGCGCAGGTCATAGGCGCCGCTGTAGGGCCAGTCGATGCTCTGGCGCTGCAGCCCGATGGTGACGGTCGAAACGCGGTATTCGCGCGGCGCGCGGCTGCCGTCATACATCGGCCGTGGCAGCGTGGCATCCACATTGCCGACCGGCGTGCGGCCGTCCATCTGCAGCGGACCGAAGCCGGCGGACTCGCCGTCGATGTTCCAGTAGCCGTCGGTCGACAGGATCGCGTAGTTCTGCTGGCACGAGTACTGCACCGGGTCGTCGGTGCCAGTCAGCAGCCGTCCGGCGTACAAGCGGCCGGCCTTCGACAACGCGGCACGCAACGGCGTGCTGGACATCGGCACGACCGCATACAGCTTTTCATAAAAGCGGCGCCGGTGGTCACCGGTGAAATCGGCGATGCGCAGGAAGCCGCTGCGCGACGCGTCCGCGCCCGGCTCGCTGGTCACCGAGAAGCCGACGCGGAAATTGCCATCCAGCTGCGCGAATGCGCGGCCGACCGCCGTCTTCATTGCCAGCATGCGCGTGCGGTAATAGCTGAACCAGTTGGCGAAGTTTTGCGTCTCGTCGCTGCCGCCCGGGCCCGAGCGCGCACCGACCGGCACACGGATCCAGTGCCGCGCGCCCGCACCCGACTCGTCGAAGCCGGTGTCGCGGCAGTGGTCGTCATCCGCTCCGCTGCCGAGCTTGTCCGGACGGTCGCCCTTGTACACGAAGTAGTGTGCCGGACCGGGACGGTTCGGCAGCCCGCCGGGCTTTTCGCGGCAGGCGCTGCCCTGCCAGCAATCGGCGGTATAGCCGGCCGGCGTCGGCGGCACGCTGTCGGACGAACGCCAGGCCATGAACGCGCTGCCGAGGTCGACCGTGAATGCATCGGCACGAAAACCATCGTAGCTCGCCGCGCCGAACGGCTGCTGCGGATAGAGGCTGCCATCGGCACGCGGCGGCGGCTCGTAGCGCACCTGCGGATCGTAGTAGACCTTGTTGCACAGGCTGCTGCGGTAGCCGACCGCATTCTCATACTGGTTGGGGATCACTTCATCGCCGAGATAGCTCCATTGCATGCTGCCGGAATCGTCGAGGATGAACAGGATGTTCGGCTTGACCGGTGCGGCCACGAGGAAGGGAATCGGCGCCTGCGCAAGGTCCGTCAGCGCGTCGGCCCGGGCGGCCGCGCAGGCCAGCGCGATGGCGCAGGCAATGCGCACTGCGGCGGCAGGGAAGCGTGATCGGTTCATCAGAAATGGACGAGGGTCTGGGTGAACGCGGTCGTGCCGCGCGGGCCGCGCACCTGGACGGTGATGCGGTAGTACACCGCATTCGCGGGATCGAAATGCTTTGCGGCGCCGTAGCTGAGCTGGCCGCGGTTGGTGCTGCCGCCGGAGGCGGAGCGATGCAGCAGGCAGCTGTTGGCCGCCGCCTCGGGACTGCCGGCGCCGCGGCACAGCCGCTGTATCAGGTAGCGCACCGTATGGCCGGCGGGATCGGGCGGCAGCGGCGGCGACGGCTGCACGCAGGCGATGCCGCCGCGCCCGCTGCAACGGTCATCGAGCCAGTCCACGGTCGCCGGAGCCGCTGCGGCGGCACCGGTCAGGTCGAGCCCGGGGAGCGCATTCGCGTAGTAGCCGGCCGCAGGCAGGTCGCCGTAGACATCGGCGCTGGTGGCATGCGCGTTCAGCCAGTCGATCGCCGCCTCGCTGCCGTTTTCCGACGCCAGCACGGCCGCCTGCCGGAACGAGAAATTGCCGGCCACCAGCAGGCCAGTCCCGACCGCACGCACCATCGCCAGCGCGCCGACGCTCATCATCACCAGCACGATCAGCGCGACCAGCAGGCTCGCGCCGCGCGCGCTACGGGCGCCGGCGCGCATCAGTCGTCGCTCCAGATCTGGTTGCGCAAGGGCACCTCGGACTGCAGCACGCGATAGCGCCAGCAGCGCCAGTCCGGCAGATGATCAACGCGGATCGGCGTCGGCTCAAGTGCACCGCTGTTCGGGTTCCCGGCCAGCCATGCCGGCACGGCGGCATCGCAGGGCCCGTCCTTGCGCTGCGCGCTGCGCGTGACGATGGCGATGCGCAGTGCGAGCAGGCGGCGCCAGTCGGCGGCGTCGATGCTGCCGTTGCCATCCGCGTCGATGAGGTCGTCGCTCCAGAAGCCGACCTGCGGCATGGCCGGCGTGCCCGGGCGCACGTCAAAACCGTATTGCAGCTGCAGGCTGGCCACGCCGTCGGCCAGCGTCGACCCGCTCCACAGACCGCTGCCGTTGTTGAAAGCCGCCATTTGCAGACGCTGCCGGTTGTCCACCGTGTAGCGGCGATGGCGCAGCGCGCCGAGGTTGACGGCCGCGCTGCCCGTGCCGAAGGTCGTTCCCGGCAGGATGTCGGGCGCCGCCGCCGGCAGCACCGCATACGACGATCCGGCGCCAAAGCCCGCGATGGCCAGCAATGCGCATTCAGGCTTGCCATCGGATTGCAGCATCAGCTGGTCGCCGGTGGCCATGCCGACGGTGCTGTCGAGCTGAAGCAGCCCGCTGTCGAGCAGGTAAGGCGCGATCAGGCGCGCGGCCGGCGCCGAGCGGATGCCGCCGGCCAGCGTGACCAGCGTGTCGGAAGCGCCGTTCGTCCCTTGCGTGATGCGCACCGGCCGCAACGCGATGACTGCATCGGCCGCGCCGGTCGCCGCGCGATGCAGCTGGCAGTCGAGTGCCTCCGGCGGGCCGAGGCCGTGGCCGGCCATGCGCAATTCGCGCGACAGCATCGTGATCGCGTAGCCGGCATTTCCCTGCGCATCGGCGATGCCGGTCAGCGAGCGTCGGCGTGCCTCGAAGCTGACGGCGACATTCAGCGTCACCAGCGTCGCCGCCAAGCCGACGGCGAGCCCCACCATCAGGTCGATCAGGCTGGCGCCCTGCTGTCGTCCGGTGTCTGCGGCGCGCATTGCCTAGTCGCCGATCCGCGTGTGTACCAGCAGCTGGTGCGGCCGGTCCTCGCCGGGCGCCTGCCAGCCCAGCGTGATCGTCACGTCGCGCGAGTCCCCGATGCTGACCTGCGGCGCATTCGCGCTGTCCGACACGCCGGGCAGCGTGGCCTGCACACGCTGCTGCCAGTCACGATATTCAGCCGCCGCGGCGTCGCCGAAGCGCAGCCTCAGGCCCGCCAGCGAGCGGTCGCCGGTCCACATGCGACCAACCAGGTCGGACGCGAGCAGGCCGGCTTCGCTGCGGTATTGCGCATTCGCGCCGTCGACCATCGCACCCGACAGCAGCCTCAGCAAGCCCACCAGTCCGACCGAGAACACGACCACGGCCAGCAGTCCCTCGACCAGCGTGCTGCCGCGCTGGCAGGAACGGAAAAGGCGCTCGCGCATCACCATGAATACGCTTAGTGGCAATGCTCGGGATGGCCCGCGGCCGCGGCCGGATCGCACAGTCGCGCCATGCCCTGTGCGGCGACCAGCACGATCAGCCGATGCGCATCGGCGCTATCGGCGCTGTCGGCATGCGTGACATCGATGCGCGCCAGTCCGGTGCCGGCCGCGATATCCGGGGCTGCGCCCATGGCATCGAAACCGATTTGTCCCGGCATGGCGGCGCCGGCCACCAGGGCTGTGCCGAATGCCGGCATCGCTGTCACCACCGCGGCGCCCCAGCGCACGCGGCTGGCGCCGTCGACCGGCTGGCGGCGTATCGTGTCCGGGCAATGCGGCGTCACGCGCACGCAGGACAGGCGCCAGCCGATGCGGCCCTGCGCATCGCCGAGCGCAAGCCGCACGTCGGCGTTGCGCGTGACCGCCTCGGTGCGTGCCGCTTGCAGCGCTGACAGCAGCGCGCCGGCGCTGCTGCGCACTTCGAGATCACGCACCCAGCGGCCCAGCGCCGGCGCACCCGTTGCCAGCACCACCGCGCTGACGGCCAGCACGACCAGCGACTCGACGAGGGAAACGCCGCGGGCTTGCCCGGGCCGCCACGCGGTCAGCATCCGCTGCCCCGCTTCGTGATCCAGCACGGCTGCGGCACCGTGCCCCACCCTTCGGGCAGTGCCGTCGTGCGCGCATTGCCTTGCTGGTCCAGCGTGAACGCGAAGCCGCGCATCGTGTCCTGTTGCACCCCGGTGGCCGTCAGCACGAAGGACTGGCCATCGGCCGCGGGCGTGCAGCTGAAGATGAAATGCCGCGCGGCCGGCAGCGCGACGCCGCAGCCGCTGTCGCCGGCATAGCTGCGCCGGTCCTGGTAGTACTGCTCGAGCCGCAAGCCGGTCAGCAGCAGGCCGCTGCTGGCTTCGGGAAGGTAGGAGCGCTGCAGGTAGCCCTGATAAGAAGGGATCGCAAAGGCCGCGATGATGGCGGCAACCGCAAGCGCGATCATCAGCTCGACCAGGCTGAAACCGGCGTCGGTGGAAACTTCAGGCATTGCAGGCATGTCCGTGAATAACGCGACGGAACAGCTTGCGAGAGATGGGCGGAATGCCCAGCAACTGTTAGCAGTAGCGCTAACAGTTCATGCCGGCGGAACTACCCTTGCGCAGAGAGAGCGTTGAACGAATCTGGCGCAGGCGTTGTACTGGCGTTCAGACCGTCGCGGTGTCCTGTTCAGGCAGCACGCAGGCCTCGATGATGCGCAGGTCGTTGTCGCGCGCGAAGTCGCGCAGGAACAGATAGGCGAGCGGCTCGAGTTCGTGCAGGCGGCCGTCGACCAGCACCGAGCGCACGCCTTCAATCAGCGCGGGCGTGACGTACGGTGAATAGCGGAGGTGGCGGTCGAAACCGTGTGATTCTTCCGGATGGAAGCGGCTCATGATGCCGCACAACCGGTCAGCCCAGTCGCTGGGCCGGAAGGGACGACCGGCACTGGTCAGCCCCTGAATGATGAAATCCGTGCCGGGAGTTGCGGTATCGAGGTCCGAGCTGGCCATGGGTAGCCGTTCTTTCTGTAGCCGTAGGGTGTAGCTGCGCCACCGTTCTGCGGCAGCGCAGCAATTCCGCTATCTTACTCAAGACTCGGCTACCGAGCAAAGCCAATCGGTGATGAATCGCGTGTTCTTGTGGCAGCAGTAACAGCGGCGGCGCCGGCTCAGCCCAGCCAGTTCGCGACCGATACGATCAGCAGCAGCAATATCCACAGCAGCAACGCGCGCCAGATCAGGCCGACGGTACTTTGCAGCGCGCGCTGCGACGGCTCTTCGCCGGGCAGGATCTCGATGTCGGGATGAGATTCGAGCGCAGTCACGTCGATCGTCGGCATGTCGGGCGCATATTCGGCCGGCGTGCCGAGGCGTACGCCCATCGCGCCGCCGCCGGCCGACAGGATGATGCCGACCGATTCATCGCTCCAGCGGCGCGCGAAATTGCGCCATGCGTAGACCGCATCCTCGAAATTGCCGACGATGGCGAAGGCGACCGCGGTCAGACGCGCCGGCACCCAGTCGATCACGTAAAACGCCTTTTGCGCGAAGCCGCCGAAGGGCTCGTTCTTCAGGTGCTCCGGTTCGCTCCATGCGCGCGCCGCATATTCAGACACCCGGTACAGCACGGCGCCGGCCGGGCCGAACGGCATCAGCAGCCAGAAGAACACGCCGAACACGTTCCGGTGCGTGGTGACGAGCGCGCGCTCGACGGCAATGCGGGCGACTTCCTTTGCATCGAGGTCGGCGGTATCGACGCGGGTCCATTCGGCCAGCAGGCGGCGCGCCTCGGGCAGTTCGCCTTCGTTCAGCGCGACCTGGATCGCGGTGAAATAGTGACTGTAATGACGGAAGCCGAGCGTCAGGTAGACGACGACGATGGTCCATGCCAGCTGCGCCAGCGGACCGGCCAGCGCCAGCAGCCAGTACACCAGCAGCGTCGGCACCACCATCGTGCTGACCAGCACCAGCCAGCCCAGCCGGCCATGCTCGGCGCGCCCGGCATTGAAGCTGCGCTCGACGCGGTCAGCGAACGCCTTGATCCATCCATAGATCGGGTTGTCCTTGCGCAGCGGACGAAACTGCTCCAGCAGCAGCACGCACAGGATGGAGAACAGGGTCATGGGCTCGTTCCGGATTGATTACGCGACAGGCAATAGCTTATCAGGTGATGCAG
>JACCDY010725138.1_pt1 | contig 13815 bp, 15 predicted proteins | sample 7446391 | NCBI WGS metagenome assembly JACCDY01 (sample SAMN15323451, study PRJNA562643) | freshwater metagenome | isolation source: river surface water | place: USA:Blue River Watershed | collected 2017-08-18 | reverse complement strand
GTTGGTTTCCTATTTAATCGTGCAAACGGGTTAGTAAGTAATGCTGCGGTAATTTGGCAAGAATCTACTAAAAGTTTTGTCCACATACTTACACCATCAAGTGGCGCACCAAATGCCAATCTAGCTGTATCAACTTATGCAAATGTTGCAGTTGGTAATGTATTATTAATTGCCAACGCTGGAATATATGTTGATGGCACACTAGGTAGCCCTGGACAAGTTCTTGCGTCAGACGGGTCTAAAACTTATTGGGCACCGCCCGGCGGATTTACCGGCGGTACAGTAGGCGGCCAAACCACATTTCAAAGCAACCTGGTTGTCTCAAATACCACTTCGTCTACGAGCAATGTAACTGGTGCATTGGTAGTACTTGGCGGAGTTGGTGTAGTCGGAAATGTGTACGCCAATGTTTTATATACCGCAACTGGCATTCGTTGGGCCGGGAATGGCGCAGTATTTGCGTCAGGCGGCGGCGCAGCCGGTGTTACTTACACAGCAAATACGGCTCCTCCAGTAACTGGTAATATTGCCGGAGACCAATGGTATAACACCAGCAGTGATACTCTTTATGAATACATAAACGATGGTACGACTTCGTATTGGGTTGATGTAATTTCACCTACCATTGTGACAAACACAGCGATTTCAAGTGTAAGTGGTGGAGGATCCACTAGCTCTACAGACATATTAAATCCTTTTTTATTAGCAGGAATGTAACATGCCAATCAATTATAAAGTTTTAGGACAAGTAAATCCAAGCGCATCAACTTATACAACATTGTATACAGTACCGGCCGCAACGCAAGCAGTTGTATCAACTATTACAATTTGTAATACACACACAACAGCAAATGCTAACTATACCATTGCGGTTCGTCCAGCTGGTGAAGTATTAGCACCAAAGCATTTCTTAACTAGTAATAATGTAGTTGGAGCATTAGATACTGTAATGTTAACAGTCGGACTAACTCTTGGGAACACCGATGTCGTGTCGGTGTATACGCCTAGCACTACAGTAGCATTTGGTATCTATGGATCGGAAATTACCTAAATATGGCAATTAAAGCAGCAAGGATAGAAGGTGCCGCGTCTCGAGTAGCTAATAAGCGAGCAATTGTTAACCCTAGAGATTTCCTAGGATTAGTTTTAATTGACATTTTAGCAGTAGCCGGAGGCGGCTCTGGTGGTAAAGACTCGTCAAAGCCGGGCGGCGGCGGAGCCGGCGGTGTCCGGTATACACAAAATTATTCTATACCGTCGGGCGACACATATATCATTACAGTTGGCTCAGGCGGTTCTGCTGCTTCGTTTGCTAGCGGGTCCAACAGTAGTTTTACAAATTCGTCAGGTACGGTATCGTATGTTTCCCGCGGCGGCGGTGCCGGCGCATCAAATTCGGCTTACGGAGTAGTAAATAATAATGGACAAAATGGTGGATCAGGCGGCGGCGGCAGTGGACGCTCGGACAGTACCAAAGGTTTAGGTACTGCAGGGCAAGGTAATGATGGCGGTCCTGGGTATGTAGATACCGGTGGAAATGGTACAGAAGGCGGCGGCGGCGGGGGAGCCGGCGAAGCAGGGTACGGATATGTATCTGGAAACAGCAGTCTGAGTAGAAAAGGCGGCGACGGGTTACAAATTAGTATTACTGGGGTAGCAACATATTATGGCGGCGGGGGAGGCGCTGGTGCTGGCACGGAAACCGGAGCTAATGGCGGCCTAGGCGGCGGCGGAGGCGGTCGTAACTCGTTCAGACAACCACAAGCCGGTACAGCAAACACTGGTGGCGGCGGCGGAGGCGGAGACCCGAACACCGCCGGCGATGGCGCTAACGGAGGATCGGGCGTAGTTATAGTGCGAGCACTTGCGTCGTCGGTGTCCGCAACCACAGGTTCGCCAACAATAACAGCAGATGGGCTATATAATGTTTATACATTTACTGGCTCAGGAACAATAACTTTTTAAGATTAATTAAGAGGATTGCGTGGCAAATTTTGCACAATTAGACGAAAACAATGTTGTAATTCAAGTAATTGTTGTTGACAACAATGAGTTACTAGTCAACGGGCGGGAAAATGAAGACCGGGGCATTTTGTTTTGTAAATCTCTATACGGCGAAAATACCAAATGGAAACAAACTTCCTATAATCAAAATTTTAGATACAATTATGCAGGTATAGGGTTTACTTATGATAAAAATTGTGATGCTTTTATCCCTCCTAAACCGTTTCCAAGTTGGAAATTAAATGTAACTAGTTTTACTTGGGATCCGCCTGCGCCAATGCCTTTAGACGGAAAACCATATTGGTGGGACGAAAATAGTCAATCTTGGAAAATTGTAGAGCAATAAACATAGGAAAATATAATGGCATTCCCAACTAGTCCAGTAAATGGCCAAATAGCAACAGTTGCAAACATTTCGTATGTTTACAATAGTACTGTGCGCTCGTGGACAAGATTACCAGCAGCAAATGTTTTACTTGGTAACTTAATCGCTAGCGGCAATATTACAATCACCGGGAACATTCCGTCGACTTCGGCTACAACAGGTGCATTAGTCGTTGCAGGCGGAATAGGACTTTCAAACGATATTAGAACATTGGGCGCAATTGTTCCTGATATAGACAACACTGGATTTGTAGGCAACACCACTAACACGTGGGCAAACGGTGCATTTACGAACCTTACCGTTGACTCTGTTATCTCTGTCAGAGGCGCAGTTGATTTGGCAGACAACGATGTATTGCGTCTCGGCAGCGCCGACGATTGGGAATTCTTTCACAATGGCACAGACAATTATATTGATTTAAATGTCGGCGACTTACGCATTAGAGACAATAGTACACAAAGGGCTAGTTTTTCAAGAACAACAGGTAATTTGGTACTTGATTCAAATACTACTTCAACTTCTACAACAACAGGTGCATTAGTTGTTGCAGGAGGAGTCGGTATTGCTGGTAATGTGTATTCCGGAGGAGGATATTACTGGGCAAACGGCGCACCGTACGGGGGCAGTAGTACAACACTAGCTGAAGAAAATTACGGAACAATACCCGACAGCGCCACAGTCACCGACGATTGGGGACTAGTCACCAACGCAGCAAACACCACGGTTGATTACGGTAGCATAGTGGCAGACATTATAGGTACAATTGATGGCTCAATAATATGGTCGAACAGTATTCCGGGCAATAGATTAATATCAACAACAGATGTTACTGTAGCAAACGTTGCTGCAACAAACACCGTATACGCCAATACTATATATGCTAACACGGCAACAAATACAGTTAATTTTTCAGTAACTGGCCAGGCTGCATTTGGAAATAGTTTGCCATCTACATCGGCCGGAATATGGAATGATCAAACGTATTCCGATAATGGAACACGATACGGGTTATATAATCGTACCTTTGTTAACAATTTTACATTAAGTGCAGACCGAACCACTTACGGTTTATATAATCAAGTCGAAACGCAACTGCAAAATTCATTAGCTTACTCACATAATGTATACGGAACCTATAATGTAGTAAGAACCAATACAGTATCAAGTAACTCATTAGACGGAGAAGGTTTAATGGTTGGTACATATAATTATGTTTATAATCAGTCTAACGATACCGTATACAAGCGTCAAGAACAAGCTATTGGTACCTACAATTATGTTTATAGTTTAGGCAACACTTCTATAATAGATCGAGCTTACGGATCCTATAATTATATAAGAACTGCAGGAACCGCAGCCGTAGACACTCCTGCTATTAACACATCCTACGGAGTATATTCTACCGTCAATGTTGGAGCTAACCGATCAATTGGTACACATTACGGTGTGTATGTAACGGGAACATTAACTGGTAATATCACCGGGCCTGCATACGGCATCTACGTAGCTCCGTCATGGATGACAAATTATTTTGGTGGTAATGTACAAGTGGTTGGTAGTTTATCAAAAGGGTCAGGCTCGTTTAAAATTGATCACCCTTTGCCTGAATTACAAGATACACACCATTTAGTTCATTCTTTTGTTGAATCTCCGAAAGCAGATCTAATTTATCGAGGAAAAGCAACGTTAACAAATGGACAAGCACAAGTGAATATAGACCAAGCAGCTGGCATGACAGATGGTACGTTTGTTGCGTTGTGTCGAGATGTGCAATGTTTTACTAGCAACGAAACAAGTTGGGATGCAGTAAAAGGTACAGTTGTAGGAAATATGTTAATCATTGAATGCCAGAATTTTGATTCTAATGCTACAATATCGTGGTTAGTTATTGGTGAAAGACAAGATAAACACATGTTTGAAACAAACTGGACAGATGAAAACGGCAAAGTGATTGTTGAGCCGTTAAAAGATAATACAGAAAACGTTAAAAATACAGACTAGAGATTACTAGCAAATTATTGCTAGAGCAGTACTAAATATAGATAGGTTAACAGGCAAAAATATGACAACCCAAGTACAAAGAAGAAGAGGCACTAGTTCCCAAAATGATGCATTTACTGGGGCACTTGGTGAAATCACCATTGATACTACTAATAAAGTTATTCGTGTACACGACGGAAGTACTGCGGGCGGGTTTGCTGCGGTCGGCGCAACTGCGACTCAAACATTAACTAACAAAACCATCTCGGGCGGTACCCTACTGGGAACTACCACAGTCACAGGCAACTTGGTACCTTCATCAAACGTTGTGTTTAATGTGGGATCTACAACTGGATGGTGGAACCTAATTTACGGTAAATCAGTACAAGCACAATACGCTGACTTGGCCGAAAACTACGAATCAGACAATATTTACGAAGCAGGCACTGTTGTGATTTTTGGTGGTGCAAACGAAATTACAATTAGTTCAGTTGCCAACGACACTCGAGTGGCTGGTATAGTATCTACAGATCCTGCATATTTGATGAATGCATCGTCGGGAAATGTTCCTGTTGCTTTAACAGGAAGAGTTCCATGTAAAGTACTTGGCCCGGTTGCCAAAGGAACAGTTCTTACAACTAGTGATGTTCCGGGCGTTGCAACGGCACTTGATCCTACTAAATTTGCACCTGGGTGCGTGTTAGGAAAAAGTTTGGAAGTTATTGACGACGCAACTGTTGAACTCATTGAAGTTGTTGTTGGTAGATTTTAATGAAAACTATAAAAAAAGTTTTTCGCAATTCATACACCGGCGAAGATATTTTTTCAATGGCAACATATGTTGATGGCGTCTGGTCATACGAAAAAGAATATGTTGCTAAAAGCTTACAAAATCAAGGCTTTGGTAAAAAAGCAGTTGTAATTGGAAACGGAACAAGCCGATTAGATTTTGATTTACGCGAATTAAAAAAGAAGCATTTAAAAAAAACAATACAAACATATGGCTGTAATGGGCTGTATAAAAGTTTTGAACCTGATTTTTTAGTAGTCACTAACTCGCAAACAGCCGGCGAAGTTGTTTCGACTGGTTACTGCAAAAATCATGTAGTGTATTCAAGCAGTCCTGAAATTTTACGTAAACCGGGTGCATTTCATTTGATACCCCAGGACCCGGGTTGGAATTCTGGCTCATTGGCGGCTTACTTGGCATGCTTTGACGGGCACCCAATTGTGTATCTATTGGGGTTTGACGGAAACGACACTCCTGGATCTATTAATAATGTTTACGACAATGCAAGTGTTAGTACCGACGAGTATATGGCATTGACAATGGTGCAGGTGTTTAAAACTTATCAACTGGTAGACTTTGTACTAGTAAACAGTACCGGCCGCGGATACATGCCTCAAGCTTGGTTTGGTGTAACTAATTTACGCCGTATATCGTATAGAGATTTGGTGTTAGAGTGCGATCTCTAATACTGATTCGATAGTCTTTATTTTATCCAAAATAATTTTAAAATTAAACGTGCGCCATACGCCTGGGTGTAACGGTTTTGGATGATCGTCTATGCAAACCCACGCAAACCCACGATGTTCGTCGTTTAACTGCGGAACAAATTCTAATTCGACCGGAATCACGTATGTGTGATATTCAAAACTATTATTTTCGCTGGTAAATTTTTCTAAAGGAATAATTTTGTCAAAAGTAATAGAGCCAATTTCTTCAACTATCTCTCGCTGCAATGCTTCAATTGGCGTTTCTTTTGATTCAACAGTACCCCCAACCAGACCCCATGACCCTGCATGTCTTTTTTGATTTCTTAACAGAAACAGATATCTTTTAGTTGATTTACAGTAAATGAGTGCGCCGCACCCTATATGACCAGACTCCACTCGCCACCTCGATATACACCTTCGACGCTTTTAACCCATGCAGCGCCAGTCCATCTATATTGAACACCGGTTAAGGTGTTAGTCACATACTGTGTTGTATTTTCGTCGTTGCTATCAAACACCACTTGCCAGTTTGACCCGTTAAATTGAATAATATCGTTGGCATTGGCAACAAGATCGCCCCATATGGTACTACCTTGAATATTATCTATAGAACCAATTTCAGCAGTTAACAAATACCGAGTATTTGTTGCCGGCGATAACAAGTTACTATCTACTTTGACATTTTGTGGATTTATTATCGCATCAACCGGCAGTAGCGTGTTAGACGGCAACGTGTCCTCAATGGGCTCAAACAATAAAACATAAGGATCAGTTGGATGATACGCAATAGTGCCAATTAATTCAGTTTCCAATGGCAATAGCAATCTAACTTCGGTACTACCTGTAACAAGAGTACCATAAATTTCAATAACTGATTTCCATGTTGCTGACGGAGCTACAGTAATTATGTTGTTATTGTTGTCTACAAGTTCTTCGGGCTTTAGTAATTGTAACTGGTTGCCTGAATAAAATACACCATAATCTAACGGAGTCACATATCTACGTGTAGACAAGTTAGAAAGAATAGTTTCTTCGGAAAACGAACCGTTTTCGTCATACACACTGCCAATAAATTTTTGTATAACACCAAGACGTTTGACCTTGGCAGGAGCACTGATCCAGATTGGCATATTGAAAGTTAGTGTAGCAACATCAATTGGTTCCTCGGTCCCGGCTGGCACAACTCTTGAGCTCCAATTCACATTGGTCAATTGCACATAACTTAAACTGGTCCAGTCTATGTAGTTGTCGGTGCTTTGTACTTCGAAGGCCGGATTGAATAATACAGCCAGTTGTTCGATTAACTGCATTTTTTGTTCAGTATTGCTGGTCCATATATCTAGTTTTACTTCAAGATTATACGGAACCGGCATTAGTCTTTCGATAGTGTAAGTGTCTCCTTGCTGAGTATTGTACAACCCAGTTTCCGGATCGTATTGTCTCTCTCGCAAATTCATTTTACTTACAAAATAAGGTTCTTGCATCCTATCTTGCTGATAGGTGAATGCACTGATATATGCACTCATGGCTGGAACAGCGTTCATTATGTTTTCGCTGTTCTGCCGTAAAATGGCCGCTGCTTGTCTGCTTGGATCACCGTAGTAAACAGGTACACGTTGTAACGTTCTAGTGCCATCGGAATTTTTACCAAATTCAACTTCGAAGTTACTGACGATTCTCATAAACTGAACTAAAAATCGTCTGATTTGTGCATCATAAAAAAATTGTTGAGCCATTAGTTATCTGCCTTTGGTCTAAGAGCCTGACTTAGGCTTTGACGCTCTGTTACCTCACCAGTATTATTGGTATAGGTGTTGGTGTTATTAATAAACCCACTACGTAGAGTTTGACTGCTTGCTCCTGGTGTCAGTGTTGTTCTGACGTTGTCTTCAATCTTGACCCAACGTCGCCCGTCCCATCTAAATAAACGATTTGGAAGATAGTCGGTGCGTAACGCATAATCTCCTACTAGTGGGTTACTTGGGAAAGCGATTCCGGAATATACTGGTAAACCATTTGGTGTTTTGCCGTCGCCTGTTAAGTAACCTTGCACAGTTGAAGTTGGACTTTCAATTCCGGAGTCGGAGTCCACTATTACATCATCGGCTGTTACAGAATTATTATCGGCTGTTACACCGGTTGGGTCTCCTGGGCCGTGTGAGGGATCAACTGGTTTAATGTAAATGTGATCAACGTCGTAACCTGAAAAAGGTACATTGGCTTCAGCCTCGCGTATGATAGCATCGTTAATTTCAATGTATTTGTTAAGGATACTAGTTACAGAACCTAGCGTGATGTTTCCGGTGTTTCCTGTAAACGGATCAGTGTCGACTTTGATTTGATTTAATATATCTTTGTATTCTTGACTGTCTGTTAGCGGATTGATTTTGACACGCCAAAGGTGCGGCCACCATGTGGCGCTATAACCTTCAGCAGCATTGTTGCAATCGCTGATTACATAAAATCTTTTAAGGGCCACTGGCAAACTGTTATCTAAAGGATAATAATCTTTAAGATGCATGAGTTCAATTACATCGCCGGGCATGAGTTTGCGACCGAGTGTAGCGACCATGTCGTTGATATGGAACACCATGAACAATGTGCCAGTTTGTAAAAACATACCAAATTGACTAAGATCAAATGTAATGTCCTGTGTTTGATATATGCCTCTGACAGAGTATACATCAGGGTCGTACTTTCGGTCTCTATTTTCTAAAAAAAGCAAGTCTTGGATGTTTGCGGCACTTTGGTTTACATAACTGGGCTTTGCAGCGTCAGTATAAAACTTAACAGTACTGCCTGATCCAAGTGCAGTTGAAGTGTTGGCACTTAAAGTAACAGAAGTAGCAGTTTTGGCTACAACTGTAGTTCCGGTAGGCAATCCAGTAGCAGTAACAAACATTCCCAAATCTATGTCTGTAGTAGAAGTAAATGTTAAAGTGTTGCCTGCAGCCACTTGTGCAGAACTGGTAACTTTTACTAAATTTTGCTCGTTGGTGCCTAGGTATTTGTGTACAAGGATACCGGTGCCGCCCACAGTGAACATCTCACTGATTCTGCGATCCATGTACTTGTAATCGTTAGTGTGGGCTCCGTCTTTCCAAAGTGATAATCTAGGCACTTGCTAAATCCTTAATATCTAGTATTTAGTTGACAGTAAATACCAAAAAGCCTATATTACTAGTATGAGCGAGTTTAATTCACTACACGATTGGCAAGCGATAGATCAGCAAATTTCCCGTTCAATATGGGCATTGCATAATTTACAGCACAAGCGCCAAATCGAGCGCTTGTATAAAAATCTTGTTAATAGTGTAACATCGTTGAGTCGAGCAGACGTGGATAGGCGTAGATTGGGACATTCGCCCAAATATGACGAGCAGTTAGCAAAAGTGCAACAAGAGTTGCAAGATTTACAACACTGGCTCATGTTTGCAACACTACTTGACGAAAAACCAAAAGAATAGTATAATTACATTTTGCATACCTCAAGGAGCCTTGCATGGCACTCGCACAATCCATTAAAGCACCCAAAAAAGCAGCCAAGAAAACCCGCGACCCTTTGTTCACTGACGAAAAGTACACAGGCGCAGAACCAGTATGGGATACTGAACGAGCGCTCAAAATGACACAAGAAGAGTTTGATCATTTTTTGCGTAAAAGCTTTTTTTACTACAATTATTTTTATACCCAAAAAGATCTCAAGAAGTATGTAGTAAATTGGATGAAGGACAAATACAGCAAGGCAGAAGTTAGCAAATTTATTCGCAGCGGTGATCGTTCAGTGTCGATGACCGTGTGTAGTCTTATCAAGGCACACGCACAAGGCATGCCCTTTCGCGAAAAAGAATTAAAGTATGTTCAAGACCGTATTTACGAAGTACTTAATTCTGATGATGTGCCCGACGAAGTTGTTACAGAAGAAAAAACAGTAGCACCTGTTGCAGTTAAAACAATTCAGGACCGCCTTAACGAAAAAACCAGCGAACATCTTGCACATTTTGACGGACTTTACGATGAAGTGGTGCAAGGTGCTGCTGTTGACCCGAAGGCATATGATTATTTTGTAACCAACAATGTGCCACAAGGACAGCTAGGCAAATTTGAAGATTATGTGGATACACAACGAATGTATCTAAATGCAGCAATTGATAAAACAGACGATCAGTTTGTAGAAGCATACAAGCATTATCGTGCTGCTGACTTTAAGCGGCATCTAGCATTTTTTGATTCCATACAAACTGCAATTGATCAATATCGTCAAGTTAAAAAAGCAACCAAGAAAGCTAGAGTTAAACGAGCACCCAACAAGGAAAAAGTTGTCAGCAAGCTCAAATACATGAAGGAAGAAAAAACTCTCAAGCTGGTATCTATCAATCCTGTGGATATTATTGGAGCACAAGAGCTATGGGCATACAACACCAAGACTCGTAAACTTTACAAGTATATTGCCGATAGTGTAACTGGGCCGCTTAATATTAAAGGCACTTCGCTTATGGGCTTTAACACTTCGTCCTCGGTGGGTAAAACACTGCGCAAACCCGAAGAAAAACTCAAAGAGTTTGCCAAAGCTACCAAGGTTCAGCTGCGCAAGTTTCTAGAAGAAATCAAAGCAACAGAAACAATTGGTAACGGACGCATTAATTCGGATATGATTCTCCTAAAAGTTCAATAAATACAAGGAACAACGGGAATCATGAATGTCCAATCCTTTTACTGGTAATGTTGTAGCCGATACAACTTATTTTTATGCTAACGGCAATTTAAAATCCGACAGCCTGTATAATGCAAATACAGGGTCGGGTACCGGGCATATTGCCTACGACGAAAATGCTCAATGGTTAGTTTCGTTTCATAAAAAGCGAGCCGAAATCACTGACTACATCAGAATGCGCCTGGGCGATGGTATAGTAGACGTTGAACTTGACAAAGAACACTACGAGATGGCGATTAATCAAGCCTTGATTAAATATCGCCAAAGAGCATCAAACAGCCAAGAAGAAAGCTACGCATTTTTAAAATTATTCCCAGAAACGCAAGAAATTATACTTCCTGATGTTGTTATGGATGTACGAGCTGCATACCGCAGGGGTATTGGGTCAGTGTCAGGCACTACAGCCAGCCAATTTGAACCATTTGCTTCGGGCTATCTAAACACCTATATGTTGGTAGCAGGGCGGGTTGGTGGATTGCTAAACTACGAATTATTTGTTGATTATCAAAAACTAGCAATGCGTATGTTTGGTGGCTATTTGAATTTTACATTTAACAAAACTACCAAAAAACTTACTCTTATTCGTAAAATTCCGTATGTAGGAGCCAATGCTGACCCCAACGGGTTCGAGGATGTGCTACTGCATCTCTACAACTACAAGCCAGATTCAATGTTGTTAAACGACTATCAAGCATTTCCGTGGATTCAGGAATATGCCTATAGTTTTGCTAAACGCATTATTGGCGAAGCAAGAGAAAAGTTTGCAAGTATTGCTGGCCCACAAGGTGGTACTCAGCTCAACGGCGCAAGTTTAAAAGCAGAAGCAGCGACCGAAATGGCTGCGTTAGAACAAGAATTGAAAGACTATGTCGACGGATCGCATCCACTGACTTGGGTGATTGGATAATGAAAATACGAGATATTATTACTGAAGAAATAGGGGTCTTGAAGGATCGCCAACGTAGAGCCACTAGAGGACTAAACAAGTTTACTGATGGTAAAAAGTGGAACAGCGATTACACTTTGTACAGACTGGGACTCGCATTAGCAGCGACGGATGGTAAAACAATGCCCCCGATTGATGACGAGTCGTGGGTTGGTAGATGGAAATTAACAGCACCTTATACCAAAGAAGAACAAGAAATGCTCAGACTGGCATACAAAGAAGTACATGCCGAATACGAGGACATGAATCACGGCGACTTAAGAAGTCAAGAAGCACTTACTGTAAACAAAAACAGTCCGGTTCCTGGACGTAAAAAGAACAAGTATGGTGTTTGACTTTGTTTAACAAATAAAATACAATGCTCCGTAAGGAGCATTTTTTATGATCATTGGTATATGCGGATTTATTGGATCGGGTAAAGATACAGCAGCTAACTATCTAGTTGCACAACATGGCTTTAAGCGTGATAGCTTTGCTGGCGCACTCAAAGATGCAGTGGCCGCGGTGTTTGGCTGGGATAGAGAGCTACTAGAAGGACTTTCGCCTGAAGCTCGTGCCTGGCGCGAACAAGTGGATCCGTGGTGGTCCAAGCGTTTAAACATGCCAAACTTGACCCCACGTTGGGTATTACAATACTGGGGCACAGAAGTTTGTAGACAAGGGTTTCATGATGATATTTGGATCGCTGCTCTTGAAAATAGATTGCGTCAGCGCACCGGGGATACTGTTATTAGTGATGTACGCTTTCCCAATGAAATTAAATCAATTCGTAACGCAGGTGGTATAATCTTGTGGGTACAGCGCGGTCCTTTGCCCGAATGGTATGATTGCGCCCTTAGGGAAAATACCACGCACGAGGATGAACAGTGGTTGTTAGAGGATGCTCATCAACTTATGCCGCAACAATATCCTCGGGTGCATGCATCTGAGTGGGCTTGGGTAGGGACTACGTTTAATTATATTATTGACAATAACAGAACGGTGGAGCAATTGTATCAACAGCTTAATAGTCTGCTATTAACGGACTTTCGCGCCAAGTAGTTTTACTTTGATTCAGTTCAATTCTGCAATTGGCACAAACACTGCGTAAATTAGACCATGTGTTGTTTTTTAAATTGCCGTCAATGTAAAACACAAAAATTTGATGCGGAGTTTTTGCAGTGAAATTGCAGCGTTCACAGGTTAGTTTTTTCTTATAGCCAGTCCTAGTCCAGCCTGGCATTTCTTTAACACGTTTTCCTTTTCTGGCACAGCTAGCACAGATACGTCTATAGTAGGTTTTGTCCCCAACTCGGTAGTTGACCGCAGCTAAATTGCCTTTGCATAAGGTACATAAAGGTCTGTCCATAACGGTATTTATAGATAAAACCTTTTAAAGGCACCTTGTATCCACCCAAAATAATATCCTTTTAATAAATACTTTAAAATGTTTTGTTAAAGGATAAAAACATGGCACTAGTATCTCCAGGTATTGAAATTACCGTAACAGATGAAAGTCAATATGTTCCAGGTGCAGTAGGTACTGTTCCGTTGATCATAATGGCAACTGCGCAGGATAAATCGAATCCATCAGGTGGATCGGCAACTGACACCACCGCAGCCCGCGCTGGAAAACTGTTAACTTATAGCAGTCAGCGTGAACTTATTGCAGCAATGGGATACCCAACCTTCCAACAAAGTGCTGCTGGAACACCGTTGCATGGCGACGAAAGAAACGAATATGGTCTAATGACCGCCTACAGTATTTTAGGCAACGTAAACAGAATTTATGCTATCCGTGCTGATGTTGATTTAAATGAATTAGAAGGCACAAGTGTTCGTCCAACCGGCGCAGTGGCTGATGGCACACACTGGATGGACCTAACTGAAAGTGTTTGGGGCATTAACGAATGGGACGCTATCAACAGCGAGTTTATTCTAAAGACTCCACTTTTAGTAACCAGCACTGCTGATCAAACTTTAAGCGGCGGAATTTATGTACCCAATGGAGACATCGGGCAAATTGGTAGTTACGCAGTATCGTTTGGTACAGGCAGTAACGCAATTTTATTTTACAAGAATAGAAGCAACATCTGGGTCAGAATTGGTACAGACGCATGGGCACAAAGCTGGGCCACTATCAAAGGTACGGTAACCTTTGCAAACAGTTCTACAACTGCTATTCCTGCAAGTTCACCTGCAGCAGCATTGACCATTAACGGTACTTCGGTTACTGTTGGTAACACTGGTTCAGCTAGAACAATTGCACAGGTTGTTTCTGCTATTAACAGTGCAGCAATTACTGGCGTT
>JACCDY011183232.1_pt1 | contig 13816 bp, 12 predicted proteins | sample 7446391 | NCBI WGS metagenome assembly JACCDY01 (sample SAMN15323451, study PRJNA562643) | freshwater metagenome | isolation source: river surface water | place: USA:Blue River Watershed | collected 2017-08-18 | reverse complement strand
AAAGGGTTTACATCCGAAGATGTAAACCCTTGTTCAATTTGGTGCGGCTGGCAGGAATCGAACCCACGACCCCTTGGTTCGTAGCCAAGTACTCTATCCAGCTGAGCTACAGCCGCTCTGGAAAAATGAAAGTATATCACAGATATTTGGTAGGGCGACACGGACTTGAACCGTGGACCAAAGGATTATGAGTCCTCTGCTCTAACCAACTGAGCTATCGCCCCAACCGAAGTAAGCATTGTAGTTTGTAAGGCAAAGGGGCATTCAAGTAATCAGCCGTGATGTCGAAACATCTGTGACGGTGCTAATTCCAGCGCCCAGACTGTTTTAACACACGCCCCATGACCTTCGAGATCTTTAACTCTCTTATGAGCCGCATCATTCGCTGGCCACGCCATGTTTTCATGGCTGGCGGCCTTTGCTTGCTCGTGGCATGTGGCGGCGGTGGCGGCGGTTCAAGCTCCTCCGCTGGAACATCCGCAGCTCCCACAATCACTCTCACCCGCTCAGACGCAGGCGCCTCTGTGTACCCTGGCAACATCGCCATGGTGCTGCCGCAATTTAACTATGGGAGTGGCACATTGAAGTGGACTGACAGCTCAGGTGCTGCTCACAATCAGCCGGTAGTGGCTGGTACAGCTGTGTCGGTCACACCGTCACAGACTACCACTTACACGCTGTCTGTGACCTACCAAGACCCCACAACGGTTCGTCCCTCATTGATTACAGGCACAGCAGCACTGACTGTCACTGTGGTAACCCCGCCGAATTTGGTTGCCAGCCTCAACTTAAGCACTGCACCGTCAGGCACAGTGACCTTAGGGACACAAATTCAAATTACACCGACCTTCAGCGTTCCGTCTGATCTGACACTCAACTCAAGCACCATCCTCGTCAACGACGATACGGCAGCACCGATCGCAGCTACATCTGGAACTCCTGTGGTTCATTCGCCCACAGTCAACACCATCTACAAGCTCAAAGTTTGTTACACAGATGCACGCGTTGTGCCCTCGGTTTCAAGTTGTGAGTCACGCAGCGCGACCGTGATTCAAGTGGTGTCTGGCCCGACCAAGTTAAGTACAGGCGGGTTGCTCAATATTGCACGCAGCGATTTCACAGCCACCTCATTGCAAAACGGCATGGTGATGATTGCAGGTGGTATCAACGGCGTGGGCGCTGTTGAAAAATCTGTCGAGTTGTATGACCCTGTGAACAACAAATGGGTTCGCACAGGCGACATGAAAACGGCACGCCGCGGCCATGCGGCAACCTTGCTGCGAGACGGTCGCGTCTTGATCACTGGGGGATACGACGGAACAAACGCAACTTCCGCATTGAACAAAGCTGAAACCTATGACCCTGCAACAGGCGTGTGGACCAACACCACGGGCACCTTGGTACAAGCACGCCGCTGGCACACCAGCACACTGTTAAACAATGACAAAGTATTGATCACCGGCGGTGGCGTGAGCTCAGGTGTGAGCCGAGTTGTCGAGTTGTTTGACCCCGTTGCAGGCACCTTCACAGCAACAGGATCATTGGCACTGCCACGTCAAGGCCACACAGCTACGCTATTACCTAACGGCACACAGGTGTTGGTGGTGGGGCGAAACAACGCGGACAACACATTCAGCGGTGGGGTTGATTCCTCTCGCACCACAGAGCTTTATGACATCAGTGCCGGCACTTGGTCTGCGGGTCCTGTGATGACGTACGGCAGAGACTCTCACACAGCCACTTTGGTGGGTAATTCCAACGTCCTATTGGTGTCTGGCGGGTACGGCGCAGGCACAAATAAAGTTGAAACCTTAGACCTCACCGCAGTCACATTGGAATGGACGACCAGCAGCCCTATGTCCGTTTCACGTGCACTGCACACGAGCACCTATATCCCCTCAACAGACAAAGTGCTGATCATGGGTGGCTACAACGCCACATCGCAAATGTTGAGTAGCACAGAACTTTTCACCTTAAATGCCAACCCACCGTGGTCAACCACCGGTAATAAAGAGCTAACGCTTGCGCGCGCCATGCACAGCAGCATCCTGCTGAGCAACGGCAATGTACTGGTGGTGGGAACGTATTACACAACCTCTGGCACTGTCTCGAACACAGCTGAAATCTGGTCCCCTTGATTTCGAAAATAGATTCACTCCCATCCACCACTTCAAAGGTTTCTTATGAAAAAGTTTTTAATTGCCTCTAGCCTGATTGCACTGACTTCTGTTTCGTGGGCGCAACCACAAAAGCCAACGTACGCTTATTTTGAGGGCCTCAATCTGAGTGCCGGTGTTGCACAAAATGCAACTACTGCCACAACATCAAGCACGTCCACTAAAGCAAACACCAGCGTTGGCATGGCCAAACTGAACTACACCTTTGCGCTGGCTTACCCAGCGAAGCTGGGCGTCAGTGCAACCGTCGATTTGAAAAACTCAAAAGTCAGCGAGACAGAGAACTTGACGCTCAATGGCCCTACCGAAATCACCATTGAACCTGGTATTTTGCTGCTCAGTAATTCATTGCTTTATGGCAAGTTAGGGACTTACTCCAGCCGCTATGAGTCGGGTGCCAACCCAACCCGTAACCTCAGTGGCACGAGCTACGGCATTGGCTTTAAACACTACATTTATGGCCAAAACTTCATTCAAGCTGAATGGACACAACGCAAAGCCGATGACAACCCTGCTGGCTTGGCTGGTGTGAAGTTCAAACAATCATCCGCAGCAGTTTTGGTTGGCTTCAATTTCTAAACTGCTCAAGCTTTGAATCAGCGAGGGATTTATCATCCCTCGCATGAAACTCTCTCCCAGAGCCCTTGGGCTCACCTGCGCTGTATTGACGGTGCTGATTTGGTCATCCTTCATCGTGGTGGCCAGAGCATCAGCAGCGCACACCCTCCTCCCACTCGATATTGGTTTTCTGCGCATCCTCGGCGCGGGTTGCGTGTTATTGCCTTGGGGTTGGTGGCTGATGCGCGCACAGCGTCAGTTGGGTGAGCGTGCCGGCTCCTTCATGGGTCTGTCGCCCCTGCCTTGGCGCATCACCGCGTTGGGCGGTTTCTTTGGCAGCATGCTGTATGCCATGCTGGCTTATTCCGGCTTTTTCTTTGCACCCGCTGCACACGCCTCTGTGTTGATGCCGGGCAGCTTGCCTCTTTGGACATCGCTGTTGGCGATCGTGGTTTTGCATGACCACATCACCCGTGCGCGTGCCGTTGGCTTGGCTTGCATTGTGTTGGGTGACCTGTTTGTGGGCGGTGCCAGTCTGCTCAAAGCCTTTGATGGCGGCGAAGTCTGGAAAGGCGATTTGTTGTTCATGAGCGCCGCGTTTTGTTGGGCTTGCTACACCGTGCTGGTGCGTCGCCATTCGCTTGACCCTGTGCGCGCCACCATCGCCATCACCGCCTTTTCTTGCACTACTTTCATTCCTGCCTATGCATTAGCGGCATACATGGGCTGGGTGCCTAGCCACCTCTCCATCGCTCCCTTTGGTGAAATGGTGTTTCAAGCGATGTACCAAGGCATTGGCTCTGTTGTGATTTCAGGCATCACCTTCAATGTGATGATTCGCCACTACGGCCCTGTGCGCTCCACCATGATTACCGCCTTGGTGCCAGGGCTTTCAGCCTTGGGTGCAGTGGTGTTTTTGAATGAGCCTATGAGCCTTAACCTCTTGGCTGGTTTAACTCTGGTGACTTGCGGCATTTTGTTTGGCGTGCGTTTGCCAAAACCCTGAAACGCCGATTGACCTGTGAGCCTACTTGTGGCTTAAGGCATTGCTCACCAGCTTAGACGTGATGTCCACAATTTGAATCATGCGGTCATACGCCATGCGCGTGGGGCCAATCACCCCCAGTGTGCCCACCACAAGACCATCCACCTCATAAGGTGCACTGACGACCGAGAGCTCTTCCATCGGCACAATTTTGCTTTCGCCACCGATGTAAATGCGCACACCTTCAGCTTGAGCTGAGCTGTCGAGCAAACGCACCAACTGAGCTTTTTGCTCAAACAAATCAAAGGCCCGACGCAGGTTGCCCATGTCGCTAGAGAAATCGCTCACTGACAGCAAGTTACGCTCGCCGCTGATGATCACGTCATCTTGCACTTGGGTCAATGCCTCGGTACTCACCTGAACCGCGGCTTGCATGAGCGTTGCAATTTCGCCGCGCAGCGATTCCACCTCAGCCAACAGCTTTTCACGCACTTGCTCAATAGCCATGCCTGCGAAATGGTGGTTCAAGTAGTTTGACGCCTCCACCAGCTGCGAAGCTGCGTAGTCTGCTTCGGTGAACAACACGCGATTTTGCACATCCCCCTCGGGCGACACGATGATGACCAACAGGCGCCGATCCGACAAACGCAAAAACTCAATGTGGCGAAAGACCGAGCTGCGCTTAGGGGCAATCACCACGCCCACAAAGTGCGACAGGTCTGACAGCAAATGCGCTGCATTGGCAATCACCTTTTGTGGCTGGTCGGGAGCCAACGTAGGCGTTTGCATGTGGCTACGCTCAGCAGTCAGCATGGTGTCCACAAACAAACGGTAACCCAAGGCTGTAGGGATGCGGCCTGCCGACGTATGGGGGCTGGCAATCAGGCCAAGCTCCTCTAAGTCAGACATCACATTGCGAATGGTGGCTGGCGACAGCTCAATGCCTGTGGCGCGCGACAACGTACGTGAACCAACGGGCTGCCCGTCGGCGATGTAGCGCTCAACCAGCGCTTTCAACAATAACTTGGCACGATCGTCTAGCATGGTCATCTTGTTGTCGAATTTTAGTGATGTAATTTGCCTATGAAATCGAAGTTTCGTCAGATTGCCTTACTTGGGAAATACCACTTGAACTCAGGTTCAAGCGCCAACCCATCCTCAAGCAAAACCTTAGAGAGCATCGCTCAGTTTTTGCACACACTTGGCTGCGAAGTCATCCTAGAGCATGACACAGCTGCAGGCTCAGGCCTGAGCGGCTATACGGTGATGAACATTGAAGAAATCGGCAAGTCGTGTGACCTAGCCATTGTGCTCGGTGGCGATGGCACCATGCTGGGCTACGCCCGGCAGCTCGCACCGCACAACGTGCCGCTGATTGGCATCAACCAAGGTCGCTTGGGCTTCATCACCGACATTCCGCTGAACGAAGTTCAAAACACACTCACTGCCATGCTGGCTGGGGGCTACGAGGAAGACCGTCGCGCCCTGATGCGCGCCAAGGTGTGGCGCGATGGGCATTGCGTATTCAACGCTCTGGCTTTGAACGACGTGGTGGTCAACCGTGGCGCCACCAGCGGCATGCTGGAAGTGCGCGTGGCGGTAGATGGCCGCTTTGTGGCAAACCAACGTGCCGACGGTTTAATCATTGCCACGCCGACAGGCTCTACTGCTTATTCGCTCTCGGTTGGTGGCCCATTGTTGCACCCCTCATTGCCAGCTTGGGTGTTGGCGCCAATTGCGCCGCACACATTGTCTAATCGGCCCATCGTGCTGGCTGATACCGGCGAGATCACGATTGACTTGGTCGCTGGCCGCGACGCCAGTGCCAACTTTGACATGCAGTCGCTGGCGTCTCTGTTGATTGGCGACCGCATCACGGTCAAGCGATCCAATTACCACGCCACCTTCTTGCACCCCCGCGGCTGGAGCTATTACGACACCTTGCGCCAAAAACTGCATTGGAACGAGGGCGTGGCATGAGTTTGCAGCACATCGTTTTGCGCGATTTTGTGATCGTGCGGGAACTGGACCTCGATTTGTCGAGCGGCTTTTCTGCGCTCACCGGTGAGACCGGTGCTGGCAAATCGATTTTGATTGACGCTCTGCAACTCGTGCTGGGCGCCCGTGCTGAAAGCACCGTGGTGCGCGAAGGCGCAGCCCGTGCCGAGATTTGCGCCGAGTTCGACACCACACCCGAGATCGTGAAGTGGCTAGACGACGAAGGCTTTGCAGACATCACCACCGACGGCCAGCTGCTGCTCAAACGCACCATTGATGCACAAGGTAAAAGCCGTGCATGGATCAACGGCAGCCCCGCCACCGCCACCCAACTGCGCGCCTTGGGCGACAGGGTGCTTGACATTCACGGCCAACACGCCTGGCAAAGCCTGACCCGCCCCGATGCTGTGCGTGGCTTGCTCGACGCCTATGCCGGCGTGAGCCTGCAAGGCCTCACCCAAACTTGGACGCAATGGCGCCAGACCACCCAAGCGCTGCACGAAGCACGCACAGCGCAAGCCACGCTACAAGAAGAGCGCGAACGTTTGCTGTGGCAAATCGCCGAGGTTGACAAGCTTGCCCCTGCCGAAGACGAGTGGGACGAGCTCAACAGCCAACACACCCGCCTCTCGAATGCACAAGCTTTGATGGATGCCGCACAAGCGGCTATTCAAGCCCTAGAAGATGACGACAGCGGCGCATTGCGTCTGTTGGCCAAAGCACAAGATGCGTTGCAAGACCAAACCGATGTGGAGCCCGAATTCACCGCGCTAGTTGACGTGCTGGCCTCAAGCATCGCCCAAGCAGGCGATGTGGCGCATTCGCTCAACGCTTACTTAGGCCGCACCGAACTTGACCCCGCACGATTGCAAACACTGGACGACCGCATGTCGCTGTGGATGTCTTTAGCGCGCCGCTTCAAACGCACGCCACAAGAACTGCCTGCGCTCTACCTAGAGTGGAAAACACGTTTGACGCAACTCGATGCGGCCACAGACCTTGCAGCCCTCGAAGCTACCGAGACCAAAGCCGCAGCTGCCTACCAAGCCGAAGCCCGCAAAGTGTCGCAAGCCCGCACACAAGCAGCACCCAAACTGGCCACTGCCATCACACAAGCCATGCAAGGCTTGGGCATGCAAGGCGGTCGCTTTGAAGTCCTGCTCGACAAGACCGAGCAACCCACCGCCAGTGGCCTAGAGAGCATCACGTTCTTGGTGGCAGGCCACCCCGGCAGCACCCCGCGGCCTGTGGGCAAAGTGGCTTCTGGTGGTGAGCTGTCGCGCATTGCTTTGGCCATTGCCGTGACCACCAGCGAACTGGGCACTGCGCAAACCCTCATCTTTGACGAGGTCGATTCAGGTGTGGGCGGTGCGGTAGCCGAAACCGTGGGCCTCTTGATGAAGCAACTCGGCAAAGACCGACAAGTGCTGGCCGTGACCCACTTGCCACAAGTTGCCGCGTGTGCTGACCACCACTTGGTGGTCTCTAAACACAGCGACGCGCAAGGCACATCGAGTCAAGTAAACGCCCTGAGTGCCGATGCAAGGGTGAGCGAAATTGCACGCATGTTGGGTGGCGAAAAAGTGTCGGACACCACCCTCGCCCATGCGCGTGAAATGCTTCAAACATCTGCAAAGATTGGCAAAAAATGAAACAAGAACTGGTGCTCATCACTGGCATGTCTGGCTCGGGCAAGTCCGTCGCGTTGAACGCACTAGAAGACGCAGGCTACTATTGCGTAGACAACTTACCGCCTGAGTTGCTGCTGCCTTTTGTACAACTGGAGCAACAACAAAGCACCAGCAAACTGGCCATTGCAATGGATGTGCGCAGCGCCAGCTCACTCCCCTTGGTACCTGCACAACTGGCCCATTTACGTTTAATGGATGTGGATGTGCGTTTGTTGTTCTTGGATGCCACCACCGAAATTTTGGTGCACCGTTTTTCTGAAACGCGCCGCCGCCACCCTCTGTCGCGTCAAGATGGTCAAAACGTGGTTCGCGACCAACAACGTGACTTGGTCGAAGCCATTGAACTCGAACGCGAGCTTCTGTCTGAACTGCGCGAAGAGTCGCACATCATCGACACCAGCTTGTTGCGCAACAGCAAACTACAGGGCTACATCAAGTCACTGATTTCAGCCCCTGCCACGCAGCTGACGCTCATGTTTGAATCCTTCGCCTTCAAGCGCGGCATTCCCGTGCATGCCGACTATGTGTTCGATGTGCGCATGCTCCCCAACCCGCACTACGAAGCCGCCTTGCGCCCGCTGACCGGTCGCGACGCACCGGTGGCCGATTGGCTGGCCGAGCATGGCGCAGTCGAGAAAATGGCAAGCCAAATCACCGACTTCATGAACACTTGGCTGCCTGATCTGAACCAAGACCACCGCAGTTATGTGACGGTGGCCATTGGCTGCACGGGTGGGCAGCACCGATCTGTGTATTTGGTGGAGTTGCTCTCTAAGCGCTTTGCCAAAGAATGGGTCACGTTAAAGCGTCACCGCGAGCTGGACATCGCGCCTTAAAGCTTTGGTTGAAACTCACGCTTGCTTGGTGCAATGTGAGCTTCTTCGACTCGCTGAAAAGTTCAGCGCATTAGAAGTTTGCGAATGGGAGCAGGCAGCCCCAACGATGGCCAATCGGCCTCTGCGACCCACCGCCCTTCGCAGATCACATTGCCCAGTCTCACAGCGCTAGACAGCGTCAGCTCAACCGGATGCAAATGCAAATCTTTGTGCGTCAGCACATGCTTGAACACAGCGCCCTCATGCAACTGCGCGTGATGCTTGGCAGGCAACGCTGCGAGCAAAGAGTCAAAACTTTCAAACACAGGCAAGCAATACAAACCGGCCCACACCCCTGTTTGCGGGCGCTGCATCAACCAGACATGGCCCTCGCGCGTCACGGCGTGCAACAACCACAACTGCTCTGACGTACGTTTGAGTTTGCGTGTTTTCACTGGATAGGCTTCGGGCTGGCCTTCGGCCTTGGCCACACACGCATCGGCCAAGGGGCATTGCGCGCATTGCGGTTTTTTGGGCGTACAAACAGTGGCACCCAAATCCATCACACCTTGGGTATAGCGCGGCATGGCGTTTGTCACATCACGCTGGGGCAGCATGGTTTGGGCAATGGCCCAAAGTTCCTTCTCCACCTTCGATGAAGCCAAATCGTCTTTGAATCCCAAATAGCGCGTGAGCACGCGTTTGACGTTGCCATCCAAGATCGCAATAGGTTCACCAAAGCAGAGCGAGGCAACAGCCGCGGCAGTGGAGCGGCCAATGCCTGGCAAGGTTTGCAAAGTTTCAGAATCCTTTGGAAACACACCGCCGTGCAAAGCCACCACGTCTTGCGCGGCACGGTGCATGTTGCGGGCGCGGCTGTAGTAGCCCAAGCCGCTCCACAAGCCTAATACCTCGTCTTGATGCGCAGCGGCCAAATCAGCCACCGTGGGAAAGCGCGCCATAAAGCGCGCGAAGTACTCGCGCACCGTCACTACTTGCGTTTGCTGCAGCATGATTTCCGACAGCCACACGGCATAGGGGTCTTGTGTGTTTTGCCACGGCAGGTCGTGACGGCCAGATTTTTTTTGCCACGCCACCACAGTGTCGCCAAAGCTCTTGTTCGTCGTCATGGTTTTTGGCACACGGGGCAGTAATAGGTGGAACGCTGCCCTTGCTGAATGCGGCGAATCATCGTGCCGCACACGCGGCAAGGCTCACCCACGCGGTCATACACATGGGCCTCAAGCTGAAAGTAACCGTTTTTACCGTCGGCGGCAGAGAAGTCGCGCAAGGTGCTGCCGCCTTTTTTCACAGCACGCGCCAAGACATCCATAACGGCTAAACGCAGCTTTTCGGCGCGGGGGCGGCTGATGCGATCGGCACGTGTGGTCGGGCGAATGCCAGCTAAAAACAGGGCTTCAGACGCATAAATATTGCCAACACCCACCACCAACTCACCTGCTAGCAACACCTGCTTGATGGCAGATTTGCGTTTACGCAAGCCTGCATGAAATGCCTCCAGCTCAAAACCACCATTCAAAGGCTCTACACCCAAGTGACCCAACAGCTTGACTGCTTCAGCACTTTGCTCGCTGGACGCATACACAACAGCGCCAAAGCGTCGTGGGTCATTCAGGCGCAACAGGCCTTGCGTGGTGTTTAAGTCGAAATGGTCATGGACTTTTGCAGCGCTACGGTCATTGCCAAAGAGCAAGCTGCCCGACATGCCCAAGTGCCACAACAGCAAACCCTCATCCAAATCCACCAGCAAATATTTACCACGTCGGCGCACGCCGAGCACTTGATGACCCACCAACGACTCTGGCGCGCAGCCCAACGCCCAACGCAAAGGCTTACCCACACGCACCCCTGTCACGCGTGCGCCCGCAATGCGGTCAGCAAAGCTCAAACGGGTCACTTCAACTTCGGGTAATTCGGGCATGGGTGGGCAAAGAAAATTAGTCAGGGATTATGATGCGGACATGAAATTCCCCCTGTCTGCTGCACGTCTTTGGGCCTTGCGCCTTGCGCTGATCACGGCTGCCTCTTGCGCCCTACCTCCATCGGCCAATGCACAAGCCAGCGACACCGAAAAGGTAGAAAACTCAGCCATGACGGGCGAGTTGCTTTACGAAATTTTGTTGGGTGAGATGAACTTACGGCAAGGCGAGCCCGCCGCAGGCTTTGCACTATTGCTGGATGCTGCGCGTAAATCGAACGACGTGGTTTTGTACGACCGCGCGGTAGAAATCGCGTTGCAAGCCCGCTCGGGTGACGGCGCATTGATGGCCGCACGTTCGTGGGCACAAGCGTGGCCGCAAGACCGCAAAGCCAACAGCCAAGTGCTGCAAATTTTGCTGGCGTTGAACCAAGTGGCTGACAGCTTGGAGCCACTCAAAAAAGAAATAGCCATCGCCCCTGAAGCTGAACGCGATACGGTCATCAACCTCATTCCTCGCCACTATGCACGTGTGACAGACAAAAAGCGAGCCACGGCCGTGGTGCAGCAAGCACTTGAGCCTTATCTCGCCAAGAACAACACCACAAGTGCCATCGCTTGGACCAGTTTGGGACGCATGCGCTTGGCTAGTGATGACATAGTCGGCGCCCTCGAAGCCGTAAAAAAAGGCCAAGCCGCTGACAGCAAGGCACAAGGCCCAGTTTTGCTGGCCATGGAACTCATGAGTAAAAGAGTTGTGGCGGCTGAGCCTCTGGTGCAACAAGGCCTGCGCAAACAAGACGGCAAAGAGATGGCCATGAGCTATGTGCGTGTGTTGATCGAGTTGGAACGCTACAAAGAAGCCACCGAACAACTACAAGCCATCACGCGCAAAGACGCCAAACTTGCAGATGCATGGCTGGTGTTGGGCTCACTGCAATTTGAACAAGGCCAAGACATAGAAGCGGAAGCCTCGCTGGCCCGCTACGTCAGCCTTGCCAGCAAAGCTCCCACCGATACCAGCACGCGTGGCTTGAACCAAGCACAAACACGTCGGGCCGCACTATTAGCTCGCCAAGGCAAAATGAGCGAAGCCCGCGAGCTGATTCACCAAATTCCCGCCAGCAACGCCGACGAGCAGCGAAGCCGTTTATTGGCCGAAGTGCAGCTTTTGCGTGAACACCGCCAGTGGCAAGCAGCGTTTGATTTGCTAGCCGCCAACAGCGCCGACAGCGCCGACTTAGTTTATGAGCAAGCCATGTTGGCCGAGAAGCTCAACAAGCTCGACGATATGGAAAAGCTGTTGCGCAAAGTCATCGCGCAAAACCCCAGCTACTACAACGCCTACAACGCCTTGGGTTTTTCGCTGGCTGACCGCAACATCCGTTTGCCAGAAGCAAAGCAACTCATTGTCAAAGCGCTCACTTTTGCACCGGATGATCCCTTTATCACCGACAGTCTGGGCTGGGTGGAGTTTCGCATGGGTAACCTCGGTGCAGCGCTGAGCTATTTACAAAAGGCCTACAAAGACCGCGCCGATGCTGAGATCGCCGCCCATTTGGGCGAGGTGTTATGGAAAATGAATCGTCAAGACGAAGCCATCAAAGTCTGGCGTGAAGGCCTGAACACTGCCCCCACCAACGAGACTTTGCAAGAAACCCTGCAACGCCTCAAGCCTGCCCTGTAAGCCATGCGACTGGGGTGTTTAGCACTGTTGATGAGCTTGATGCTGGCTGGCTGCGCCACACCCAGCCGCAATGCCAAAACCTTGAGTGCAGAGCAAGTCAGCAGCCCAGAATGGCAAGGCCGCATCAGCGTGCAAGTGCTGGGAGACACACCGTCCTCGATGAGCGCCAGCTTCCTTCTGCGTGGCAATGCAATAAACGGCGAACTTGATTTGTATTCACCGCTAGGCACCACCCTAGGCGCTTTGCAGTGGACGCCACAGCTGGTACAGCTCAGCGATGGCAGCAAACACCAATACTTCACTTCGCTGGCTGAGCTGACCGAAAAAACCACAGGCGCGGCATTACCCGTTGAAGCGATCTTTGGCTGGTTACAAGGCAGCAATGTGCAAGCCACCGGCTGGCAAGCCGATTTATCTGGCGTATCACAAGGCTCGCTGTTTGCACGCCGCACAGCGCCTGCACCAGAAGTGACCTTGCGCATCAAACTGGACCCATAAACCATGCGCTCGCTCCACAACGTTCAAGCCCCCGCCAAGCTCAACCTGTTTTTGCACATCACAGGCAGGCGCGACGACGGTTATCACTTGTTGCAATCGGTCTTCATGCTGATCGACTGGTGCGACACCCTGCACTTTGATGTGCGTGACGACGGTCTGATTGAGCGCAATGATCTGAATGTGGTCCTGCCTGCCGATGACTTGATCATGCGCGCTGCGCAATCGCTGCAACGGGCCAGCGGTACACGCCTAGGCGCAGACATCGCCATTGAAAAATACATTCCCTCACAAGCCGGTATGGGCGGTGGATCATCCGATGCCGCGTCCACGCTTTTGGCACTCAACCGTTTGTGGGGCCTGAACTGGCCGCTCTCTAAACTCATGCCTTTGGGCTTGGCTTTGGGTGCAGATGTGCCATTTTTCTTGGGCGGCCACAACGCTTGGATTGAAGGCATTGGCGAGCAAATCACGCCTATTGATGTGCCTGCTGCACGCTTTGCCGTGGTCAAACCCAATGCAGGTTTGGAGACCGCGAAAATTTTTCGCTCATCAGAGCTGCAACGGGCTACAGAAACTGCTACAATGCCGGTCTTCGCTGTTAATCCTTACGGTTTTGGTCGTAATGATTTGCAGCCAGTAGCTCAGGCGCTGTGCCCCGAGATTACCGAAGCCCTTGAATGGCTAGGTTCTTTTGGATTAAGCCCACGCATGACCGGCTCTGGCAGCGCAGTGTTTGCCCAGTTACCCGATGTTGCGCAGATTGACTCAGCGCCTCACAACTGGCAAATGCGAATATGCAGCAATATGGCAGTTCATCCACAAGCGGGATGGGCGGCCAGTGAAAGTTAACGGTTGGTCGCTGCAAAGCAACTGACCTGTGTAGGGGATTCGCCAAGTTGGTTAAGGCACTGGATTTTGATTCCAGCATTCCGAGGTTCGAGTCCTCGATCCCCTGCCAAATTTTTATAAAGCACATCACGTGCTTGGTTTGCAAGTGACGACTTATTGCGTCATTGGTCTTGAAGCGAAAGTCATACGTCATCATGTCGAACCACACCCCCGACTTCATGGTCTTTACCGGCAACGCCAATCCAACTTTGGCCGCCGAAATTGCAACCCACCTCGGCATCGAAGTTGGCGCAGCGCACGTAGGCCGCTTCTCTGACGGCGAAGTCACAGTTGAAATCAACCAAAACGTGCGTGCCCGCGATGTGTTCGTGGTGCAAAGCACTTGCGCCCCCACCAACGAAAGCTTGATGGAATTGCTGATCATGGTCGACGCCTTAAAGCGCGCCTCAGCAGAACGCATCAGCGCCGTCATCCCGTACTTCGGCTACGCCCGTCAAGACCGTCGCCCACGCTCAAGCCGCGTGCCGATTTCGGCCAAACTGGTGGCCGATTTGCTGCAAACCGCTGGCGTAGCCCGTGTGTTGACGATGGACTTGCACGCTGACCAAATTCAAGGTTT
>JACCDY010563550.1_pt1 | contig 13817 bp, 17 predicted proteins | sample 7446391 | NCBI WGS metagenome assembly JACCDY01 (sample SAMN15323451, study PRJNA562643) | freshwater metagenome | isolation source: river surface water | place: USA:Blue River Watershed | collected 2017-08-18 | reverse complement strand
CCTCGCTCTATAGTGACCCCAACGGGATTCGAACCCGTGCTGCCGCCGTGAAAGGGCGGTGTCCTAGGCCTCTAAACGATGGGGCCTACAAAGCGGATACTTCATAGCACCAAGAGAAAAGAATAGTGCTTGGTGCCGGTCTTGGCAACCCGAGACTGGATTCACAGGAAAGGTTCATGTAATTGTTTAGGGTTTCGTGTTAGTTTCGAAGCATGAAGTTACGGGTTTCTCGCGTCTTGGTTGCCTCTGCGGCGGTCACTGGCTTGCTCCTCACCGGGGCAGCGATCAGCCCATCATGGGCGGTTCCTGACTACCCAACCGCCGGCGAGGTCGCCGAAGCCAAGAACAATGTGACTGCCAAAAAAGAGATGATTGCTCGACTCGAAAAGATCATCGCTGACCAGCAGGTAGAGGCCGACAAACTCAGCAAAGCCGCGCTGATCAAGGCTGAACAGTTCAACCAAGCCCAAGAGCAGGTTGACATCATGACCACCAAGGTCAACTCACTTCAGAGCCAGGCCGACACCGCAAATGCACAGGCAGATGCGGCCAAAGAGCAGCTCGGCCAAATTGCTTCTCAGATGTACCGCGACGGCACCAGCGGAACTTCGCTCAACCTATTTTTGAATTCCGGCGAAGCCGATGACCTGCTCTACCAATTGGGAGCACAAGAAAAGGTTGCCGATCAGAACGACGTAATTTATCGTCGTTCAATTGAAAAGCAGCTTTACGCACAGTCGGTCACTGACGAATTGAACGTTGCCAAAAAGCAGTTGGCCGAAAAAGCCGCACTGGCCAAGTCGGCATTTGCCGAAGCCACCGATGCAGCAAATGCAGTGCAGGCTCAGGTAGACGAGAGTGAGCGCGCAAACCGCACACTTTATGCACAGCTGGCCACCCTGCGAAACACCGCAGCAGACCTAGAGCGTCAGCGTGCTGAGGGCTTGGCTGCTGAGGCCCGCCAGAACGCCGGAACCTCGATGCCTACCGCACCGGAGCTCTACACCGTTGGCGCACCTGACCAGGGCAAGGTCGAGACTATGTTTACCTTTGCCAAGGCTCAGCTTGGTGAACGATATGTACTTGGCGGCATGGGCCCAGATGTCTGGGACTGCTCGGGTATTACTAAGGCTGCGTACGCGAGCGCCGGAATTTACATCGGCACCCACTCAGCTACCAACCAGTTCAACACCATGGCGGCGAACAAGAAGTTGATTCCGCTGAACCAGGCGGTAAGCGGCGACCTAATGTGGTACTCAACCGAGAGCGCATTCAGTGGCGATAAGTATCACGTGGTGCTTTACATGGGTGGTGGCATGATGCTTGAGTCGCCAAACCCAGCACGAACCGTGCGAATCGTTCCGCTGCGCTACGGCGAATTGTTCCGTTACGCAGGGCGCCCTTCAGCCTAAATTCTTGTATTCTCTGGTCATGACTGAACGTGAGCCACTGAGAATTTCACACATTGCCAAAGCACCCATCGGTGTGGTTTGGAATGCCTGGACGATTGCCGATCAGTTGGCGAAGTGGTGGGGCCCGCAGGGTTTGAAGCTAACCGTGGTGCAGGCCAATGTTGAACCCGGCGGCAAATTTCACTACCTGATGTCTAACGAAGACGGAACGCAAGAGCGCTTTGAAATGTGGGGCGGCTTTGATTACCTAACCGTTGACCGCCACCAAGAAATTGTCTTCATCAATTACTTCTCAGATGAATTTGGCGCGCGCGCAAGACACTACCTAAACCCGGACTGGCCGCTTGAGGTTTACAACACCCTCACCTTTGTCGAAGACGGCGATCAAACCCTGATTCACCTTGAAGGTGCACCGCTGAACGCCCAACCTCACGAGGTTGAGCTGTTCTACGCAAATGTCGAGTCGATGCGAATTGGCTTTGGAGCCACCTTCGCCCAGCTCGATGAATTCTTGGCTAGTTAGTGACCCTGAGCCTCAAAGCGCTCGTAAGCCTCTTTGATTAGACGCTCTGCAACGTCCTTGCCCTGCCACTCGCCAACCTTTACCCACTTGCCTGGCTCTAGGTCCTTGTAGTGAGAGAAGAAGTGAAGTAGCTCGTTCTTGGTCTGCTCTGGTACATCGTTGATGTCCTGGATGTGGGCCCAGCGTGGGTCCTTAGTCTGAACACAGATGACCTTCTCGTCAATGCCGCCGTCATCCTCCATAGGCAATACGCCAACTGGGCGGACATCCACAACAACGCCTGGGAACACTGGGAACTCAAGAAGGACTAGAGCGTCAAGCGGGTCGCCATCGCCGCCGAGAGTCTTGTCGAAGTAGCCATAGTCAACCGGGTAGACAAACGGAGTAAACAAAACGCGGTCTAGGTGCACGCGGCCGGTCTCGTGGTCAACCTCATACTTGTTGCGGCTTCCGCGAGGAATCTCAATTACTGCTTCGTAACCCATGGTTCTCCTAAATAGGCTTGAGGCGAGAGAAAATCTCGCAGGACTTCTAAAAGATTACCGAAAAGAGTGACTGTTGACTGAACGCCCGCGCTTGACCCCGGCAATTGCCGATGTTCGTCGCGCGGTGCGCGAATCTTTAGAGTTGGCCGGTGTCACCAAAGGGCAGTTGGTCCTGGTGGCTTGTTCGGGTGGGCCCGACTCACTTGCGCTCGCCGGAGCCTTGGCATTCGAGGGGCCGCGCGCGGGCATCCGGGTGGGTGCCGTGATTGTTGACCACCAAATGCAGGCTGGCTCGGCAAAAGTGGCTCAAGACACTGCTGGGATTCTGACCGAGCTGGGGCTTGACCCGGTTGAGGTGGCCACTGTTGAAGTCGGCACAGTTGGCGGGCCAGAGGCCGCCGCCCGAGTTGCCAGGTACCGTGCGCTCGACGAAGCCGCTGCCAGGCTTGATGCTGTGGCCATTCTGCTGGGCCACACTCTTGATGATCAGGCCGAGACTGTGCTGTTGGGCTTGGCCCGCGGATCTGGCGCTAGGTCGCTGAACGGCATGGCCATGCACTCGGGGCGATACTTGCGCCCACTGCTTTCAATTAGTCGAAAAACCACCCAAAGTTTTTGTGCCGATAGCGAATTAAAACCTTGGCTTGACCCAATGAATCATGACCCTCGTTACGCGCGAGTCAGGGTGCGGTTGAACCTGCTGCCAAAGTTGGAGCAAGAAATTGGTCCGGGTATTGCCGAGGCATTGGTTCGAACCGCAGAGCAACTTCGCGAAGACGATGAAGTGCTCTCCAGGCTTGCTGAAGCCTCATACGCCGAAATTGTGGCTACCAAATCAAACGCAATTTTCATCGATGTGGCTGGTTTTAAGGGGTTGCCGCTGGCGATTCGGCACCGAGTTGTTGCCCGCGCGCTTGAGGTGCTTGAGGCCCCAACTTTTGCCCGAGTGCACATCTTGGCCGTCGACGAGCTGGTTGACCGGTGGCACGGGCAGAAACCGCTGACCCTGCCAGGCGTTAGAGTAGAACGACTGGGTGATTCAATCACTCTAAAGACCACTAAAACCCTCAAACCAGGAGCCTGCTAAGTGGACCTTTCGAAGGTAGCTAACGAAATCACCGAGGTGCTTGTCACCGAAGAACAAATTGCCACCCGAGTTGCCGAATTGGCAGCCGAGTTGGACTCAAAATACGCAGGCAAAGATGTGCTCTTGGTTGGTGTTCTGAAGGGTGCCGTAATGTTCATGGCTGACCTTTCACGCGCCATGCAGCTATCGGTGTCAATGGACTGGATGGCCGTTTCTTCATACGGCTCCGGAACAGTTTCATCTGGTGTGGTTCGAATCCTTAAGGACCTAGACGCTGACGTCCTCGGTCGTCACGTTGTCATCGTCGAAGACATCATCGACTCAGGGCTGACTCTCAGCTGGCTGGTCTCTAACCTCGAAGCCCGCGGTGCTGCCTCGGTCGAGGTTGTTGCATTGTTGCGCAAACCTGCTGCCGCAAAGGTGGAAGTAAATGTCGCACTCGTAGGTTTTGATATTCCGAATGAATTCGTTGTGGGCTACGGCCTCGACTATTCAGAGAAGTACCGCACGCTAAAGGGCGTGGCTGTACTTTCTCCAGCGGTTTATTCCTAGAAAGGACTGAGGCAAGGCCTCAATCATGAACTTCAAGAAAATCCTCAGTGGTCCATTCGTCTGGATCTTTGTAGCTGTGATGGTCTTGCTCATCGGTTCTTCGATGATCAACGGCAACAGCGTAAAGCAGGTAACTACCGCCTACGGCCTAGAGCTCATCGAGAGCGGCAAGGCTGAGCAGGTCAAGGTGTTGGGCAACGACCAGCGCGTTGACGTAACCCTGATTAACGAAGACGCCAAGTACGGCAAGAACGTTCAGTTCTACTACGTGACTGCTCGCGGCGACCAGGTTATCGAGGTAATTTCAAACGCTTCAATCTCAAAGGGTTACGACGACGATGTGCAAAACACTCCGTGGTACCTCGCGATTTTGGGTACCTTGCTTCCGTTTGTCATCATCGGTTTGATTTTCTGGTTCTTGATGTCTGGCCTTCAGGGCGGCAACAGCAAGGTCATGAACTTTGGTAAGTCAAAGGCCAAGCTGATCAACAAAGAGCAGTCAAACAAGACCTTTGCTGATGTTGCCGGTGCCGACGAGGCTCTTGAAGAACTACAAGAAATTAAAGAGTTCTTGCAGGAGCCAGAGAAGTTCCAGAAGCTCGGCGCCAAGATTCCTCGCGGTGTCTTGCTCTATGGCCCTCCGGGAACCGGTAAGACTTTGGTTGCCAAGGCCGTAGCCGGTGAAGCCGGTGTGCCATTCTTTGCCATCTCAGGATCTGACTTTGTTGAAATGTTTGTTGGTGTTGGTGCGTCTCGAGTTCGCGACCTATTTGACCAGGCCAAGCAGGCAGCTCCAGCGATTATCTTTGTCGACGAAATTGACGCCGTTGGTCGTCACCGCGGTGCCGGTATCGGTGGCGGTAACGATGAGCGCGAGCAGACACTCAACCAGCTCTTGGTTGAGATGGACGGCTTTGATTCGAAGACCAACGTGATTCTGATTGCGGCCACCAACCGCCCAGATATCCTCGACCCAGCGCTGTTGCGCCCGGGCCGTTTTGACCGCCAGATTGGTGTTGGCGCACCCGACCTAATCGGTCGCGAGCAAATTCTTAAGGTTCACGCCAAGGGCAAGCCAATTGCCGATGACGTTGACATGGCCTCAGTTGCTCGACGCACACCAGGTTTTACCGGTGCCGACCTTGCAAACGTTTTGAACGAAGCCGCGCTATTGACTGCTCGTCAGAACGAAAAAGAAATTTCAGCAGCCACTCTTGACGAAGCAATCGACCGCGTTATCGGTGGACCGCAGAAGAAGTCACGCTTGATGCAGGACAAAGAGCGACTAAACACTGCCTACCACGAGGCTGGCCACGCTTTGGTTGCGGCTTCGCTAAACCACAGCGACCCAGTGTCGAAGGTCACGATTTTGCCTCGCGGTCGAGCACTGGGTTACACCATGGTTTTGCCACTCGAAGATCGCTACAGCGTCTCAAGAAACCAGCTGCTAGACCAGATTGCCTACGCAATGGGAGGCCGCGTTGCTGAAGAAATCGTGTTCCACGACCCAACCACCGGTGCATCGAATGACTTTGAAAAGGCCACTCACATTGCCCGCGAAATGGTCACCAAGTACGGCTACTCATCGCAGTTGGGTTCAATCAGCTTTGGCGGCGGTGGCGAGGTCTTCATTGGCCGCGACATGGCCCAGGCTCGCGAGTACTCAGAGTCAACCGCTCAGTTAATTGATGCTGAGGTTCGCGCAATTCTTGATGCGGCTCACGACGAGGCCTATAAGGCACTGACTCTGAACCGCAAGGTTCTTGACGCCATGGCAAAAGAGCTGATGGAGCGCGAGACTCTTCAGGCTGAAGACATCGCCGTGATTTTCAAGCCGGTAAAGAAGTTGCCGCTTCGCCCACAGTGGTTGTCGAAGAAGACCCGACCTGTTTCAAAGCAGGGTCCAATCGAGATTCCAGTAAAGGGCTCGTCAGCTGAGAAGGCCAAGGTAGCTAAGGCTGCCGCGGTAAAGGCACCGGCGGCTAAGAAGCCAGTAGCACGCAAGCCGGCTGCACCAAAGAAGACCGAAGAGTAAACCTTGGTTGACACCGCGCGCATCAAAGCTGCAGTCGTTGAGCTGATTCAGGCCATCGGCGAAGACCCAACGCGGAGTGAGCTTTTGGCTACTCCGCAGAAGGTGGCAGAGGCGTACGCGGAGTTCTTCAAGGGTGTCGGTGTCGATGCCGGCGAGACCCTTTCGGACACTTTCGAAGCAGAGCACAACGACGTTGTGATTCTCAAGGACATTGAGTTTGTTTCGATGTGCGAGCACCATCTATTGCCCTTCACCGGGGTGGCTCACATTGCCTACCTGCCAGACGACCGAGTGATTGGGCTTGGCCGCCTGCCTAAGTTGGTTGAGGTTTTGGCTGCTCGCCCGCAATTGCAAGAAAATCTAACCGCTCAGATTGCCGATGAGCTCGAGGCCGGTTTAGGTACCAAGGGTGTGGTTGTGGTCGTTGAGGCCCGTCACCACTGCGTGGTTTCTAGAGGCGCCCGCCAGCCTGAGGCAAACACCGTCACCATGGCAACGCGTGGTTGCTATTCAGAGCCGGCCGCACGCGCTGAGGTCATGGGCCTCATCTCTAAGTGAGATTGATTTCGAAATGACTTTCAACCGGCCCCTCGTAATGGGCGTTCTAAACGTCACGCCAGATTCATTCAGCGATGGTGGTGAATACACTTCAGTTGAGTCAGCGCTGGATCACGCCCGCCTGCTGATCATGGGTGGCGCCAACATTATCGACATCGGTGGCGAATCAACCAGACCTGGCGCTGCTCGGGTGAGCCCAGAGATCGAATTGGCGCGAGTGATTCCGGTCATCGAAGCAATCGTTGAGGAGCTGCAAAAAATTGATCGCCGCGATGTGTTAATCAGCATCGACACCATGAACGCTTCGACCGCGTTGGCATCTGTTGCAGCCGGTGCCTCGATTATCAACGATGTTTCTGGTGGGCTGGCCGACGAAAAAATGTTTGGCTTGGCTGCCGCCTCTGGAGCAAAAATCATCATTTCTCACTGGCGTGGTTTTAGCGATGAAATGCAGAACAACGCCCAGTACATCGATGTTGCTCGCGAGGTTGCCATTGAGTTGCAGGCGCGGGTGGATGCTGCGATTGCAGCTGGAGTGAAGCGCAGCAAAATCATCATTGATCCGGGTCTGGGTTTTGCCAAGGACATGCAGCAAAACTGGCAGCTGGTTGCCCGTCTTGACGAGCTTGAGAAGTTGGATTTGCCGATTCTTGTTGGTGCAAGTCGCAAACGGTTTATTGCCGGTGCGCTTGAGCCAGGTCTTGAGCCTGAGGTTACCGAGATTTCAAATAACCGGAGAGATTTGGCGACAGCGGTTCTGACCGCCCTCCTGCTGCAGCGCAAAATATGGGGTGTACGTGTGCACAACGTAATTGCCACCGGCGATGCAATCTCGGTAGTCGAGGCATTGCGCCAGGGCAGCGAAGAGGGGCAGAGTTAACTCATGGCCGCCGTTCAGCAGTTCAAAATTAAGCTCACCGGGCTCAAAGTTTTTGCGCACCACGGGGTGTTTGAGTTTGAGCGCGAAAACGGCCAGGAGTTTTTGATTGATGCGACCATATGGGTTGCCGGTCACAAAGCTGCCATCACCGATGACCTGAGCAACACGGTTCACTACGGTGAGTTGGCCGAGGCCATTATCGAGAACGTTAAGCACGAGCCGGTCGACCTGATCGAGACTTTGGCCCAGCGCCTATTGGATCTGGCCCTAAATTTCGGTGGCCCAGCCAGCCCGGTGCTCAAAGCAAAAATCACTGTGCACAAACCAAACGCACCAATCAATCATGAGTTTCAAGATGTTTCGGTCACCGTCAAGGCCAAACGCCGTTTTGATAAAGCCAGCGCAATTGGCAGTGAGGGCTAAGTCATGGCTGAACCGGTAAAGGCAATTTTGGCATTGGGCGGAAACCTCGGTAAGCGCCGCAAGACCATTCGTTCGGCGCTCAAAGCGCTGGCGGTAACCCCGGGCATCAAGGGTGTCCTTTGCTCTCCGCTGGTCGAATCGGTGGCATTGACTGAGGTTGGTACCGATGAAACTAAGCCCAACTATCTAAACGGTGTGGTTCGAATCGAGACCACCCTAAAGCCAAAAGAGTTGCTAAACGAGATTCGCCGAATCGAGACCGAGCACGGGCGAATTCGCCTCGAGCGCTGGGGCTCGCGAACCCTCGACATCGACATCATCACCTATGGCAACGAGATCAAGGTGGGTAAAGAGTTGACCCTCCCGCACCCTCGTGCTTCTGAGCGCGCATTCGTGCTGGTGCCTTGGTCACTGCTCGAACCGGATGCTGTTTTGCCCGGATACGGATCAGTCAAAGAGCTGGCCGAGCCGATTAAAGATCAGGTCTGGCTAGTTAGATGAAGCCGACCAAAATTCAAACGCTTTTGGCTTGGGCTGTTTTGGCGGCTACCGCGGGCTACCTGGTGCCGCGCCTAATTGTTGCCAATGGCGGCCAGGTTCCGGTTGCCGCTTTCACCATGATTTTTACCCTGCCAACCGTAGCCATCCTGCTGGTCATTTTTGCCATTCCGATGATCCGGCGCGCGCGAGCAACCAAGGCAAAGCCAGCCGCCCTGCTCAATCCGTTTTACGCAGTTCGAGTTGTGCTGCTAGCCAAGGCCATCGCAATCTCAGGTGCAATCTTTACCGGTTGGCACGCGGGTGTGGTCTGGTTGCAGGCAACCTCGCCGGTGATTCCCGCCGGAATCTGGCCAAACCTCGCTGCGCTCATCGGTGCAATTTTGATGGTGGTTGCCGGCATAGTTATTGAGCGCGTTTGCCGCATTCGCGAAGATGGCCGCGACGGTCAATCAGGCTCAGCAGGCGCTGGTTCAACCACCGAGGTGAATCCAGCTTGAGTAATGGAAGACTGGCTGTCGGAATCATCGGAGCTGGACCAGTTGGCGCTGTCTTGGGTCAGGCCTTGGCCTCAGCCGGCCACAACCTTATCGGTGTGGCAAGCGCCAGCCCGCAAAATCTTGAGCGCCTAGACGCACTGATTCCAGAGGTCCCGGTGCTGGCTATCCCTGATCTAATTGCCGCGGCAGACCTTGTGGTTTTAGCTATTCCGGCTGATCAAATTACACCGATGGTTTCGGGCTTGGCTGCCGCGGGTGTTTGGCGTGCGGGGCAGTTGGTGGCCCACACCGCCGGCGAGCACGGATACTCCATCTTGGCTCCGGCCGCTGGCGCGGGAGCGATTCCGCTGGCGATTCACCCAGCCATGGCCTTTACCGGAACCAGCATTGACCTGGTCAAGATTCGCGAAAGTTACTTTGCGGTCTCGGCGCCAAATGTGGCCTTGCCGATTGCGCAGGCCTTGGTCATTGAGATGGGCGCCGAGCCAATTGTTGTTGCCGAGGCTGATCGCGCGAGCTACTTTGAGGCTGTGTCGGTAGCTAACTCGTTCTCAAAGATGATTGTGAACCAGGCCATCGGATTGCTAGAAAACGTTGGAATCGAAAACCCTCGCGGGGTAATCGGGCCGTTGATTCGCAGTGCCGTTGAGCAAGCCCTAGCCGATGGCCACAAACCGCTCGACCCAGAGGAACTGCTGAGCTAATGCACATAGCCACCACGGTCTCCCAGTTAGCCACTGAGGTTTCGGTCGCGCGCTCTGAAGGTAAGAAAGTTGCCCTGGTGCCAACCATGGGTGCCTTGCACGCCGGGCACCTCTCGCTGATTGCCGCAGCTCGCAAGCACGCCGACTTTGTCGTGGTCTCGATTTTCGTAAATCCGCTTCAGTTTGGTGCCGGCGAAGACTTCGATAAGTACCCGCGCACACTGGATGCTGATGTTGAAAGCCTCGAGGTAATCAACACCGATGTCCTCTTTGCGCCATCGGTCGACGATGTTTACCCAGAAGGATCAGCGGCCAAACCAACCAAGAGTGCCGGAGAAATCGGTGTGGTTTATGAAGGCGCAGCCCGCCCCGGCCACTTTGATGGAATGCTGACCGTGGTTGCCCGGCTCTTTGACCTGGTTCAGCCAGATTTTGCAGTCTTTGGGCAAAAAGATGCTCAGCAGTTGTTCTTGATTCAACAGATGGCCAAGGCTGACTACCCGGCGCTTCAAATTGTGCCGGCGCCGACTGTTCGCGAACCAGGCGGTCTGGCAATGTCTAGCCGCAACCGCTATCTAGACGCCGCCGCCCACGAGGTTGCCGAGCAGATATCGGCCGCCCTGCGTGCCGGACAAGCAAATGCTGCCAGCCCAAGTGCCGCTCTCGAATCTGCACGGGCCTTTATGTCAAAGGCACCTGAGGCTAAACTTGATTACATTGCCTTGGTAGCGGCCAATTCTTTTGAACCAATCGATGATGAATTCAAAGGTCGCGCGCTATTGCTAATTGCAGCGGTTGTCGGCCAAACCCGACTGATCGACAACATCGAAATAACTTTTTAGGAGCACTCGCATGAGTCAAGACTCAACTGCTGGCATTGCCAACAACGAGATTGAACAGGACCTTGAGCAAGATTTGCCTGAGCAAATTGCGGTCCGCTTGGCCAAGCGTGAGCGCCTCAACGAAACCAGCGATGCCTACCCAGTTAGCGTTCCGGTTACCCACACCATCGATGGCGTCCGTGCTGCTTACCCTGATCTAGAAATCGATGTTGCTACCGGCGACAAAGTTGCCCTCGCAGGCCGCATCGTGTTTCAGCGCAACACCGGCAAGCTTTGCTTTGCAACTCTTCAGGCTGGTTCGGGCCAGCGTATTCAGGCCATGCTTTCGCTGGACAAGGTTGGCGAGGAGCGCCTAAACGAGTGGAAAGAACTCGTTGACCTAGGTGACCACGTATTTGTATCGGGTGAGGTCATCACCTCAAAGCGCGGCGAGCTTTCAATTTTGGCCGACGAGTGGTTGATGGCTGCCAAGACCATTCGCCCGCTGCCTAACCTGCACAACGAGTTGGGCGAGGAGTACCGTGTCCGCCACCGCTATGTGGACCTAATTGTTCGCGATCGTGCCCGCGAGGTAGTTCAGATTCGTTCGAAGGTAATGCAGTCTTTGCGCCGCACCTTTGAACAAGAAAACTTCATCGAGGTTGAAACCCCGATGCTTCAGACCATTCACGGTGGTGCTTCGGCCCGCCCATTCAAGACTCACTCCAACGCCTTTGACACCGAATTGTTCTTGCGCATCGCGCCCGAACTGTTCTTGAAGCGTGCGGTTGTTGGCGGCATTGACCGCGTCTTCGAAATCAACCGCAACTTCCGCAACGAAGGCGCCGACCGCACCCACTCGCCAGAGTTTGCAATGTTGGAGTCGTACCAGGCCTACGGTGACTACAACTCAATCGCCGACCTAACCCAAAAGCTGATTCAAAATGCCGCGATGGATGTCTTTGGCACCCACCAGGTTGAGCTTGAAGACGGCGAGATCAACGACCTTGGTGGCGAGTGGCCACGAATTTCAATGTACGAGTCACTTTCTGAGGCTTGCGGTCAGACCATCACCCCAGAGACTTCAATTGCAGACCTTAAGAAGTTGGCTGCTTCGGTTGAGATCGAGATCGAACACCCGCTTCACGGAAAGTATGTTGAAGAACTTTGGGAGCACTTTGTTAAGGGTGACCTGGTCAAGCCAACCTTCGTAATTGACTTCCCGGTGGATACTTCACCGCTAACCCGCGATCACCGCTCAAAGCCAGGTGTGGTTGAAAAGTGGGACCTCTACATCCGCGGTTACGAACAGGCAACCGGTTACTCAGAGTTGGTTGACCCAGTTATTCAGCGTCAGCGATTTGTCGAGCAGGTGACCTTGGCCGCCGCCGGCGACCCAGAGGCCATGAAGCTTGATGAGGACTTCTTGAAGGCTCTCGAATTTGGCATGCCACCTTCAGGTGGAATGGGTATGGGAATCGACCGTCTACTAATGAGCCTTACCGGGCTCGGAATTCGCGAAACAATCATGTTTCCGTTGGTGAAGTAATCATGGATCTACAGGTTCTTTGGGATGCACTCTTGGCTCTCGTGCCACCGGTGTTTGTTGGCGGTATCTTCTGGGTCATGATGCGCGGAATTCTGCGCGCTGACTCTAAAGAGCGCAAGGTTTACCAAGAGATGGAAGCCCAGATTCGCGCCGAGCGCGAGGCAAAAGCCGGCAAATAAGCCCGCAAAATCGGCAACAAAATAAATAAATCCTCAACACGCCGACACGATTAGGCAAACTACATCTAGTGTCATAAACTGATGCAACAACTAAATAAGCCATTTTTCGGTAAAAACCAGCAAAATCAAGGGTTTACCGAACATCGCATAGATGCGGTGTCACGGGGGAATGGCTTAGTTGCTGCAAAACAGTTCTTTAGAGGAGAGATTTATGACTATCACCGTTTACACCCTGCCTTCATGCGTGCAGTGCGACAGCACCAAAAAGCTGCTTGACCGCAAAGAACTTGAGTACGTTTCTGTTGACATGAGCGAGGACGAGGCAGCTCTTGAGCTAGTCAAGTCACTTGGCTATGCACAGGCTCCAGTAGTAGTTGCTGGCGACAGCCACTGGTCAGGTTTCCGCCCTGACAAGATCTCAGCACTCGGCGCAGCCTAAAAAACTGCTCATGCTAGACGTCGTTTACTTTTCGAACGTCTCTGAGAACACCAAACGCTTTGTTGAGAAGCTGGATGTCCGGGCTTTCCGAATTCCACTTCACGCTTCCGAGCCACCGCTTCAGGTAACCCAGCCCTATGTACTGATCTCTCCGACATACGGGGCAGGTGATGACCTCACCAGTGTTCCAAAACAGGTGATTCGGTTTCTCAACGACCCTGAAAACAGAAAAAACGCTAAAGCCGTCATCGCAGCTGGCAACACCAACTTCGGCGACAAGTACTGCAGAGCCGGCGAGATTATCTCGCTCAAGCTTCAGGTACCCCTGATTTACAAATTCGAATTACTAGGCACCCCGTATGACGTGGCGGCCGTAGAAGAAAAGATGGAACAACTGTGGAAAACACTCTGATTGAGAAGGCCCCTCGCACCGGATACAGCTACCACGAGCTGAACGCAATGCTGAACTTGTACGACAAAGACGGCAAGATTCAGTTCGACAAAGACAAGCAGGCTGCTCGCGAGTACTTCCTAGAGCACGTGAACATGAACACCGTGTTCTTCCACAACCTCAAAGAGCGCCTTGACTACCTGGTCGAGCACGACTACTACGAGAAGCCAATTCTTGACGCCTACGGCTTCGAGTTCCTGCAGAAGATCCACGACTTCGCCTACTCATTCAAGTTCCGTTTTGAGTCATTTCTGGGTGCCTTCAAGTTCTACACCAGCTACGCGCTAAAGACCTTTGATGGCAAGCACTACCTAGAGCGCTTCGAAGACCGCGTGGTCATGGTGGCACTGACCCTTGCCGAGGGCGACGAAGACCGTGCCCTGATGTTGGTTGAAGAAATGATCACCGGTCGTTTCCAGCCGGCAACTCCAACCTTCCTAAACTGTGGCAAGGCCCAGCGCGGCGAGTTTGTCTCATGCTTCTTGCTTCGTACCGAAGACAACATGGAGTCAATCTCACGTGCCATCAACTCATCGCTGCAGCTTTCAAAGCGCGGCGGCGGTGTTGCCCTTTCACTAACCAACATCCGTGAATCTGGCGCCCCGATCAAGAAGAGCGAAGGCCAGTCATCGGGTGTTATCCCGGTTATGAAGATGCTGGAAGACGCATTTAGCTACGCAAACCAGCTTGGCGCACGCCAGGGTGCGGGTGCGGTTTACCT
>JACCDY010465554.1_pt1 | contig 13817 bp, 7 predicted proteins | sample 7446391 | NCBI WGS metagenome assembly JACCDY01 (sample SAMN15323451, study PRJNA562643) | freshwater metagenome | isolation source: river surface water | place: USA:Blue River Watershed | collected 2017-08-18 | reverse complement strand
TCTCCTCACGTTTACAAAATGAATATTTCCTTATTATCTTGTATATATCATTACCAACCATCATTGATTTTAAAAAAGAAAATTTATTTGTTTTATTTAAATCAACTTTTTCTTGTTTTAATGTGATTATAACTTCATTCTCTTCTGATACTTCAAATGAATTATCTAATAATTTTACAATTAAATGAATAGAAGGAATATTCTCTGGCTCTACATTACTAATAATATTTTGTGTCATAGGTCCTAATTTATTTTGTGTTGCCATTTTAACCATTCGAGAAACATCTTCTTCTTTTGTCTTCTTATCATCTTTTATATTTTTGTTTTTGTTTTTTGTATGTTTATCATCTATTAATTTATTATAAACATAAAAAGTATCAAAATTTTCTTTTTTCCACTTATTATCTTCTTCATCCTTCTTATAATCAATCGTTGGTATAATATCTTTTGGATATTTAAATTCATACAAATATTGAATCATTCCTACTATAATTCAATATATAAAATATAAAAAATATTTAATTTTTAAAGGATATCTTATCCCAATTACAAAAATCTCTTAAAAACATCACTGGAAAAGCTTCTATATTTTTTGTTGGTTTTTTTATTAATTCTTCTAATTCTTCAAATTGATTTAACCAATAAAATATATATTTCATTACAATGGGATTAAAATACATTTTATCAAAAAATATAAATTGTGGATTTTCAAGATAAACCCATGGTTTATAACCAACATAATGTATAACTACTATATCTTGTTTTGGTATACTCTCAACAATAGATTTTACTCCAAGAATATCTTCTTTTGATAACCATAAAGGTGTAAAAGAATATTTCAGAGGTATCGTTCTCCACTCTTTTCTAAAATAATCAGATAAAAACCCTTCTTCTGGAAAAATAGATGGTACTTTTACATAATTTGTTTTACTCTCAGGATGTATCTTCATAATCATATCAAAAAATACATCTTTCGAAGGTTTTATTAATAACATTCCCGCTGATATAATTCCCCTATTCTCTTTTCTCTCTTCATCTATCCATTTTTCTGGTATTCTTTCATTTATTGTATTTATCAACTCTTTTCGATAACACATTCCCGCTGGTGTCTCTACTTCTTCAAATAATGAATCCAATCCTTTATTAAATATTAACATATCCGTATCTGTTATCATTATCTTCTCATACTCATCCAAGTAAAATGCATATATTTTATTAAATACACCATACCAACGATTCTTATTTACGAATAACTTAGGATCTACATCTAATTCCTTTATAGTGATGATTCTATTATAAAATCTTGATAGTTGTATCTTCTGAACTTCGGGTATATCTCTTGTCACCAATAAAATCCTGTCATATGTTGTATTTGACATATATAATGAATATCCAAATGTGATTGTATCCAAAAAATATTGATTATTTCCATAATATAATGAACAATAGGCATATTTTGTATTACCTTTTCGATTTGGATTTAAATAAATATTTTCAGATACATCATAATAATAATCAGGTACTTTTATCTTTTTTTTATTTATATTTTTTTGATTTATCATTTTTTCTTTATTAAAAATAATTCTATCTTTACTATCTCTCCATGACCCATCTAAATTCATCTTCCACATCGTTTCTTTTATCATTCTTTCATATACATTTTTTCTCTCTTCCCATAATCCACCTAATATATCATTTACTGGAAAATTCATCCTGTTCATATCCTCCAAAAATAATCCATTCTTCATACATAAATTTCTTCGCTCATAGAAAAACTTGTTAGTGTTAGACTCTTTTAAAAATAAATCTATATTTTCTTTCTCCTTCCAATAAGAATATATATCACTTATTATATATTCTTTTTTTTCATCTATCAAAGAACTAGATTCATATTGATGTAAAAATAAAGATAAGATTAAATCTTTCTCTGTAAAAATATAATACATATACATTATTGATAATTCCTCAAATAATTTTAAAACATCAATTGCATAAATAATATAAGAATTCCCTTTTAAATATAAATTTATATTTTTTTTTCCATATAAATAAAATGTGTTATTGTTGAATAAATTATTTTTTTGATTAAATAGATATGATTCATACATACATCTTATCTTTTTAAATTTATCATAATCATTTAATTCAAAATAAATAAATTGATATATATAATCATATATATACTTATATAATAATTGATAAATTTTTTGATTTAAAATAAATTTTTTATTTTTTTTAAGTTGTTTTGTCGATTCTTTTAATAGTAAATATAACTCTTTATCATCTATTTCATCAATTCTAAAATTATCAGTTAAATAAATAATACCTTCTGTTTTAATCAAAATTCGATTTAATAATTCTGCTAGTTCATTTATATCTGTTTTTTTTTTCAAGAGATAAGAGTTTGAACTCTTTAATAAAGTTAATACTTCTTCATCATTTTTTATATTTAATTTTGATAATAATATATCAAAATCTATAGAAGGACCCCAGTAATATTCAATCCCTTTTGTATTTAATCGAATATATATCTTTTCATCTATTCGTTTTATTGAAATATCATATTCATTGTTATGTATTTGATTCATAAAATAAGGTTCATTCTTGTTTTTTTTATTTAACATATCTTGAATAATTGTATTTATTTTTTTTTTGGATATATTTGAATTTTTTCCTTCCATAGATATCTCCATATTCATCATATCCATCATCGCATCACCCTTTAAAATAGGAAAAAACGATTCAAATATAAAATTAAAATTTTCTAAATCATAATCTCCACTCTTCTCAAGCTCTCTTCTCCATCTCTTCTGATAATCTTCATAAAAATGAATCGAATAACCACTCTTATTATAATTTTTAAAAAATTGTGTAAATTCACGACCACTATTTTCTCCATATTTTTGAATCCATAAATCTATAAATAAATTCGGTCCAAATTTTATTTTATTCTTCATTCTCCTATCTATGTTCAATATTCTTTTATCGTGAATAATCTCGAATAAATGATTCATACTCATTCATATAAAAAAAATAATATACCTGTAATGTATCCAATCTTCCCGGTCTCTGTGCTCTGCCTATTATCTGTTTTTCTCTTAAATATTCAATCTTATTCATAAAAATAATATCCGTTGTAAATTCTAAATTCATACCATATCCCGCATAATCCGAACTCATAAATAATACTTGTCCCTTACCATCCTTATAATTTTGTAAACAAATATCTATATCCGTAGCTGTACCACCATCCAATTGTAAACATGTATATCGATTCTTTACAAATAATTCTTCTAATTGATTAAAACAATGTGCATAATCACTGTAAATAATCACTCTCTTATATTGATTCATATTCTTCTGTATCCAACGCTCCATCTCCTCAATCTTGGAAGAATTCTCCATCTGGAATTTTTGTATATACTTCTCACGATTCGTCTGTATGTGAAATCTCTCAAACTGCTTTATCTTATCCATCACTTTATATCTCCTCTCATTCTTCATACTTTCAATCTTTTCTTTATATTCAAAATTTCTCTCATTCTCCACTAAAGTTAAATTGGATTTAAAGATATAAGGTGTGGAGCAGAGAAGACATGCATTTTGGTGTGTATTCCATTTTTCAAAACAATTTTGACATATCGATTCTTTACAACATGGTGCTGTATATATATTTGGATACATAAAGTTATAACACAATGAACATAAAGATTCATCATTTAATTTTGAATATATCTTCTTTGTATTATTTGCACTTTGAAGTAGTTGACCTCTCTTCTGATTAAATTCCATTTTTAATGTATCAATATTCTGTCTTGTGATATCATCTATCGGCATCTTCATCTCCATCGCCTTAATCTGTTCCATCAAAAATTTAATGATCTCCGGATACTGTTTTAATACTATTCGATAATCTTCTATCAAAAATCTCATAAACTGTTTCTCATTATTCGCCCTCTTATTAATTAATATATAACCCTGTACTATCGTCTTTGAACTTCCATTTGTCACATTATATGAATTCTCATAACTTAAACCATTTAAATTATGTATTACCGGTTTTAATATAAACTCCGGTATCCAATCATCAATTAAATAATTATGTATGATTAATTCTGTATAATTTGGTTCAGGTAAACTAAAATTCTTATGAATAAAATCTGGTAAACACTTCGCCGTATGAAATGGTAAATCATCTTTTACTATCTTATAATCACCCGTAAAATCAGGATTAAAAGATGCACTTATAAACCATACAAACTCCGCATTTAAAGGTGTCTTTAATAAATTCGATATCGAATCAATCTCATCAAAAAAGACCCTATTAAATGAATAATTCATTTTGGTAAATGTTGTTGATATATTATGATAATAAAGAGGTATTGTAATTAAACAATCAAATTCAAAGAGAACATCCGTTGAATAATTCAATAATAACATATCATTATAATCTGTGAAAACTTTATATTTAAAATCAGGTGAATATTTTTTAATAGCATCCACCCATTGAGATAAAATATTCTGAGGGACACAGATAAGACTACATAAACGTTCTTTAGGTGGTATCTCAAATTTGACATAATATTGTTTAATAAACCATAATAAAGATAAAACAACATAAGTTTTACCTGCACCTGGTAGATCAGACATAATACCATAATTTTCACCTTGACGTTGTATAAAATATTTTTCAATATTTAAACATCTACGAACAAGTGCTCTCTGATGATCTTTTAAAGTAATCTCAATATCTTGAATAGGTTGAATCATGGGTGATTCTTCATGTAGAATCTCACCTGTCATCATTAACTCAGCTGGTTTGGATGGAGGGGGAGGAGGAGTAGGTTTAACTATTATTTTTTCATTTGATATCTTCACTTCTTCCTCTTCCTTAACTTCTTCTTTTTTATTTTCGATAGGTTTAGGTGGTAAAGATGGACCACAAAAGATAGTACGTGGTGGAGGTATCTTGATTATTTCTTCTTCTTTTTTTTCAATAATATTTTCTTTTTCAGATTTTAAAGGATTTATCTTTTTTTTAAGTACTCTTTTATCTTCCAATTTTTGAGAATTCTCCTTTTTTTTAAGTATAGTTTCATTCTCAACTTTTTTTAATTCTTCCTTTTTTTTAAGTACTTTTTCATTCTCTTGTTTATGAGAAGGATTTAGAAGAATCTTTTTCTTCTTCTTCTCATCATGAGTCTTCTCTTTTGAAAATAGATCAAGTATAGATATCATATTTAATAAACTCTTATTAAATGGAAAAGAAAAAAATAGATATAGTTAAACTTTATCATTATACAAATTCATATTCACTCTGAGGATGTTCATCAATTTTACGATACATAACTATACCATGTTTATTTGGTATTCTTTCAAAATGTTTATAATTCTTATCAATATATTCATATACTTTAAACATATTTATATTAATCATTTTATCAAATACTAAAAATCCGAATCTTGATAATAAAAGTTGAATATAAACCATAAAATTCATCATAATATCAAATGTAAATGGTTTTTCAATAAATATTAAACTAAAACTAAGTGGATGAAAATCTTTTAATATCTGTGGCATATAAACAAAAGAATCTTCATATATACATTCAAAATTTTTAAATCCATTATCATGTAAGTATTGTATACCTTGATTATCCCATATTAATTTTTGGTCTTTATCTAAAATATGTAAAAAACTATTTGAATTACTATTTTCTAAAATGATTTTTGAAAATGCACCATAAGACATTCCTATTTGTAAATATCTATATCCCACATATTTAATTTTTATTATATTTAATATATTTTTTAATTCTTTAACTGTATCTTTTTTTTTAGATAATATAAGATCTACCATCATGGGTGTATTGAATTGTATTTGATAATCTCTTAAAAAATTATTCTCTACTACTTTGATAGATGGATTATCTACACTTACTTCCATATATGATCCCAATATATATTCTAAACTCTTCTCTTCATATTTTTTATATTTTCCGTTTATTAATAATTTATACATATCAAATTGATATTCTGATAAATTTTCAACATAATTCAATAAAGAATGAATATGAGGTTTAGGGTGAATATGAAAAGGTTTATACATCTTCTCTTTAAAATCTCTTTTAGTTATTCTCTCCTCTCCTAAATACTGATAACATTGAATATTATATTTATCAATCATAATAATAGTATCAAATAATAAACTTAATAAATATATATACTCTATCTCATCAATATTACATATGGTTAAAATAGATGTATAAAATGTACCCCCTAATTCTAATAAATCATATAAACGATATAATATTCCTATTCTTACTTTTAATGTTAATTCATTGCGTTTACAATAATCATACTTTTGTATCTCTTTATAAATTTTTTCACCTAACATGGTTGAACCTAATTTTTTATATTTTTTTCCTATTTCAATTGGTATATTTTTACCATCTTTCGATAATTCTTTTATTTTTAAACCATAAATATCATGTATTGAATAAGGACTAAAAAAATAACAATTTTTATAACTTTTGAGAATACCTTGGTGTAAACTAGCAAATTGAACTTTTTCACTTGCTTTTATTTTTGTTTGAATATCTTTTATCTTAAATTTATCTTTTTCGTTTAATGTATCATATAATTTTTTTTTTTGATCTTCCAATTTTAAAATAGGTTCAAAATTTAATTCCTTATTCTCTTTGTCCTTCCTCTCTTCTATCTCTGGTCTTATCTCTTTTGGATATTTTAATACATATAAATAAGATACCTCTTTCTTCATTATACATCTATTATGTATAAATATAATTATTGTAAAAAAAAATAAAGTTAAGTTAATAAAATTTGATATCATCCCAATTACAATAATTGCGTAGACTAGGTATCGACTCTGCTATAATACCTTCTGATGGTAAACTACATAATTCTTCTAATTCTATAAATTGTAAATACCAATAAATATTCATCTTTGTTATTAATTCTAATTTATTTGATTCTTCTAAAATAAGCCATTGAGGTGATTTAAGATATATCCATGGTTTGTATCCACCATAATGTATCACAATAATATCTTCTTCTTTTATTTTTGATAATTTCTCCTTTTGTTTAAAATGAAAATCATCTGAATCTAACCATATAGGTGCAAAATTATAAATAGCTGATAATGTATACCACTCACCTTTAAAATATTGACTTAAAAAACCTTCTTCCGGAAATTTACAAGGTACTTTAACAAAATCTGTTTGAGTATTTGGATGTAGTTTATAAATCATATCATAAAAAATATCTTTTGATGGTTCTATCAATAACATCCCTGCAGATATTGTACTTTTATGTTCTTTTGAATATTCATCAAATATCTTCTCTGCTATTTTTTCATTTGTGGTTGTAATATAATTCTCATGATAACACATTCCCGCAGGTGTATGTACTTTTTCAAATAATACATCTAATTCACAATAAGAAGGATATTTTGTAAAATGAACAGGTTCTTCGGTTCTTTGTATCAACATATCCGTATCTGTTAATAAAATCTTCTCATATTCGTCTAAATAAAAAGCATAGATTTTATTAAATACACCATACCAACGATTCTTTGTTAAAAATAATTTATCATCTACTTCTAATTCATTAATTATAAATATACGATTGTAAAATCGTGATAATTGTTTTTTCGTCTCGAATGGTACATCTTTCGTACATAATATGATCCTGTCATAAGATGTACCACTCATATATAAAGAATAACCAAATGTTATCGCATCTAATGAATATTGATTATTACCATATAATAATGTACAATAAGCATACTTTGTGGGTTGAACACGTTTACCTAATACATTTAATGATATATCTTCATATATCTGAAAATAATTTTGATATTCTATTTTTTTTATATTATCTTCATTCTCTTGTATTTTCGATATTTGAGGAATATATTTTTTCCATTGAAATTTGTTTTTATCAGATTGTAAATAATAATCAAATAAATTTTGATATTCAACATTATATTCCTGATATTTTTTAGATAAACTTAGTTTTTTAAGAAAAGAAGAGAGAATTTGATGATGAGAGTTTACGAGTTGTGGTGAATAGGCGAGTTGAATCTGTAAAAGTGGTTCTTTTGGACATTTAACTTTATAAGGGATATCTATAAATAATCCAGTCTTCATTAAAAAAGGTTCTTCATAGTTTATCTCTTTCAATGAAGTAGAAGAATACAAATTTTCTTTAAATATAAAGTATTCTTCTATATCTTCTTTAAAGAATGAATCTAATTTTATTTTTTCATTTTGGAGAATGAAAGGATTCATTTGATTCCATAAGATTGAATAAATATAATCTTGATAGGTTAATTGAGAGAATAAATAAGAACGATACAATATTTCCATACATCTTAATATTTTTATAGCATATTGAATAAAAGTACGGTCATTCTGATAAGTATATTTTTTTCCTAATAATTTGGGAAAATCATTCTCTTCAAAATGAAAAGAAGATGAATAATCACGAATCTTTTCATAAAATGCAAGTGATTCATAATATAATCTTATTCTTTTTATAAAATAAATATCCATTTGAATATATTGATTTATATAATCAATTATAAATTGATATAGTTCTTGGATAAGTGAAGAATGAATATCAATTTGAATATTTTTATTTTTTTTCAGTTTTTTAAGAATAGATTGAAGCTGTAGAGATAAAGAAGGAGGTATAGCAATAGTAGTGGTTATAAATTTAAAATGAATGATGGAATCAATAATATCAATTAATTTAGAAGTATGATGTGAATAAAAAGAGAGTGGTTGAAGATTATTTTGATGTTGAAGATCAAAAGGAATCGGTAATCTTGATATTAAATCATGAAAGGTTTGTTTAGATCCCCATACATACTTTATTTTTTTTTGAGAGTTAGAAGTATCTTTCCATTCTACAAATAATAAATTCTTATTCTCTTCAGAATGAAGAGAGATATTGAAAGAAGGTTGATAATTTGGAACAAGATGTGTTTTGTGGGAATGATGAATAATATTTTTTATTTTTGATTTAGAATTTTTATGAAGAGTAGGCATCATCATCATATCAAATTCAACATTTTTTTGAAAAATAGGAAAGAAAGATTCGAAGATGATTGAAAAATGTTGAAGATTATATTTATTTTTTTTTTTAAGTTCATCTTTTATTTTATCTTGAAAGTTAAGATAAAAAGAGTATGAATAATTCGTATTTTTATATTCTTTCATAAATTGACTATATTTTTGAATGGAGTTTGAACCATATTTATCAATCCATTCAGTTGAAAAGAGATTAGGTGTTAATTCAATCATATATATCACTCTATAAATAATATCGATTTTAATTTATTCATTCTTCTTATGTTCATTCAATATAAAAAAAATAAAGTATAAAATATAATAAAATGTCTTCTAAAAAGTTTCCTTCATTATTTAACATTGTTAAGAAAGATGATGTTGATACGTTAATTCGTTATTTATATGAGAATCCTGATTATGATTTAACATCCAATTCTATTTTTGGTTCAAGTATGTATTATTATTCGATAGATTTATCATCGATAAAAATTTTTATGTATATCACGAATCGTTTAGATTTAGATCATTTAAGTTCATATAGTAATCAAATAGTAAATACATATAAATATAATCCTAAATATTTTGATTATTATTATGTAGTAGTTAAAAAATTATCGAAAGAGGAGAATAATAACAGGGTGATAAATAAAATAGTATTAAGTATAATAAATTTTCACAACAAGTTATATAAAGATTTATTTGATAGAGTGACGAGTGAGTATGATTTTTTGGGTCAATTTGAGAATGATCTTTTTCGAAAAAGTGTAGAGAATAGGATAGTGGAGAATAAATCATTATGGTTAATATTTTTTGAGAAATATTATCGTCAGAATAACATAAGTCGTAATCATTTATTTGTAAAATGTTTAATATTTAGTAAATTTGATAATAGTAAATATATAAAATTATTTAAAGGTATGAATTATAGTGATAAAGTGAAGATAGAGGCATGTAATGATTATAGTAGTAATTCAAGTAGACATGAATATAGTTTAGAATTTATCATGTGTGTGACATGTGATATAGATGATTATTCGAAAATGAAGATCATGAAGGATGGTAGATTTGAAGAAGAATTATTTAATTTATTTTCAGAGGCAGTGAATGAAGAAGGTGAAAATTTTAATCGTTTATCAGTATTAAAGGATAGTGAAAATATTATATTTTATCCATTAATGAAAAAGATAAATGAGAAAGTATGGTATTATGAATATATAATACCAGAGAAGTTTTATGAAAAAATAGTAAAAATAGTACCTTATGTATCAGAAAGATTTATAGAATATATGAAGAAAAATCTGGGATATGAAGGCTTTGATATAGATGAATATTTAAGAACACATGCTTCATATTCACATACACCATATTATATCAAAAATTCACGAATATTATTGAAAAGAATAATGGATGAATATGAAAGAGTACATCAATAATTTTTATTTTTTATGTTTTTCATAAACAGCATTTCGTAAGGTTTGATATTTTTCATAATCTTCTTTACTTACTTCATTTGGTTCAATGCGAACATTTCCATTACTTATATTATCTACATCTTTTTTTGTTATTTTCGTGGATGGATTTTTTTGAATCCAAACATTATAAATTTTAATAGGTCGCCAATCTTCAAGTGTTTTTTCAAATATAAACAAGATCTCTTCAGGTGTTGAATGTCTTTCATTCTTTCTTTTTTCAAACTTTTCTAATTTTTTTTCATTTAATTTAGAATTCATCTCTATATGTATCTTTTATATATTTTTTTTATATTCAATAAATGGTTATGTTAGGAAGTACATATGAATAAGTTTAAAAATCGATTCGAGTCTATGCTATTCATTAAAATATTATAAATAATGTTTATGCTAGTAAGTACTTATGTTTAAGTTAAAAAATCGATTCGAGTCTATCCTATTCATTAAAATATTATAAATAATGTTTATGCTAGGAAGTACTTATAATTAAGTCGAAAAGTAGATTCGAGTCTATGCTGTTAATTAATATAATGGTTTATGCTATGAACTACTTAGTCATAAGTCGAAAAGTAGATTCGAGTTTATGCTATTAATTAAAAATAATTAAATAATATAGTAGTTACTTGCTTAAACATGATTTAATATTTAAAGATTATTTTTTTTATTTAAGATTATTTTTTAAATGAGATATGTCTTCTAAAGAGGATAACTTGTATTTGTTTATTCTTTTGAATTAACAATTGTAGTATATTCTTCATAGTTCATTGATAGAATAACTCCTTGTTCTTCTTTAAATTTAAATTCTTCTTCAAATAACATGGTTTTACCTAAAAAAATATTAGTAGTTACATCAATTGTTGTCGGTATTCCAATAGACTTTAAATAATTTGTTCTTACTTCTTTACTATAAACATTTTTAACTTTATCTTCATTTAAAAATTGACTTAATTTTTTCTTTTTTTCCAAATCACTTTTATAATTTTTCCATTGAATAACTTCTAATATTTGTTCAAATGTTAGTGCTCTCTTTACAAATTTTTCATATTGATTCTTTGTTAATATTTCTTTCATCTTTTCATTATATTTTATTTTTTTATCCATCTCCTCATACATTAATTCTTCTTCAGGAGTTAATTCAATCGGTTTTCTAGCACCTATATAAATCTTGGCTACTATATTTCTATCCGGTTTATGACCACAATATTCTACCATATTTTCAACAACTTCCATGATAGACATTCCTTCATTATGCATTTTATTAAACATATATCTAATATTTTCATCACTATAAATTGGAGAAATCTGCATTAATCGAAGACGATTTGACACACTTGATTTTTCTTTTACTTCATCTTTCATCTTTTTACCAAAATTATGATTTTTTTCTCCTTTCATATTTTCACTTTTTTGACGATAGGCTTCTTTTCTTCTCTCTTCTCTCTCTAATTCTTCTTTTTCTTTTTCATCTTGTATCTTCTTTTGAAAACCTTTAAATTCTTCAATATTATTTTCAGGTTCATATATTTCATTCTCATGTTTTTCTCGAGACATTAAAAAGGATAAATATTTTCGATAATCATGAATTTTATCATCATACCCATTTACAGCTGTATATTTCATGGTTTCAATATAATTTTTTAAAATCTTTACTTCATTTAATTTAACGATTAAATGAGATTCAATTATATGAATAAAACGAATACATTCTTCCGCTCCCTGAACCACATAAATAAATCCACCTGAATCAACTTTTCCAAAACCAATAAATTTTAATATCTCTTCAATTATTTGAGGATGATTCTTCTGAGTAATCTTCATATAAACTGAACGAGTATATTTTTCGGTTTTTGATGATTTAGCCATATAACAATATCCTTCAGCATCAAATAAACCAGCAATATATTCTTCATTAATCTTCATAAAGTTATATCTTGGTACAACTATTTTCGAATTTAATATCTTCATTTTTTCATATAAATGTGTTCTTTCAGTATGAAAACCAGATTTATTTTCATATTTACGATTTTCCAAAAGAATATCAATATTCTCCTCTTTCAATATTATACCTTTCTTTAAGTGATCAATCAAATATTTTTTATTAATTCCTCTACAACAATAGTCATAAACCATTCTTCTATTTAATTTTTCAAAAATACCATCTTTATCTTTTTCATTATAAACTCCATGTCTTTCATCTTTTCCAATTGAACCACCAAAATGATATTGAACAATTCGTAAAATATTTGTTCTACATTGACTAATTCTTATAGAAGATGTATAACCTTCATCATCAGCATTTGATTTATTCATAGCGATTGAACCATCACCATCAATAAATCCTCCTAAATAAGATGAAGAAGGTTCTTTATCAAAATAAGTCGTAAATAATTTTTGATTATCTTCCTCTATTTCGTAAATATTCTGGATCTCATGAAAGTACTTTGAAAAATATTTTTGATTCTTTTTATAATTTGATATAATTTCATTTTCCATTTCATCTTCTTCATTTTCACTAAAATCATCTTCTGTTGATAGTATCTCATTTACCATCATATCAATATCATCTTCTGTTTTCTTCATGACTATCTTCTTAACTTTCTTTTCAATCATTGATACCTCTGTAAATTCCATATTATTTATTGTCTATTTTCAGTTACATTAAAATAAACATCAGGGTAAAAATCATTTCATTTTTTCTTTCATTTTGGTAAAAATAATCTTATTTATAAAAATGGAAAATAAAGTAAAATGAAAAATTAATACATTATAATGAATATTGATATGTACTATTTAAGTGATAAAAATTTAAATTAAAAATAATGATTATTTTGATATAGAATTTCATAAAATTAATTAGTAAAAATATGAAAATATAATATTTTTATATAAAAATATTTATCTTTTTTTTAACTTAAAATTAATAAGTTCCAAATATTTTTCATAGCTTATTTCTAAATTATTATCTTTAAAATGTTCTTCTTTTAATACTTTAATATTCCATATACGATGAATCTTACCATCTGATAAATTTATATCATCTTTTTCTTTATAATATTTACATATATTATATTTGTTTATTTTGGAACCATCATCCATCTTTTCACCATTTTTAAGTTTTTCTTTCCATAATAAAATTTCAATAAATTTTTTTGGTCCTATTTTTATTGCTCGTTCCTTTGCATTTTGTTCAATATTTTCTTTCATTGCTTTTGTCGGTTTTTTAATTTTTATAAAATCATCATCTTCCATTTTT
>JACCDY011185173.1_pt1 | contig 13823 bp, 11 predicted proteins | sample 7446391 | NCBI WGS metagenome assembly JACCDY01 (sample SAMN15323451, study PRJNA562643) | freshwater metagenome | isolation source: river surface water | place: USA:Blue River Watershed | collected 2017-08-18 | reverse complement strand
TGGCATTCCGGCCGCCAGTGTGCCGGTGCGCAAGGGCGGGGTCTGGTGGCTGCGCCACAAGGTGCGCGAGGGCGATGTGCGGGCCACGGTCATGGCCGTCATGACCCCCGAGCGCCTGTGAAGCGGCTGCGGCCCTTCAGGCGCGGTGCCAGCGCAGGCGCCACTCGGTTTTCTGCCAAGCCTGTACCTCTTCACTGAGCAGCTGTGCCGACTGGGGCCACTGCTGCGACCAGGCCGGATCGGTGTGCAGATCAAAGCCGCGCTGATCCGGGCTGCGGGTCAATTCAAACCCATGCAGATCGGGATCGCGCCGGGCGTGGCACAGCAACACGGCCAGGCGCAGGGCCAGCAGCTGGCGCACGAACAGCGGATCCTGCAGCCCCAGCTCCATCTTGCGCAGCTTGCCCCGATGACCCAGCACCAGCTGCGCCATGCGCGCCAGCTCGTTGACCGTAAAGCCCGCCATGTCGCTGTTGGCCACCAGGTAGGCCCCGTGTTTGTGGTGGTCGCTGTGGGCAATGCAGCGGCCCACCTCGTGCAGCTGCGCCGTCCAACGCAGCTTGCGCAACAGCCGCGTGCGAACCCCCTCGTCCTGGTCGTCCAGCAGCGGCGCCAGCAGGGCTTGTGCAGTGCGCGCCACGCGCTCGCCTTGTGCAGCATCGCAGCCCATCCGCCGGGCAAGCCAGGCCACCATGGTGCTGCGCACATCGGCCGTTGGGCTTTCCCGGTCCAGCAGATCGAACAGGGCGCCGTGGCGCAGGGCCCCCTGGGCGACCTGCATGCGCTCGATGCCCAGCAGGCCAAAGACCGCGCGCAGCACCGACAGACCGCCGCCAATGACCGGTCGACGGTCCTCGCGAATACCCTCCAGGCGCAGGTTCTCATGGCGTCCGGCCTTGATCAGCCGCTCGCGCAGCCAGTCCAGGCCTGCTTGCGTGACCACACCGGCATCCCAGCCATTGGCGGCCAGGGCATCGGCCACAGCCCCCACGGTGCCCGAGGCGCCATAGGCGCTGTCCCAGGCTTGGCGCGGAAAGTCATCCATGGCGTCGTCCAGCAAGGCGCGGGCCGCGGTCTCGGCCGTGTCAAAGGCCTGCGCGGTCCACTGCCCCTGCGGAAAATACTTCATCGACCAGGCCACACTGCCCACCCGATGCGAGTCCATGCGCTGAGCCTGCAGGCCCTGGCCGAGGATCATCTCGGTCGAGCGACCACCAATGTCCACCACCAGCCGCCGCTCGGCGCTTTGCGGCAGCAAATGCGCCACGCCCAGGTAAATGAGGCGCGCCTCCTCGATGCCGCTGATCACCTCGATGGGGTGCCCCAGAATCTCTTGGGCACGCTGCAAAAACACATCGCGGTTGCGCGCCTCGCGCAGGGTTTGCGTGGCCACCGCGCGCACCTGGCCGCTGCGAAAACCGGCCAGGCGTTCGGCAAAGCGGGCCAGGCAGTCCCAGCCGCGTTGCATGGCCTCCTGGCTGAGCATGCGCTCGCCGTCGAGGCCGGCGCCTTGCCGAACCGTCTCCTTGAGGTACTCCACCCGCCGCAGCTGCCCGGCGCTCAGGTGCCCGATTTCCAGGCGAAAGCTGTTGGAGCCGAGGTCCAGGGCGGCATAGAGGTCTTGATGTTTCATCTACAACAAGGGGCCCCATGCCCCTGATTCGGCCGAATTCAATAGCGCTCGGGCACGAACATATGGTCGGGCACCGGGTGACGGATATAGTCCGGATGCCGCACACGCTCAGGCAGGGTCACATCCGGATGAGGGATCTCATGATAAGGCACCAATGACAGCAGGTGGTCGATGCAATTGAGGCGCGCGCGTTTTTTGTCGACGGCCTGCACGATCCACCAAGGCGCCTGGGGAATGTGCGTGCGCTCGAGCATGGTTTCCTTGGCCCGCGTGTAGTCCTCCCAGCGCCGACGGCTCTCCAGGTCCATGGGGCTGAGCTTCCACTGTTTGAGGGGGTACTGGATGCGGCCCAAAAAGCGCGCATGCTGCTCGTCGTCGGTGATCGAGAACCAGTACTTGACGATCTGGATGCCGCTGCGCACCAGCATTTTTTCAAACTCGGGCACGGTGCGAAAAAACTCCTCGTATTCTTCGTCCGAGCAAAACCCCATCACGCGCTCGACACCGGCGCGGTTGTACCAGCTGCGGTCAAACAGCACGATCTCGCCGGCCGCCGGCAGGTGCGAGACATAGCGCTGAAAATACCACTGTGTTTTCTCGCGGTCGTTGGGCGCGGGCAGGGCGGCGACGCGGCAGACTCGGGGGTTGAGCCGCTGCGTGATGCGTTTGATCACACCGCCCTTGCCCGCCGCATCGCGCCCTTCAAACACAATCACCATGCGGTGCCGAGTCTGCACCACCCAGTCCTGCAGCTTGACCAACTCGCCCTGCAGGCGCAACAGTTCGCGGAAGTAGCGGATGCGGTCCGATGCGCTGCTGCGTTGCGCGTGGCGGTCTTCGCCCAGCTGGTCTTCGAGTTCCAGTTCGAACTCTTCGTCCAGGCTGTCGAGCAGGTCGGCGCGAAGCTGCACCATTTGGGCTTCGCTGATCAATTCTTGTCGGGGAGGGCGGTTCGATTGCATGACATGCACTCTAGGCCAGTGATGTGATGAATTGATGACAGCTGTTGGGCGTTTTGTCACAAAATTTTCAACGGCGTTTCATCCGGCGCGGCTGCAATGTTGGGGTTTTCTACCACTCGCCGGAGTCAACCATGTCCCATCCCCAGTCTACTGACAATCCCAACCCCGTCAATCCCCATTTTCAGGACATCCTGGACCAGGCCCGTTTGAGCCGCCGCAAACTCCTGATGGGCGTTGCCGGTTTGTCCTCCTTGCCCATGGTGCCCGGCATGGCCTTGGCATCGGGCGCGAGCCCCACGCCGCCTGCTTCGCTCACCTTCCCAGCGGTCGCCAAAACCATCGAGGATGCGGTGAGCCTGCCCCCAGGCTACCGCTATGAGGTGCTGCACGCGACCTTCGACCGGATGAACAGCGGTGTCGCGCCGGCCACGGCGGCAGGTCGCGAGGCCGACGATGGTGGCCAGCGCATTGGCGATCACCACGACGGCATGGAACTCTTTTATGTGGATGCGCAGGGGCGCTACAGCCCCTCGCCGACCGATCGTGCAGTGCTCTGCGTGAACCACGAGAGCTCGGCCGACGCCCACTTTCTGCACCCCAATGGGCAAACCTCTGGGGGCGTCAGCGGCAAAAAATTCACCCAATTTGGCGATTGGGATCTGGGCACTCGCCCGGCCGATGAGGTGCGCAAGGAGATTTTGCTGCATGGCGTGAGCGTGGTGGAAATTCGCCGCGGTCCGCAGGGATGGCGCATGGTCATGGATTCGCCGCTCAACCGCCGCATCACCCCCGAAACCGCGGTGCGCATTGCGGGGCCGCGCGCGCACATCAGCGACATCCGCTCCTTCATGCGCACCCGGTGGGACAGCGCTGGCGCGATGAGCCGCGGCACCCTCAACAACTGCGGAACCGGCACAACCCCCTGGGGCACCTTCCTCACCTGCGAAGAAAACTGGGCCATGTATTTTGGCGTGCAGGGCGGCGCCCCGGCCAGCGGCAAGGATGCGCAGGCGCGCAAACGCTACGGCCTGCCGCAAGCGGCCCCAGCGGCGCAGGCCAAACAGGCCAGCAGCCAAGGCTGGCACACCGTCTCGGCCACCGACGATCGGTTCTCGCGCTGGAATCTGGCCCAGTTGGCCGCCAACGCCGAGCAAGATTTCCGCAACGAGGCCAATACCTTTGGCTATGTGCTCGAACTCAATCCCGTCAATCCGAACGAGACGCCGGCCAAGCGTGTGAGCCTCGGCCGCTTTGCGCATGAAGCCGCGGTGTTCGCGCCCGCCAAGCCGGGCCAACCGCTGGTGGTGTACATGGGCTGCGACTCGCGCAATGAATACATCTACAAATTTGTCAGCGCGGCGGTGTGGGACCCGCGTGACGTGGGCGGTGGGATTTCGGTGGGCGACAAGTACCTCAACGAAGGCCAGCTGTTTGCCGCACGCTTCCAGGAGGACGGCACAGGCGAGTGGCTGCCGCTGGACATCCGCAACCCGCGCGTTGCGCAGTTTGCGGGCTATGCCTTTGCCAACCAGGGCGATGTGCTGGTCAACACGCGGCTGGCCGCTGACGCGGCGGGCGCGACCCCGATGGACCGCCCGGAATGGGGAGCGGTCAACCCGCGCAACGGCGAGGTGTATTTCACCCTGACCAACAACAGCGCTGCCAACCGTGCCCCCGGCAAGACCAACGCCGCCAACCCTCGGGCTTACCAGGATGTGGACGGCAAGAAGGCGGCGGGCAATCCCAACGGCCACATCATCCGCTTCCGCGAAACGCAAGACCGTGCCGATGCCCTGGGCTTTCGCTGGGATGTGTTCCTGTTTGGCGCCGAGGAAGATGCCGGTGCCGCCAACCTGTCAGGGTTGACCGCCCAAAACGCCTTCTCCTCGCCCGATGGCTTGTGGTTCAGCCCCAGCACCGGGATTTGCTGGATCCAGACCGACGATGGCGCCATGACCGACGAGAGCAATTGCATGTTGCTGGCCGCCTTGCCGGGGCAGGTGGGCGATGGCGGTGCCGTGACGGTGCACAACAAGATGGTGGTGGCAGGCGTGGAGCAAACGGCCAGCCAGCCCACATTTGTGGGCCAGGCCTTGGGCGTGAACCGCCTGCGCCGCTTCCTGGTGGCCCCCAAGGGGGCCGAGGTGACGGGCATTTGCGAGGCCGACGGAGGCCGCACCCTGTTCGTCAACATCCAGCATCCGGGCGAGAACACCAAAGCCTTGTCGACCGGCGGCACGCTTGAAAGCCAGTGGCCAGGCAACGCTGGCCATGGCCCGCAAGGCCGTCCGCGCTCGGCCACCATCATGATCACCCGCACCGACGGCGGCGTGGTGGGTTTGTGACATGCCGATGTCACAAATCGGTCACATACTCCCGCTATATTCGTATTCAGTTCAGTTTCATCGCTTGGTTTCTCCATTTCACCCAAGGAGTCAGAATGCTTAAGTTCAAATCCCTGCTCGCCGTGGTCGGTTTTGCCGCCGCTGCCCTCTCGGCCACTGCGGCCGACATCACCGGCGCTGGCGCCACCTTCCCCTACCCGATGTACGCCAAGTGGGCCGAGGCCTACAAAAAGGAAACCGGTGTGGGCCTGAACTACCAGTCGATCGGCTCGTCGGGCGGCATCCGCCAGATCCGTGCCAAGACCGTGACCTTTGGCGCCACCGATGCGCCCCTGCCCGGTGCCGATCTGGACAAGGACGGCCTGGTGCAATTCCCGGCCATCATTGGCGGCACGGTGCCGGTGGTCAACCTGGAGGGCTTCAAGCCTGGCGAGTTGCGCATCACCGGCCCGGTGCTGGCCGAGGTCTACATGGGCACGATTGCCAAGTGGAACGATCCCAAGCTGGTCAATCTGAATCCGGGCAAGAAACTGCCCGACCAGGCCATCACCGTGGTGCACCGCGCCGACGGTTCGGGCACGACCTTCAACTTCACCGATTACCTGAACGTGGTGAGCAAGGACTGGGCAGACAAGGTGGGCAAGGGCGCGGCCGTGAAGTGGCCGGCGGCTTCGTCGGTGGGCGGCAAGGGTAACGAAGGCGTGGCGGCCAACGTCAACCGCGTCAAGGGTGCCATTGGCTATGTCGAGTACGCCTACGTCAAGAAGAACAACATGAACTTCCTGCAGCTGCAAAACGCCGATGGCAAGTATGTGTCGCCTGACGACACCACCTTTGCCGCCGCCGCCGCCAGCGCCGACTGGTTCAGCGTGCCGGGCATGGGCATCTCGATGGTCAACGCCAAGGGCGCTGCCAGCTGGCCCATCAGCACCGCGTCCTTCATCCTGATGTACAAGGATCCGAGCGACAAGGCCGCCGCGCGCGACGCCCTGAAGTTCTTTGACTGGGCCTTCAAGAATGGCAAGGCCATGGCCGCCGAGCTGGACTATGTGCCGCTGCCCGACGCCCTGACCCAGCAGATTCGCCAGCGCGTCTGGACGCAGATCAAGCAGAACTGAGCCCTGCGACTTGAGATCAGCCCTGCGGCCATTGGGTCAGCAGGGCTGCGTTATGCTGTTTGATGGACCGACTGCTTTCAAGGATTTGTCATGGACATGAGCTCATCTGAACCGACCCAGGCCGAGGACGCGCGCCGCGTCATCGGCGTGGCCCGGCGTCAGCGCTGGCAGGACTTTGTGTTCCACAAGATCACCTGGTCGTTTTCGATGCTGGTGCTGGTGGCCCTGATGGGCATCATCGTGTCGTTGATCATCAACGCCTGGCCCACGCTCGAGCGCTTTGGCTTGCCCTTTCTGTGGCGCGTGGAGTGGGACATCGTCAACGAAGAGTTTGGCGCGGCCATCGCCATTTTTGGCACCGTGGTCAGTGCCACCATTGCCCTGTTGATTGCGGTGCCGCTTTCGTTTGGCATCGCCCTGTTTCTGACCGAGACCTGCCCAACGTCGCTGCGCCGTCCGCTGGGCACGGCCATCGAATTGCTGGCCGCCGTGCCCTCGATCATCTACGGCATGTTTGGCCTGTTTATATTTGCCCCCTTGTTTGCCGAGCATGGCCAGCCGGCGCTGCAATCGACCCTGGGGCAGATGCCATTGATTGGCAGCTTGTTTGGCGGCGCGATGAACGGCATCGGCATCCTGGCCGCCGGCATCGTGCTGGCCTTCATGATCCTGCCCTTCATCGCGGCGGTGATGCGCGATGTGTTCGAGATTGTGCCCTCGGTGCTGCGCGAGTCGGCCTACGGCCTGGGCTGCACCACCTGGGAGGTGGTGCGCAACATCGTGCTGCCCTACACCCAGAAAGGGGTGATGGGGGGCGTCATGCTCGGCCTGGGCCGCGCCCTGGGCGAGACAATGGCCGTGACCTTTGTGATCGGCAACTCTCAGCGCATCACCGGCTCGCTCTTCTCGCCGGGCTCGTCGATTGCGTCCACCTTGGCCAACGAGTTTGGCGAAGCGGCCGATTTGCACCTCTCGACGCTGTTTGCGCTTGGCCTGGTGCTCTTCATCATCACCTTTGTGGTGCTCTCGCTGTCCAAGCTGATGATCCAGCGCGGCGAAAAAGCCAAAGGCAGCAAGACCTGATCCGGAGCCCCCATGGACGCACGCATTTACCAACGCCGCAAACTCACCAATCGCATCGGCCTGACCCTGTCGATGCTGGCCATGGCCCTGGGCCTGGCGGTGCTGCTGTGGATCCTGACGGTGCTCTTTGCCAACGGCTTTGCTGCCTTGGATTGGGCCATGTTCACCCAATCGACCCCGGCGCCTGGCTCCGAGGGCGGGGGCCTGGCCAACGCCATCGTGGGCAGCCTCTTGATGGTCGGGTTTACCGCGCTGGTCAGCACCCCGATCGGCATTTTTGCCGGGGTGTACCTGGCCGAGTACGGCGACCAGAGCCGCACCGCCAGCCTGACCCGTTTTGTCACCGACATCATGCTGTCGGCGCCCTCCATCGTGCTGGGCCTGTTTGTCTACGCGGTCTACGTGGCGCAGGTCAAGCACTTCTCGGGCTGGGCCGGCTCGATTGCGCTGTCGCTGATCGCCATCCCGGTGGTGGTGCGCACCACCGAGAACATGCTGCGTCTGGTGCCGGGCAGCCTGCGCGAGGCCGCATTTGCACTGGGGGCACCACGCTGGAAGGTGGCCACATTTGTGACCTTGCGCGCGGCCCGCGCCGGGGTCATGACCGGCTTGCTGCTGGCGCTGGCGCGCATCTGCGGCGAGACCGCCCCGCTGCTGTTCACCGCGCTGAACAACCAGTTTTTCTCGACCAATATGAACGCCCCCATGGCCAACCTGCCGGTGGTCATCTTCCAGTTCGCCATGAGCCCCTACGACAACTGGGTGCGCCTGGCCTGGGGTGGGGCCTTGCTCATCACCCTGACGGTGCTGCTGCTCAACATCATTGCGCGCGTGTTCTTCCGCGACAAGAGCGCTCGCTAAAGACCCGAATCCACAGGACCCCGTTATGCCCAACTCCACCCTGGCCCCAAGCGGCGAACCCAATGCCATCGAGATCCGCAACCTGGATTTCTTCTATGGCACCTTCCGCGGCCTCAAGAGCATCCAGCTCGACATTGCCGAGCACAAGGTCACGGCCTTCATCGGCCCCTCGGGCTGCGGCAAGTCCACGCTGCTGCGCACGCTCAACCGCATGTACAGCCTCTACCCCGGCCAGCGCGCCGAGGGCCAGATCCTGCTGTACGGACAAAACGTGCTCGACCCGCGGCAAGACCTGAACCTGTTGCGCGCGCAAGTGGGCATGGTCTTTCAAAAGCCCACGCCCTTCCCCATGTCGATCTACGACAACATTGCCTTTGGCGTGCGCCTGTACGAAAACCTGAGCCGCTCCGAAATGGACGACCGCGTCGAGTGGGCCCTGACCAAGGCCGCGATCTGGACCGAGGTCAAGGACAAGCTGGGCCAGAGTGGTCTGTCGCTCTCGGGCGGGCAGCAGCAGCGCCTGTGCATTGCCCGCACGGTGGCGGTCAAACCCAAGGTCATTTTGCTCGACGAGCCGACCTCGGCGCTCGACCCCATCTCGACGGCCAAGGTCGAGGAGCTGGTGCACGAGCTCAAGAAGGACTACACCGTGGCCATTGTCACGCACAACATGCAACAGGCGGCACGGGTCTCGGACTTCACCGCCTATATGTACCTGGGCGAGCTGATCGAATACGGCCGCACCGAGCAGATTTTCATGAAGCCTGCCCGCCAGGAAACCGAAGACTACATCACCGGCCGTTTTGGCTGATCGCAGGAGAGCCCCAAATGGACAAGCACATTTCCAGTCAGTTTGACGCCGAGTTGGCCGGTGTCTCGACCCGCGTCCTTGAGTTGGGCGGTCTGGTCGAATCCCAGATCCGGCATGCGGTGTTTGCGCTGGCACAGTTCAGCGTGGAGGTGGCCGATCAGGTGATCGCCATCGAAAAACAGGTCAACGCCATGGAGGTCGAGATCGACCGCGAACTGGCCTCGATCATTGCGCGCCGCCAGCCCACGGCCCGCGATCTGCGCCTGCTCATGGCCATCTCCAAAATCATCGGCAACCTTGAGCGCGCCGGCGACGAGTCCGAGCGCATTGCGCGCATGGTCAAGCTCATCGTCGATCAGGGCATCACCCGCTCCTTGCCGGCGTCGGAGCTGCGTGTGGCCGCCGACCTGGCCTCGGGCCTGCTGCGCAAGGCGCTCGATGCGTTTGCCCGTCTGGACACCAGCACGGCCGTGACGATTTTGCGCGAGGACGATCTGATCGATGCCGAGTTTGATGGCTTCATGCGCAAGCTGGTGACCTACATGATGGAAGACCCGCGCACCATCTCGGCCAGCCTGGACCTGCTGTTTGTGGCCAAGGCCATCGAGCGCATCGGCGACCATGCCAAGAACATCGCCGAGTTTGTGATTTATGTGGTCAAGGGCGCGGACGTGCGCCACACCGCTTTGGCCGATATCGAATCGCAGGTGAAATGAGATCCTTGCCCCGTGTGCTGATCGTCGAGGACGAGCCGGCCATTGCCGAGCTCTTGTCGGTCAACCTTCGTCACAACGGCTTTCAAGCGGTGTGGGCCATCGATGCCGAAAGCGCCCAGCGCGAGCTCGACGAGATCCTGCCCGATGTCATCTTGCTCGACTGGATGCTGCCGGGCGAGAGTGGTCTGTCGCTGGCGCGGCGCTGGCGAACCGCGCCGCGCAGCAAGGCAGTGCCCATCATCATGCTGACCGCCCGGGGCGACGAGGCCGACCGGGTGGCCGGCCTGGACGCCGGGGCCGACGATTACCTGGTCAAGCCCTTTTCGCCACGCGAGCTGCTGGCGCGCATCCGTGCGGTGCTGCGCCGGCGCCAGCCCGAGCTGGCCGGTGGCCAGGTGCAGGTGGGCGAGCTGCGCCTGGACGCCGATACCTACCGCGTGAGCTGGCAGGGCCAGTCGCTCAAGCTGGGGCCCACCGAGTTCAAACTGCTGCACCACCTGATGCGCCATCCCGAGCGGGTGCACACCCGGGGCATGTTGCTCGACAAGGTGTGGGGCGACCATGTCTACATCGAAGAGCGCACGGTCGATGTGCACGTCAAGCGCTTGCGCGAGGCGCTGGGCGAGGCCGGTCGGATGATTGAAACCGTGCGGGGCGCTGGCTACCGCCTCACCGCGCAGGAAAACGCCTGATGCTGGGCGACGCTTTTTTCCTGTTGGCCTTGGCCGCCCTGGGCGCGGTGATCGGGCTCTGGACCGAGGGCTGGCCCTCCTGGGCACCGGCGTCCTTGCTGGGCTTGGGGCTGGGCGTGGTGCTGTTGGGCTGGAACCAGTGGCAGGTGCTGCGCTGGCTGCGCCGTGGCGCACCGCCCGGGGCTGGCCGCTACCGCGGCGCCATCGGAGAGGTGGTCGAGCGTGTGGTGCGTCTGCTGCAACTGCGTGATCGCCAGATGCAGCAGGAGCGGGCGCGCTTGCAGGATTTTCGGCAGGCCATCGAGGCCTCGCCCAATGGCGTGACCCTGCTGGACGCCACGGGCCGCATCGAGTGGTGCAACGAGGCGGCCAGCCAGCACCTGGGCTTGCAGCCCGAACGCGACCGCTTGCAACACGTGACCCACCTGGTGCGCGACCCGGCCTTCATGCGCCTCTTTGCCCGCGACACCGAGGTGACCGAGGTCATGATGGACGGCCGCAGCGCCAGCCTGAGCCAGCCGGTGCGCCTGCAGGTGCAGCGCCACCCCTACGGCCAAGGGCAGACCCTGCTGCTCTCGCGCGATGTCTCGGCCACGGTCCAGGCCGAGGCCATGCGGCGCGACTTTGTGGCCAATGTCTCGCACGAGATCCGCACGCCCCTGACCGTGATGTCGGGCTTTATCGAGACCCTGCAAAGCCTGCCCCTGTCGGCGCAGGAGCAGGCCCAGTACCTGGGCTTGATGCAGCAGCAGGCCCAGCGCATGCAGGCCCTGGTGAGCGATCTGTTGACCTTGTCGCAGCTCGAGGGCAGCCCGGTGCCCGGTCGGCACAGCCAGGTGGCGCTGGGGCCGCTGATGGTGCAGCTGCAGGCCGAGGCCCGTGGCTTGTCTGCGGCCCAGCACGGGGGGCAAGCCGCCCACGATATCGAGGTGGCGCCGCCCCTGTACCCGCATTTTTTGGGGGTGGAGGGCGAGCTGCACAGCGCCATGTCCAACCTGCTGAGCAATGCGGTGCGCTACACCCCGGCAGGCGGGCGCATCAGCGCCGGTTGGCGCCAGGACACGCCACACGAGGTGATCTTCTGGGTGCGCGACAGCGGACCAGGCATTGCGCCCGAGCACCTGCCCCGCTTGTCAGAGCGCTTTTACCGGGTGGACCGCAGCCGCTCCCGCGAGACCGGTGGCACGGGATTGGGCCTGGCCATCACCAAGCATGTGGTGCAGCGCCATGGCGGGCAACTGCGCATCGAGAGCCAGCCTGGTCAGGGCTCCACCTTCATGCTGATCTTTCCGGCCAACCGTTTCGACGCCACCCACTGAGCGCCCGCGGCCTCAATGCCGCCAGCGGCGCACGGTGCGCCAGAGCATCAGCAAGAAACACACCGAGACGATGGCCAGCGCGAGGGTGGCCATGCGCCAGAAGCTGGCCACATCGGATTGCGCCGCCCACGGCCCGATGCCCTGGTAGGCCAGGAGGTAGCCGCCCCACAGGCCCACGCCCCAGAGCATGCCCACGTTGATGAGCAGGGGCGCCAGCGTGATGCCAAAGCAGCGCAGCAAAAAGGTGCAGACGGCCTGCAGGGCATCGGCCAGGTGATACAGCGCCACCCAGCCCAGCCAGACCGCCGCGGCTGCGGCCACGGCCGCATCGGCGGTGAACCAGCCGGCCAGGCGGTGGCGCCCCAGCGCCATGGCCAGGGCGGTGATCAGGGCCAAGCCGGCTGCCATGCAGAGGCCTTGCACGATGCTTTGGCGGGCACGCCGTCGGTCGCCTGCACCGATCCAGTAGCCCGTGCGGGCGCTGGCGGCTATGCCCAGGGCCAGCGGCATCATGTAGCACATGGCGGCCATGCTGGCCGCGATCTGGTGGCTGGCCGAGGCCACCGATCCCAGGCGGGCAATCAGCAAGCTCATCAAGGTGAACGAGGTCACCTCCACCCCAATCGTGAGGGCCGCGGGCACCCCCAGGCGCGCAAAGCGTCGCAGCTGCGCGGGCTCTGGCCGCTCCAGCCGCTGCCACAGGCGGTATGGCCGGTAAATGGGGCTGTGGCGCAGCATCCAGACCGCCGTGAGCGCCATGCCGGTGTTGACCGTCAGGGTGGCCCAGGCGCAGCCCACCACCCCAAGCCCGGCCAGATCACCCCAGCCAAAGGTCAGCAGCACCGACAGCGGCACCTTGACCATCAGGGCCGCCACCTGCAGGGCGGTGACCAGACGGGGCAGGCCCAGGCTTTGGTTGAGCGTGCCGTACATCCGAAAGAGCAGCGACGGCAGCATGGACACCGCCAGGATGTCCAGGTACTGCTTGATCTCGGGCCAGAGGGCCGGGGGCACCTGGCTCCAGCGCAACCATGGGTCGGGATGCCAGAGCAAGGCCATGCCCGCCGCGCTGGCCGCAAGCATGATGTAGACCGCCTGGCGCACCGAGCGGCCCAGGCGCAGGGGCTGGTTGGCCCCATGCAGCTCGGCCCAGACTGGCAACAGGGCCTGCAACAGCCCATTGAGGGCGACATGCGTGGAAATGAAAATGGACGAGGCCACCGACAACACCGCCAGGGCCTGCGGGCTGTAGCGCCCGGCAATGACGGTATCGACGACCCCAAAGGCCATCACCGCAAACTGGCCCACCAGCAGCGTCAGCGCATGGCGGGCAATGACGCGCCACTCACTCATTCGAAGCCGGTTCCGAGGCGCGCATCAGCACCCAGTCCTCACGTTTGTCCGAGGGGCGGCGGAAGATGCCGACCTCTTGCCAGCCTGGGGCCAGCCGTGCCGTGGCCAGGTCCTCACGATCAATGACCAGCCAGTTGCAATCGGCTTGCGGGGCCGCCGCCGGGCGAACCTGCCAACCGGCGTGCCAGCGCAGGGCCACCGCCGCGCCCGGCGACAGGCCCAGCACCTGCACGCAGCCGGCATTGGGGGCCATGGCGTGAATGCGCTGCACCAAGGGGCCGTAGCTGCGGCCATAGTCCAGCAGCGGCAGCCACAGGCTGGTCAGCAGCGTCCAGCACAGCACCGCACCACCGGCGGGCAGGATCAGGCTCTTCCAGAGCGCCGACCGATGCCGACCCGCGCGCCACCTGACCAGCAGCAGCCAGCCCAGCGAAGCGCCCAGCGCGGGCCAGAGCGCCGCCCACACCAGCGTGGGTTCAAAACCCGGTGCGGTGCGGGTGACGTTGGCGGCGGTGGTGGCGGGCCAGCCGGTCTGCATGGCCAGCCAGACCACCCAGATCACCAGGCCGCACAAAGAGAAAAACAGCAGGGTGAACCAGTCGATCAGCGCGCTGACGCTGCGGCGCAAGGTGGGCAATGCCAAGGCCGCCAGGGCGGCCAGGGCGGGCAGGCCGACCAACAGGGCCCGCTCGTCCTGTCCGGTGAGCCAGGCACTGGCCAGGGTCACGCCCATGAACCACAAGGGCAGGCTCAGGTGAGGGTTCTCGACCCAGCGCCAGCACTGACGGCGCCAGCGCCACAGCCCCCACAGCACCAGCGGCCAAGTTGGCCAGGTGAACCAGGCCAGCAAGCGCAGGTGATGCACGCTCCACCATTGCGCGGGCTGCAGGCGCCAACGCCACAGGTCCAGCATGCCGGCCAGCAGCACCG
>JACCDY011291102.1_pt1 | contig 13829 bp, 11 predicted proteins | sample 7446391 | NCBI WGS metagenome assembly JACCDY01 (sample SAMN15323451, study PRJNA562643) | freshwater metagenome | isolation source: river surface water | place: USA:Blue River Watershed | collected 2017-08-18 | reverse complement strand
TATACCTCTTTTGCATTGTAGGGATTGCGCGGTTTATCAGCGCATCCCATATCTAAGTGTTTGGTCATTTACAATGTCCCCATGTTAAATAAGAGCCTTAAAGCACTCACCCCAGTCGATATAATTAGCACACTGATAGTGCTTCTTATTCCTTTCTGGAATATTCCTCATACTATAGCAATCAGATATTGTCTTGCGCTGATACTGTTAATTAGTATTTTTTACTTTAAGCCAAATTGGAAAGAACTTGGTAAATTCTTATGGCTTCCAGCGATTTGGGTTGGGTACTTATTAATCTACACCTTTCTTTTAGCTGAAAATTTTCAAATAGCCATCAAAGGATTTAGGGGTGAATGGCTTAAATCAATTCTTTTTATAATAATGGGCTTTGGAGCAGGGCTCATTCTATCCAAAAGTAAAAATCAAGACCGTTTATTTTTGGCTTTTGGTTTAGCTAGTTTATTTCCAATCCTCACACACATTACCCTATTCGCTCACAAAGCAATCGCCACAAAAAACATTCCTTTCGGTTACTGGGGGCTTCACGAACATCACGCTGACTTAGGATACACAGGGATTCAAGCAATCACATTCCTAACTATTTATTTGGTTTTTTTTGCAAAAAATCTGTTGGTTAGATTATTCATTGGAATAAGCATATCTCTTTCAATACTGAGCTCAATCATTGCGCGAGGCAGAGCAGGATCACTCTTTACAATTCTTTCCTTATTAATTAATACGTTTCTGGCCTTGAAATATGTAACCGCTAGAGATTTTTTCAAATACAAGAAATTACTTTTAATAGTGAGCATTGCAATTGTTTCTTCAATGGCAATCATCTCAAAAAATGTTGACTCGGATAGATGGCGGGGAGTTACAGAAAGACTTCAATCGGGATTTCATGGTGATGCACTTCAGATTGTCTGTGATGGTCCTTCAGCACTTCATAAATCAATATCGAACCCAAACCATATTAATGAGGATAAATACAACAAAATTGTGAACGATTTAAATACTGGTGACAGCTATAGAATTACAACAGCCAGAGCCGGAATTCAACTAGTTCAAGAATTCCCCATGGGAATGAGTGGCAGTAAAGATGCTTATGCAGCAGCCATTAGAACAAAATGTTTAGTGCCAAAAATTCCAATGGATCATACCCATAATGGCTGGATTGACACGGCACTATCAATTGGTATTCCGGGGGTTTTAATTTATGCAGCTTTCATGTCGATGTTTATCGTTTTCTCATTTAATTTAACTAAAGATAAAAATCAACATGTTCGTGCCTGGGCTATAGCGCTACTAAGTCTATCTATTTTATGGGCTTTGAGAGCGATTTTTGATTCCGTTCAAAGAGACCAAATGTTAGAAATCCAGAGCTTCTTTTTACCTTTTGCGATGGCTTGCATTATTGGGTTGAAATCTAATTCAAACGGCCATAATGGTCCTCAAACCTAACAATATCATCCTCACCCAGATAGTCGCCTGATTGAACCTCAATCATTTCAAGAGGTTCACTTCCGGGATTTTCTAATCGATGCTTAACTCCAATGGGAATGTAAGTAGATTGATTTTCATTGAGGAGCAATACTTGATCCCCATTCGTTACCTTAGCAACCCCTTTGACCACAATCCAATGCTCAGCACGATGGTGATGCATCTGCAAGCTAAGGCTTGCACCCGACTTAACCGTAATGCGCTTCACTTGGAAACATTCTCCCATATCAATTGAGTCATACCAACCCCATGGCCTTGCTACACGACGATGCAAAACTGCCTGAGCCGAACCTGACTGCTTGAGAGTTGCCACCACATCTTTGACTTGCTCAACTTTATCTACTGACGCCACCAAAACAGCGTCTGGGGTATCAACAATCACCAAATTAGAGGTCCCCAAAGCCACGACTTGACGATGAGGGGCATTGATGTATGTATTGTTAGATTCAAAACTCAATCCTTGTCCACTGATACGATTACCAGCCTCGTCTGCGGGAGATAAAGATGCAAAGGCATTCCAACTACCCACATCACTCCAAGCCCCTTTAAATGGCACGACAGCCACTTTATCAAAGTGCTCCATCACAGCATAATCAATGGATTCTGACCGACAAGCTAAAAAAGTATTTTTATCTGGGCGGACAAAAGAGCCGTCTGTTTTAGCCAATGCCATCGATTTTTTACAAGTCTTCAGAATATCTTCTGCATGCTTATTCATGGCCTCAATCAAAGTTGAAACTTTACATAAAAATATTCCTGTGCTCCAAAGATAATCAACGGATAAAAGCATTTCTTGTGCTTTACTCAGCACTGGTTTTTCTACAAAACGTGTTACTGCATATGTATTACTGGTTGCACCAACACTTGCATTTAATGGCTCACCTTGTTGAATATAGCCATATGCAACACAGGGGAAACTAGGCTGAACTCCAAAAGTAACAATGTATCCGGCCTCAGCAGCACCCACCCCTGATTGAATTGTGGAAATGAAAGCAGCAACATCAGGAACATAATGATCCGAGGGTAAAAAAAGTAATAGAGATTCTTGTGACAGATTTGATAAAAATGTTGCGCAAACCATCGCCGGAGCGGTATTGCGCCCAGATGGTTCCAAAAGTATTTGACTGGATGAATCCTTTAAGTTAGAAGAATATTCAATTGCATCTTGAACATAAAAGCGATGCTCTTCATTGGTAATGCAAATGAATGATCCAAATGACTGAACTCGATCAAGTGTTAACTCCAAAAGTGACTTACCTTGAATCAAAGGCACAAATTGTTTTGGAAAAGATTCTCTAGATAAAGGCCACAAGCGCGTACCAGAACCGCCACACAAAATTACAGGGGTAATTTTTTGATTTAGCATAACAATTGACCGCTTTATAGTTTTAATGGTAAGAGTGACGATTGGCGTGTTTCAGAAACTCTGCTTTAGAACTTTGGCGCATCCGCCCATGCAAAACCTGCAGCATCTTTTGCATTTAAGATGGGTTCAACGCCAATATCAGGCCATATAATATTTAAACTTTCATCACTCCAACAAATACAAGACTCACTGAGAGGATGCCAATAATCCGTGGTTTTATAAAAAAATTCCGCCTCTTCAGATAAAACCAGAAACCCATGAGCAAATCCAGGCGGTATCCATAATTGTTTTTGATTGGCTGCAGACAACTCAACACTAATCCATTGACCATAATGAACTGATGATTGGCGCAAATCAACAGCAACGTCAAATACAGCCCCTCGAATAACCCGAACCAATTTACCTTGCGTTTGTTCAGTTTGGTAATGCAAGCCCCTGAGAACACCTCGCTTTGATAGAGAATGGTTATCCTGAACGAATGAATAATTTTGATTAATTTGCGTTAAAAATTCTTTTTCATTGAATGACTCAAAAAACCACCCACGGTCATCAGAAAAAACTCGAGGCTCGATGATTAGCACATCAGGAATCGCTGTGGGAGTCACCTTGATAGACATTGAATTCCTTTTGCAAAACTAATAATTATTGAAAGTTAACTGAGCGGCCGATCAAAACTTGCTCTGTAAGCATTTTTTCTAAATACTTGCCATAGGCATTTTTTTTTAATGGGGCAGCCAATTTCAGTACATGCTCTGCTGAGATCCAACCCTGTCTGTATGCAATCTCTTCTGGACAAGCGACCATGAGACCTTGACGCTTTTGCAAGGTTGCAATAAACCCTGCTGCATCTAGCAAAGAGTCGTGAGTACCTGTATCCAACCATGCATAACCACGCCCCATGATTTCAACTTGTAATTGCTTCATCTCAAGATATTGACGATTTATATCTGTAATCTCTAATTCACCACGCGCACTGGGCTTGATTGTTTTTACGATATCACATACTTGCTCGTCGTAAAAATATAAGCCCGTTACCGCATAACTACTTTTAGGTTTCAACGGCTTTTCTTCAATCGATAAAGCCTTGAATGAATCATCAAATTCAACAACTCCATATCGCTCAGGATCTGTCACGTGATATGCAAACACAGTCGCGCCAATGGTTTGTTGACTAGCTGATTGCAACTGATGAACTAACTCATGCCCATAAAAAATATTATCGCCCAACACCAACGCTGAAGAGGTTCCCGTTAGAAATTCTTGACCAATGATAAAAGCTTGCGCCAAACCATCAGGGGAAGGTTGAACCGCATACTGAATGTTAAGACCCCATTGAGAGCCATCACCCAACAACTCTGAAAAACGGGGCGTGTCCTGAGGGGTAGAAATCAACAAAATATCTCGAATACCTGAAAGCATGAGGGTTGTTAATGGGTAATAAACCATCGGCTTATCGTAAACAGGCATCAATTGTTTTGACACTGCCTGCGTTACTGGGTAGAGGCGTGTACCAGAACCACCAGCCAAAATGATGCCCTTACGATTAATTGGTACAGTTTTCATATGCGATTGATTTTCTTAACTTTTTAATGACTCTTTAACAATATTTTGTACATAACAGTCTACCTGTTCCTGCCAACGAGGATATTGTCCCGTAAAAGCCATCTCTGAGAGTACTTTTTTTAGCTTTTGATTGTTCATTCTAGAGTTATAAGGGCGGGCAGCCATCGATGGATAATCTTTTGCAGGTATTGCTTGAATGCTCTCAGGCTTTAATTCAAGTCCCTCACCATAACTAGCAGCAGCTTCGATGGCAAATATCGCCAAACCATACCACGATACTTCCCCATCAGGTACTGCGTGATAAATACCTGATGCCACATCTGCTGTAGCTAAATGAACTCCAATTTCGGCTAGCCACGTGGCTGAACTAGGAGTCCCAACTTGGTCTGCCACCACCCTCAATGAATCTCGTTCACTGGCTAACTTGAGCATAGTTCGGATAAAGTTTGACCCATCACCGTAAACCCATGATGTTCTCAAAATAAAATACTTTGAAAAGTGATCAGTGTTTTTAAGTTTTTCTGAGCTACAAATCAAATTAAATACGTCTTGAATGGCGTTTTCACCAGCCAATTTACTTTGTCCATATACACAAAGTTGATCAACAGGGCCAGCAGAATCAGTCTCTAAATAAGCATCTTGTTTTGTGTCAGCAAATACATAATCAGTTGAGTAGTGAACAAAAACACCTCGTGACACCCCTGCAACATATTGCGCCATCAGTTGTGGTGCTTTTGCATTGATGGCAAAAGCCAAATCAGGCTCACCCTCTGCTTGATCAACTGCCGTGTAAGCTGCTGCATTAATAATGATCTGAGGCTGATATTGATTGAGGATGGCTGTTAAGGCAGATTCTTCAGAAAGGTCACATTCATCCCGCCCAAGAAACACAACTGGAACTTTGAATGACTTTAAACAACCCTGAAGTGCGCGACCCACTTGCCCATCTTTACCAAACACCAAGATTGGACGACTTATATCTAATAAATCAAATGATGAATATGACATAAGATTTTGATAGTTTTCTTTGCGTATTACCCATACTGTTTTTCAACCCACTCACGGTAAGCACCACTCAATACACCATCAGTCCATTCTTGATGATGAAGATACCACTCCACCGTTTTACGGATACCAGTTTCAAATGTTTCGGAAGGTTTCCAGCCCAACTCACGCTCTAATTTACTAGCATCAATGGCATAGCGTCGATCGTGACCAGGACGGTCTTTCACAAAGGTAATCTGAGATGCATAAACAGAACCAGCAGGTAAAGGTCGAAGCTCATCGAAAATAGAGCAAATAGTTTGAACCACCTCTAAATTTGGCTTTTCATTCCAACCACCCACATTGTAAGTTTCACCCAACTGACCAGCCTCTAAAACACGACGAATGGCTGAGCAATGATCTTTGACATACAACCAATCGCGAATTTGTTGACCATCACCATAAATGGGCAATGGTTTACCAGCGAGCGCATTCAAAATAACCAAAGGAATTAATTTTTCAGGAAAATGAAATGGCCCGTAGTTATTTGAACAATTGGTGGTGATGACGGGCAAGCCGTAAGTATGGTGCCAAGCACGAACTAAATGATCTGAAGCCGCTTTAGAGGCAGAATAGGGACTATTCGGCTCATAGGCTTTGTTTTCTGAAAAAGCAGGGTCTGTTAGAGACAAAGAGCCATAGACTTCATCCGTTGATACATGAATAAAACGAAAGGTCTCTTTTTCAGAATCAGATAATTCTGACCAATGAGTTCGAACTGCCTCCAATAAATTGAACGTGCCCACCACATTGGTCTGAATAAAGTCCCTAGGCCCATGAATAGATCGATCAACATGTGATTCAGCGGCAAAATTAATAACTGCGCGAATAGAGTGCTTTTTTAGTAAAGAGAGTACCAACTCATAGTCACCGATATCACCTTTAACAAAGACATGGCGCGAATCATTTTGAACTGACTCAAGTGTTGATAAATTACCGGCATAAGTGAGCTTATCTAAATTAACAATACCCTCAGCCTTTGGATTAGCCAACCAATCCAAAACAAAATTACCGCCAATAAAACCAGCCCCACCGGTTACCAATATCATGATTTGAATGATTTTTTTGTTATTAAGTAATTAGTTAATTTTCGCACACCAACCACGTTACAGCCTAACATTAAAAGTCAGCAATTTAGCCGACTAAAAACTTAAAAAAAATCATAAAATACAAGTACCAATAAAAATACCCAGCAAAAACTGGGTATTTTTATTGGTACTTGCAAGGAAATAGAAGTTTTACTCAAGAATTAAATTGATTACCCTGCCTTAAATATACCCAATCTACGATTTCTTCATCTGGAACATAGCCAGAGACCAATTGAATCATTAAATCTCGAATCGCATTTACATTATTAGTATTCAGCGCCATTTCTAAGCTGGTCAAGCTTTCCTGCAACTCAGTCCATTCAATGAAATCCTCATGAGCTTTCATTACTTTTTTATGCTGAGTTGACTCAGGATTATTTCCAATTAATAGCTCTTCATAGAGCTTTTCGCCAGGACGTAAACCAGTAATTTCAATTTCTATATCTCCATCTGGATTATCGTCATCCTTGATTGTTATACCCGATAACTCAATAATGCGCTTTGCTAAGTCAATGATTCGTATCGAGTCACCCATATCAAGAACAAAAACATCACCTCCCTTGGCCATAGCACCTGCCTGTATCACTAATTGTGCAGCTTCTGGGATGGTCATGAAATATCGCGTAATGTCAGGATGAGTCAGTGTGATTGGACCGCCATTATGTATTTGCTGCCTGAACTTAGGAACAACAGAACCTGATGATCCCAAAACATTACCAAAACGAACCATCGAAAATTTAGTCAATGGATTTTCAGCGGCAAGGGCTTGAAGAACCATCTCTGCCAAACGCTTACTTGCACCCATAACATTAGTCGGTCGTACCGCTTTATCCGTACTAATTAGAACAAAATCAGACACACCATATTCGATAGACAGTTGAGCGGTTTGCAAAGTTCCAAAAACATTATTTTTAACACCCTCAGCAGGGTTATGCTCAACCAAAGGGACATGCTTATATGCTGCGGCATGGTATAAAGTATTTGGATGCCAAGCTGACAAAATCTCTTTCATGCGGACCGTATCTTTAACGGATGCTATCAAGGGAATTACTTCAACTCCAAATCCTATTTTTTGCTGCAATTCTTGATGAATAGCATATAAGGCAAACTCACTTTGCTCTACTAACAATAGCTTAGCCGGTTTAACCGAAATGATCTGACGGCATAGCTCACTACCTATCGACCCCCCAGCACCCGTCACCAATACAACTTTTTCAAAAATATTTTTTGATAACAAAGAATAGTCTGGCGTCACCGATTCACGACCTAGCAAATCATCAATGTCCAACTCTCTCAGATCAGAAACGTTGATGCGCCCTTGAGCTAAGTCATTGAGACTTGGAAGAGTTCTGACCGCAACGTGAGATTTACCAATTTGATCAATGATTTCAGTGCGTCTTTTTCTATTGATACTAGGCATCGCCAAAAGCACACTACTAATTTGATGACTATCAACCAGCGACGTCAATTTGCGCGGATTGTATATTCGATAACCGTTGATAGTATGACCATAAAGTGATGGATCATCATCCAGAAAACCTGCCACCTGCATTTCAAGACTATTTCTTAAAGCGCCGGCCAATTCCCTTCCCGCTTGCCCAGCCCCATAAATTAACACTTTTGGCCTTGAAGCTCTTTTGAGTATTTTTAAATACTGACTACCCAACCAAAAACGAGCTAAAACTCTAGAGGCACCCACAAAAATCAAAAGTAAAATTGGTTGAATCAATCCAACTGTCCTAGGCACATCATTTATACCTATTGCAGTGACAATGGCAGCATAGAGAATGCTATAAATGGAAGTGGCCTTAGCAATTGCTAATAAGGCTGGCCAACCAGAGTATCTAAAGATAGCTCGGTATAAACCTGAAACAACAAAAATAGGTATAGCAATCGCAACTGAAATATAAATTGCCCAAAGCGCATCACTAGATAAAACTACAAACTCACCCAATCTTAGATAAAAAGCAAGCCAAACAGAAAGGGTACACAGACTGCAGTCCACAAAGACAGCGATTAATCTTTTAGAAAATCTTGGCATTTCTAAAAGAGTATTGCTTAGGCAGCTGAAAATCTTAATCACTATTAATCACAATCAATTATTCACATTAAGAATTTGCGGCCAATAACATAACTTTTTTTAACGCATTACATGTTTTATTCATAGCAGCTTCAGATAAAGTAGGATGAACCATGAACATCAAACTTGTTTCACCAAGTTGAACTGCATTTTTTAAGGGAGTTGAAGGCCTGAAGTTAGTTTGATCAAAGGCTTTTTCTTTATATATTTCCGAGCAAGCACCACCGTAACAAGGAACTCCTTCAGCATTGATTTCCTCAATGATTCTCTCGCGCGACCAACCATTTTTTAACTTTTCAGGCACCACATAAACGTAACATTTATAGGCGCCATGCTCGAAATGATCGGAAATCACTCCGACTCTTAATCCATTCACATTTCTGGCTGTGTCCCAAATTTTTTCGGCATTTTTTAATCGTGCCTCATGCCAATTTGACATTCGCTTCAACTGAATTCGACCAATCACAGCCTGCATTTCCAGCATGCGCCAATTAGTGCCAAAACTTTCATGCAACCATCTAAATCCTTTCGGATGGCTTCTGTGATAGACGGCATCATAGCTCTTACCATGGTCCTTATACTCCCACATAAAGCGCCACAGATTTTCATCATTAGTCGTCACCATGCCACCTTCTCCACCAGTGGTCATGATTTTATCTTGGCAAAAACTCCATGCGCTTATATGGCCAATGCTGCCTACAGATCTTCCTTTATATTTAGCTCCATGACCTTGAGCACAATCCTCAATGACTTTTATATTATGTTTTTTTGCCAAACTCATGATGGGGTCCATATCACAAGGAAATCCCCCCAAATGAACGCAAATAACTGCTTTCGTTTTATTGCTTAATACTTTTTCAATTGATTCAGCAGTAATGTTGCCACTTTGCAAATCGACATCAGCAAAAATAGGAGTTGCTCCAGCATTTACTACTGAAGAGACGCTAGCAATAAATGATCTTGGTGTTACAACGACTTCATCGCCTGGACCTACACCCAAAGCCTTCAATGCCAAATCCAATGCAACCGTTCCATTAGTTAATGAAATCGCATATTTAGAGTCAGACCATACAGCAAACTCTTTTTCAAATTCACGGCATTCTTCACCTGTCCAGTAATTAACTTTATTGGACAATAAAACTCTTTGAACGGCAAAAGCCTCTTCCTCGGAAAAATTAGGCCATGAAGAAAAAATACTACCTGTAATGCTATCCATACACACCCTATGAATGAATACTTTTTGCAGGATTGCCCACAACAACTAGGCCATCAGATACGTCAGAAACCACAACAGCCCCTGCTCCAATCATAACTTCCTGGCCAATTTTCACACCTTGCTTGACTGAAGATCCAACCCCAACCCAACTTTTCTCTCCCACAAAAACACCGCCTGATAAGTTAGCACCAGGACAAATATGAACGGCGCTAGCAATATGAGAATCGTGATCAACCGTTGCTCCAACGTTGATGATACAAGCATCACCTATGTCAGCATCAACGCTAACGACTGCATTAGCCAGAACAACTGACCCAATTCCTACTTTGGCATAAATACTTACCTGAGCCGATGGATGAATAAGATTCACCAATTTGGCTTTTTGCTCAACTAGCATGAGGTATTTTTGCCATCTCACTTGATTATCGCCAATGGCAACAATGACGCCATCATATTGACTTAACTTGCTCATCAACAACTGATCATTACCTACAATAGGCCAATGACTATTTTTCTCTCGCTCAGGCCAACTTGAGTCATAAAAATGAATCTCATTCCAACCTGCCGCCAACGCTGTATCAGCTACAACTTTCCCATGACCACCAGCACCCAAAATTGCTAAACATCTCATATTCACTGACCTTTAAATTTTGGCATCGTCACTTCACCTTCTGCGCTAATGCCTTCACGCTTAATGACTTTTTTGATGGTGATCATCAAAATTTTTATATCAAGCAAAATTGAATGGTGATCAACATACCAAACATCAAGCTTGAAACGCTCATCCCAACTCAGTAAATTTCTGCCATTAACTTGCGCCCAACCAGTAATGCCAGGACGCACCTCATGCCTACGATATTGTTCTTGGGTATATAAAGGTAAATATTCCATAAGCAGTGGTCGAGGACCTACCAAACTCATGTCCCCTTTTAAAACATTCCAAAGTTCCGGCAATTCATCAACACTTGTTCTTCTTAAGAGCTGGCCAAATGGCGTTAAACGTTCTTCATCGCTCAATAAATGACCATGCATATCAACCACATCAGTCATTGTTCTAAATTTAAATAGGGTAAAAGGCGAACCACTCAGCCCCGGTCTAGTTTGAGAGAAAAATATTGGCGAACCAAGCTTCAGACGGATCGTGACTGCTAAAACTATTAGCGGCAAGAGTAGTAAAAATAACAGAGTAAATGCCACCAAAATGTCAAAAAATCTTTTCATCGTGATGGCTCATTCAATTGGTTACTTGGGAAAAGAATCTCCAGATAATTTTTTGCCAATCTTTCATAACTTCGATTTTCAAAAATCCAAGATTTGCCACGAAGACCCATCTCAGCAAGATCAGAATGACTCATGTTTGCATAACGCTCAATCTCACCCTTCAGAGAAACCACATCGCCAGCTGGCACGTAAGTGCCACAATTAGCTTCATTGATCATAGATGGAAAACCAGTATATGAAGCAATGATTGGCTTTCCTGAAACCATATAATCAATGACTTTATTCAATGACTGACCATACTGCCATACTTTGGAAACATGTACTGAAAAATACAACAAATCACACCTGGCTAACACTGATTGAACCATGGTTTTTGATACACGCGGTGCAAACGTCAGATTATCTAGATGTTTAAATTTTTCAATATATCCATTTCGCAGATCACCATCACCAACCACTAAGAAATGAATTCCATCATGATTTTTCATGCTTTGCGCACATTCAAGGAATGCGTCCAATGCATTAGTGATGCCAATTGAACCTACATGTGCAACGATGAATTTATTTTTAGGAAAATTTTTCTCTACATAATCTTGGGGTAATTCTTCCGCGGCGTCTGATATTAATTGATCTACTCCCATAGGGATACAATGCGTGGCTTTCGAATAACCCAATACTTTACAAACATGCTCACCTAAATTTGGCATCGTCCCCACAATCGCATCAGCATATTTGTACCCAATGCGTTCAACAATACCTAAAACTAATACGAATGGATTCCAAGGTTTAAAGCCACCCTCTTCAACAATCGTTAAAGGCCAAATATCCCGAACCTCAAAAATCAATCGACACTTATATCTTATTTTCCATAAGAGAGCATTTAGGATGGTGAGCAAGGAGAGGCTCGAAACCACAACCACATCAGGTTTTGTAAACTTTTGATTTGGCATAAGTAACAATCGCCACTCAAAATGTAACCAACTCAAAATACGGCGCATAGATTTAGCAGCAGAATATTTCATTGTGCGCACCCAACATAGTTGAATACCGTCCACATCTTGAAATAAGTAGTCTGTACTCATAAGCGCAGGATTTGCCAAACGATTGGAATCAGAAGTGATGATAGTGACCTTATGCCCCATACTCGCCAACTCTTTCATGAGCAAGTAACCACGTCCACCCACGGTGCCAAGACCTGGTGGCGCAACATACTTTGAAACGTACCAGATGGATGCACTCATACCCTACTTAACACTCGTACAACTTAGGAATGGCATTGATGACTGGTATCACCTTATCAAAATCCATCCCAATAGCATCTAAGTACCACCTGATATTCGGATAACGAGCTTGATTTTCATCCTCAACCAATGCCAAAGCCTCTTCTCGTGTTAAATCACCCTCACGAATTTGGTTACTTCTGAATGTATCATGCTCGGTAAAGCCTGCCACTGTGTAGTAAATATAGTTATATATAGCAGCGGTTCCATCACCAATGCGCCAGGTTGTATTTGTATCAGGCGCAATCTCCCAGTCGTACTGATTGATTAAGGTATCATCGATGATTTTTTCATCCCAGCGCCAATAATCAAAGATATGATAGTAGTCGGTTTTTTCATTAAAACTTCGATAATATTCACCAGACAATGTGTCCCACAATGAACTGTTGAAATACCCCGGGCTTTGAGACATGGCTTTGAATCTTAACCACTGGTAACGCAATTGTTTAAGCGCGCCATGAGAATAAACTCGCTCTTCCGCAAAATCTGGCGGCACCCCTAAAAAACCTGCTTTAAAGTGAGTGACTTCTAATGGGTTCACGCCCCATAAATTGAGAGATATTCCAGTTTGCTGCTTAACAGTCTCGACGTGCCGGAAAAAGTGTTTATCGCCAGCAGTCAAAATACTGACCATACCTAAATGCGGTGACCTCAACCAAGCTGCCAAGTTCATAGCGATGTTATGGCGTTTTTTAGCGATATCATCAGCCACGATAATATTTTCAATCCCTAGCTCAGCACTCATTCGGCTGATATTGCGTCTACCGAGATCAGTGACCATGCCCCAATCATAGGTGTAAGTGATCGGCTTCATTTTTAGTTCTTTGGCTATCAAATGAAGTCCGTAACAACTATCACGCCCCCCCGAAAAAGGCACAATGCAGTCGTCGCCATTTGCTCGTCGGAATCGCTCCACCAAATTAAACAACTCTTCAACTGGGCGTGGACGATTGCGAGGCTTGTAATGATGGCAATAATTACAAACGCCCGCCTCATCAAATTGAATAAAAGGCATTGTTTCCGGAAGAATGCAACGAGTACAACGTCTACCCGTATAACGCTTGTACTCAAGCATTTTTTCTTCAGCGTTATTAGCGCCAAGACTAGGAATCAAATTCTTGGTTCGCTGAGAATGCTCATGAACTTCTGGCTCATCATGAGACTTAGGAATATCAATCACCAAGCCATCAACACGAACCTGCATTATTGAATCACAAGCTAATTTTTTTAGTGGGTAGCTCTCGGAGGCAAAATAGTGCGCCTCATCTTTAATGCCGTGGTACAGGCTGCCATTATTTGAAAACAAGCAAAGCTTTCCTAATTTTGGCAAAGCTAAAGCGCAAGCAACCACGCCCTTACATAACTCCAAAACACGAGCAGCGATATGTTCAACCTGGCCACCTTTTTCAAGGTGATCGGCTGCAATAGCAGCAATAATTTCAGAATCAATCTCTTGATACCTTGCTTTACC
>JACCDY010209673.1_pt1 | contig 13831 bp, 13 predicted proteins | sample 7446391 | NCBI WGS metagenome assembly JACCDY01 (sample SAMN15323451, study PRJNA562643) | freshwater metagenome | isolation source: river surface water | place: USA:Blue River Watershed | collected 2017-08-18 | reverse complement strand
TGGAGGGTCTATGTCTAATATAACATTGGTCGGCAATCAAGATCACAATCAATCTGAATCACCCTTTGACTCAATCAAGCGTATTGATAGAGACGGACACGAGTATTGGATGGCGCGGGAGTTGATGGGGTTGTTAGGTTATCCACGATGGAATGAATTCAAGGTAGCTATTGAACGAGCGATAGTTTCCTGTGAGGCGCAACAAGGCTCAAACGAAGTCAGCAAGCACTTTTCAGGGTCAACTCCGACAAAAACTTCGGGTCGCCCACGGAATGACTACCGACTTTCCCGTTACGCTTGTTATTTAGTCGCCATGAGTGCCGATCCTCGTAAACCAGAAATTGCAGAAGCGCAAGCTTATTTTGCTGTAAAGTTAACACTTTTTGACGGATTAATAAAACACTTTACAGGATGCAGTCCTGACATATTCTCAAAAACTTCGAGATTTGAACGAGATCCGTCTGGGTTTGTCTACCTCATAGAAGCTGTGGGAGTGCAACGCTACAAGATAGGTTACTCAAAAGAGGTTTACAAAAGAGCATCAAACATACAGACATCTACCCCATTTGAAATCAGTGTTCTGTACAGATATTTTTCGGTAGATGCCCCTCAGTTAGAGAAATTGCTGCATGAATACTATGATGCCTATCGAATTCGCGGCGAATGGTTTGAATTACCTCTATCAGAAGTGTCTAACTTTTTGAATGTCGCCAATGAGCTTGATCAAGGTATTGAGTTAAATACAGAGCCGGAACTATGGGCTAATCAAAAAGGCGATCGCCAATTACTCATCGGTGAATAATTATCAATCAAATGCAAAATAAGAGGGAGAATAAACCCCCTCTTATTTTATTTTTTGCCTATCATTAATTGCCAGTCATATCTGACTGGAGAATTCCCTCTTCATCGCCTAATCCTAATGTTTCGGCTCGAAGGGCAGCTTTTCAGCTTGCCGATCTAAACGTCGGTAAATTAATGATAGTTGCATATAATGGAAATGTCAATATATGCGTTTCAACTTTTAATAGGCTATGTCTAATGTTAGCGAAAATGTCCGCACAAAAGAATTTAAGCTTATCCTGACCCCTGAGCAGGAACGAACCCTAGAAGATTGGATGTTAGTTTGTAAGTGGGTCTGGAATCGCTCACTGGGGTTAATAGAAGAATTTAATGATTGGAACCCTTACGACAAGATTTCAAAGTCTTACGTTCCTGCCATGCCTCTGCAACGATATGATCGCAAGCTTAAACAGTTCGTCAGAGTAGAAATCCCCGACTGGAAACTAAGCACCGAGAGAAAAGAGACTTCAAAAGGGTTGGTTCACCCCGTCTCAATCGATAAGGATACCCCGCAAATTGACTCACTCAACTCCAAAAAATCTATTCTGTACGGATTCTTAAAGGTATTCGGTCATCAATACCACAAAGACCGGATTATTACCTACATGGTCAGAGGACAGGAGCGCAAGGTTAAATTTACGGATTGCCCTGCTAAATTCATTCAGGGGGTTAGCCATGAACTCTCAAAAGCATGGGATGGATTCCTAGCGGGCCGCCATTCCCGACCAAGGTTTAAGACTGCTAGGGATAAGGTGATGACGCTATTGCATTACAACGCTAAGGATATTGGGGTAAAAGGCAGTAGCATCAATATTCCTAAACTGGGATATGTAGAGGTTATAGGGTTTGACAATCGGTGGTATGGCGTTGATTTTAACCCAATGAAGATCTGTAAAAAAGCATCGGGTTGGTATGTTCAATTTACCGCTACTGTTCCGGTTAAAAAGTTTAAGAAGACTGGGTTAGCTTGTGGAATTGACCCAGGACATCAGTTCGTTATGGCACTTGATAATGGTCATACAATCAAAGCCGCCCAACCTTTAAAACAGAATTTAAGACGATTAAAACGAATGCAAAAACGTCTCTCTCGTAAGTTTAGGATAAACAACGGGAAGACAAAAAACTGGGAGAAGTTGAATCAAAGGATCGCTAAACTGCATGAAAAAATAGCCCGTCATAGACGGTCGTTTAATCACTGGCATTCAACTAATTTAGTTAAGTGGTTTGACGTGATTTTTGTTGAAGATTACAAACCTGCTAACGCCTACCGGAAGGCAAAAGCTAAAACTAAAACCGATGAACAAGGTAATCCAGTGACGGCAGATAATGGGGCTGTTGTTTATGAGAAAAACAATCAAAAACGCAAGAAGGGAAGTAATAGAACGGGGAGCGATATTGCTATTGGTCAGGCGATTGAACTATTAGAAACCAAAGCTAAAGAACACGATAAATTGGTAATTCGGGTTCCTGCTTATGGCACTACTTTACGCTGTGCTAATTGTGGGCATGAAGAGCGAAAAAGCTTATCCCAACGGATTCATCATTGTGCTAATTGTGGTTATACCGTCGCTCGTGATGTTAACTCCGGTCAGAATGTTAAGCTCAAAGGGTTGGCTCAATTAGCATTGGATCATGGGGTTGAGTTAGTAGATAATTTCTGGTATCAAATCTTAAAAAATGCGACAACCTCTAGCTGTTCGGAGAAGAAAGGGAAGAAAAAAGCCAAAAAGAAAGACGTAGTAAGCATTCCAGACGATTTGTTCAAAAATGGGGTTAGCGCATTTTTGATTGCCGAAACCGTCAAAACTCGTGCTATAATAAAACAAAAGTACCTAGAAAACTTGAATAAAACGGCTAAGACCCTTATGGGGTAAGCTCTTGAAATTCCTTTTAATGCCTATCAGGAATTGAAACGAGATTGATGGGGCTAGTACCCATTCAATGCGTCGCACTTGAAATTCCTTTTAATGCCTATCAGGAATTGAAACGGGGCTATGGGAATCATCGGGTTTTCTATTACGACTTTAAATTGATTTCAATGCCTATCAGAAATTGAAACGAAACAACTGGTAACATCCGACAGCATCATTATTCTTTAAATTGATTTCAATGCCTATCAGAAATTGAAACATCACCAGATATTGCTTCAAAACTAGACTGTTCAGCTTACAATTCTAATTTTTGCCTGTTATGAATTGAAACTCACCTTAGAAGAAAAAGCCAGAAGGATACTGAACTTACAATTCTAATTTTTGCCTGTTATGAATTGAAACAATATCATGAAAAATACAGTTCCCTATTTAACAAATGAATTTGAGGAATTATTAACCCAAAAAGACTTGCACAAAAACCCCTTATAAAGCAAATAAACCGACAATAAAATTGATATAATTATAACAAGTGTCCCCACGATGTTGTCGCATCTGGGGACGTGAGTAAACCCGTTACTTTTTCCTTCTTTTCTGAGCGGATAAACGCTTAGATTCTCGTTGTTTTTGTTGTTGTTCTTCCGTTAAGTTTTGGGCATATTTTCGTTTCCTTGCCCTACCCTTATCTGATTGATTGTATCGACGTTGAACCTCTTTATAATAGTCAGTCATCCGACCATTTAACCCCCGTATTTTTACCTAAGCGCGGATCGTAATCGTCATCAGCAACAACTTCCCATGTTTTAAGCTCTCCAGCGTTATCAGGGAGTTGTCTCCAGTTTGCTAAAGTTTGGGTAATGTTTAAATTAACAGTAAACCACCCATTATGAACATTGCTTTGAACAAGTTCTAATCCTTCACTATCTAGCGGGTCTGAAGAAAATTCAACTTTAAGGAAATTCTCACATCCTAGTCGATTTATTTCGGATTCTAGCAGTGCTTTATCTCTGTTAATATCTGGCATTATTTTCTCCAGAGTTCTAAGTGTTTTTGAGGAACTGAATCAACCCCGAATTCTTTGACAGATTCTTGGATAGCTCTTAAAAGTTGTTCTGATGTCCATTCTTCAGTTTCTCCGGTTTCTTCAACGGATGTAACAATATCAGTACCACAAGCGTCTATTGAATCACGATCATCAAAAAACCAGTCATGGGTTGATTCACCTGGGACTAAGATCAATCCATTCCCGAATTCAAGGACATTAAAACTACCTTTACGCCGAGTGGGATCTCCAATAATCCCCGACTCTATGGTTTTAACTTCAAGAACTTTAGCGGTCAGTTGTTTATTAACTTTTATTGGGGGTTGCCTCTGTGTTTTGCTTATGATTTATTATGGTCTATCTACAAGTAGAATGTCAACCCCTGAAGCAAAATATTTTTTAATTCCTCAAAACAGGCGCGGTCTATAGGTTGGAGTAGATAAATAGGCTATAATATAATAAGTGTCCCCGCAATGTTGTCGCATTCGGGGACGCGAGCAAACCTAGTAAGCAGGTTCACTGTGGATAATAATAGCAAAATTGTTCCTCTTCAGTTTGAAGGAATTAATATTTCTGTCCGAGAGTCAGATGGGTACGTGAATCTAACCCAGATGTGCAAAGCCTATGATAAAAGGCTGGACAACTGGCTGCGGTTGAAGACGTCGAAGGCTGAAATGGATGCCCTGTCTGATTCCCTCAGATCTGAGGAATCACTCTTAGAGGTTGTAAAAGGAAAATTTTCGGACAGTAGAGAACAAGGAACATGGGGACACCCGTTGCTTGCGGTGAAGGTTGCCCGATGGATTAGCCCACAACTCGCCAATTGGCTTGATGCTCATTCCTATGTCCTGATGTCCGACGGTAAAACATCCCTAGACATTGACCCATTTGAGAGAATGCAGGAAATCTTATCAGACCTCAGACTTGACGTTGATCATGCCATAGCCATTGATGACCGCTTTGAGATGGTTGAAACATACGCTCACTGGAGCCTTGAAGAAGGAGAATAATTAGAGCGAGCGCCCATCCAACACCAACAAAACACACCCTAACTTTTTCAGTTTTTTGGGTGTGTTTTTTTGACAATCAATTAATCATCGGAGTCGTCGTCGTCATCAAAGCAAAGGCATTCACGAGTGCAAAGTTCATCCTTACAGTAACGCTCGAACTTATATGCTTGACGGTAGGCCTTGATGTAGGCTTTAGTACCGAGTTGGGGTGTGGTGAAATCATCCCCAAATAACGCTGCTATAATTTTTAATCCTTTCAAACCGTTGGCTAAAGTGAACTCAAGAAACGTTACCAGCTTACCCTCTGTGATGTGATAGAGTTGCCATTCATCCCCAGTGGGTATCAATCCCCAATTACCCATTCTGAAGCCGTAAACGTCAAGCCACTCCGTTGAATTGTCAAACTTAAATCTGAGGTATTGAAATTTGCAGAACTCCGGTTCTCCAACATCGATTAACTCGATATTGTTGATAATGAAATCTTCACCAATCTGTTCACTCTCAAGGCAATTTTGCTCAAATGTGTTCATTATTTTATCCTTGGTAATAATCAATTTTGATGTCGAGTTTTTCAATCAGTTTGTTAACGTCTTGAAGTGCAAAGGATAGCTCTGGATAGGCTTCTAAGCATTCATTCCGTAGCAGTTCCTCTATTTGTCCATAGATGTAATCAAGCTCACCCTTGAAAGCTTCCTTATCGCGTAATTTCTGGGAGTTGATAGGTTTGATTTCGTTTTTCATGGTGTTAATAGGTGAAGGTCAGAGGGGGATATTTCACCCCCAATTGTTTACAGATTAAAGTGTCGTTGAGACGTGATAAATAACGTTGTAGCCACGTCCTTAATTGCTTCCGGTGGTAGGCTTAAATCCTCTTTATTTAGTGCCTTGGCTTGCTCTAAACAGAAGCCATAAAGCCCCGCCATGTCTTTGATATAGGTTGCAATCTCTCGTTTTTTGTCCGGGGTCAATGGCTCGTAATTCTTGTTAGCTTTACCGTTCTCATTGTTGTTACCATTCCCGTTAGTTTTGGCAGTTTCACCATCCTCTAACAGCTTATATTTTCCGTTATCGTCAAGGATAAGCTTTTACTCCCCTTTGGTTAAATTTTTAAGCGTTTCTGCCTTCTGGGTGTTAGCATCAGCCCATATTTTGATTTCCTCACCACCGCATTCAAAAACGGCGTTTACCTTCTCACCGTATTGGGTGTTAAACACTTTATTTGCGGGGTATTTAACGACTGCATTTAATAGTTTGCTCATTGTTTTTTCCTCTAGTTTGTGAAGCGACAAGGGGGAATTTCACCCCCTATTTTCTGTTACCAAGTGAAGCCTAAGTCGGCCTTAGCTTGCTCGTATTCTTCCTGGCTGTATTGTTCAGGGAATGCTAGGGTGTCGAATTGTTGGTTAAAGCGGGTACATTCAGCTTGCCAACGTTGGAACCACAGTTGACGGTAATTAGAGAACCATTTGTTATTTTTTGAAGTTTTCCAGGAGCTCGAAATAATCCGTCCGACTTGGGTATTTAAAAAGTGGGTTTGTTCTGTTCCGTCGAGGTTGTCCTCTGTCCACATTTGACGCTGTTCTGTTGACCCGTCCGGGTAGACGGTTTCTACAATGTCAACCCGTGTCCCATCGAAGTCGGTGTATGCGTAGACGATTGAGCTTGTAATCGTTGCGTTGATTTGAGCTACCATGAGATTAATCCTCATTTACAAAGTGAGTGGTTAGGAGAGGCAAGCGGTAGACCGTGCAAAGTTAACCGCTTGTCTCTGTTGTTTTAGACATCAGAGAGTTTTTTGAATCACCGCTACACTCGTTGGCTTCACGGTTCCCAGCATCAGGGTTTGCTTTCCTCTCTGTCTATGTATAACAATATAACCGATTTGTCTTACAGGTGTCAAGTAGTAAAACATGAGTCTTACTTATAGGTAAAACACTTTACTGTTATGTTTTACTTATCAGTCTTACAGAGAGGTTGAAACTCCCTCTCTGATTAGGTTTTGAGGTTTACAGACTTTCAAGAATCAATTTGGCGGCGTGTTCCCATGTAGCGCGTCGGGTTAGGGTTCCTTGTAATCGAGTAGTATCGTCAGTTTGGTGACTTCGTACCCATGCTTTGAGGTTGTCAAAATCAGCAGTCAATGGGTCAAACACTGCACACCCAACAGATGCAAGGGGACGGGGTTCTGATTCCGGTGTAGTGTCGGGTTCTGTTGCTGTAACGTCAATGGGTGAGTCTGTATCATCGGTATCGGGTTCTACTGGGTTAATGGGTTCTGATTCAGTTGTATCGGTGTCTGGTGTGCTTTCAGGGAGTTGATGGTTAACGGGTGATTGCATTGAATCCATAGCATCCCAGAAAGTTTCAATCAAGTCAGTCCGTCCCAACGATTCGGCGGCGGTGATGAACATCTGGGATTGATTCAAAGCACTTTCCGCAGCACCTTCTAAGGTTAGGATTTGTTGCAGTTCGGCTTCAAATTCGGCTTTGTGACTGCGTAATGTTCTGAGTTGGGCTTCTAAAGATTCGATTTGAGCTTGGATACCATCGACTGAAGCGGTCAGGGTGTTGATGTGTTGAGTAAATAACATTGTGTTGTCCTTTGGGTGTATAGGGTTTGTGGCGTTCTCAGAGTGTTTTGTGTAGTTTTACTCTGATGTCTTACATCTTATCAGTTATGCTTTACAGGTGTCAAGTAGTTTTACATCAGTCTTACTTATATGTTTTACTTGCAAGTAAGACTGATAACTTATAGATGGGTGAAACCCCTCTCTAGGGAGGGGTTTCGGTGTTTATTTAATTTTCGATTTTACCCATTTTACGATTTCGGAAAGTTTTACATCCTCTGAAAATGTTTCGGTGGCTTCAACGATTTCTTGATTCCCTTCGTATTGGTAGTAAGTGACCTCTAGCACCCCTTCAAATGTGATTGCTATTCTCAAATCACCCTCTGTGGGTAAAAACTCGATTTCCGTATCTCTGAAGCTGTAATAGAAGCCGTCATCGTTTACAACTTTGTCATAAGCGAACGTTAAGAAGCGTTCAAAAGCATTCATATTATTCATAATTTCAAGGTGCTGTATTGGTTTGAGAGGTTTTCTTTACCTCTATGTCTTACATCATAACTTTTCTGTCTTACAATGTCAAGGTGTTTTACTTCAGTGTTACTTATGGGTTTATACTGTTTTACAGAATTACAATTAATCTTACTTATATGTCTTACATTTATGTTTTACTGTGTTATACTCAAGCTATAAGTAAAACGGAGTAAAACCAATGGCAGCTAATAGACTGATTAACTTTCGATGCCCCGATGAACTTCTGAGTGCGATTGAAGCCTACGGACGGCAACACTACCCATCAGCACCCAACGGTCGGGGTAATACTGATTTCGACCAATCTAAAGCATTACGGGATATTTTGATTAGTGGACTAGAAACCCTAACCAATGGAGAAGTAAGACTAGAGAGGGAACCCGTAAAACCTAAGTCAGACACTAGCCCCTGCATTGCTGATTTGTTGGATAGAATCACCAAGCTAGAATCACAGAATCACGTACAACCAATACTTGACCCCAACATTGAAGCGCGACTAGATGCAATGGAGGCTGCACTCGCGGGAAAGTAGAAGCCCTCACCAATGAACTTGACCGGGTGAGGGAACGAGAGGCATTTTTTAAGGAAGCTTGCCAGAAAAAGGATGAGGAGTGCCAACGGCTGAGGACTGAGATTGAGGTTAAGGATAGAGCGATCGCAACCCTCACCACCGAAAACCAAAAGCTTGAAGGCTATCTAGGTGAAGCCGCTAAGAATGAGATTTTTCTCAGTGAAGAATTGCAGCGATTCAAGTATGGGATTGTACCCGGTGAGGATGGGGATACCCCAACTCACCCCACATCACCCCAAAACGCCCAATCTCTCAAAACATTAATTAAGTCTTGGAAACAGCAATCAAAATCAACTAGGGACTGGACAAAAGCCAATCAATTGATATCTGAATTAGAGAATTTATGTTAAAAAAATACCCCCGAATCAAGCTCTGATTCAGGGGTTTTGTTTGGCGGTGTAGTTGTTTTTCAATTTATTTCGTAGTTTTTATAATTTTTTTAATCCAAAACTGTTGATAATTTGATTCAATTTATTAATTAAATTCTTCCTGAACTCGATTAACTTTGAATAAAGTTTGAATTGCAATATCGCATCCAAATCAAATATTTTTGCTTGTCACCAATTCCTAATTAATCTAACTACACCGCCTTTGGAATCATTGTTTCACTTTGTCTCAGTGGTAAATAAAAATACTTTCTCTATCAATCTAGCTCAAAAATCCTTTAATCTTTTAGTTGAATTTGCCTATCTAATTAAAGATTTTTATTCCTATCTTTTACCTTTAATATTATTGTACATTAAATTGATTTACAAGTCAACAAGAAAGTATAAATAGAGCTTACTGTTTCTCTATAAATTTCGGCAACTTTTAAGCCTCGAAAATTAGCTAAAATATTATTAAATCACTATATTTTTAACATGGATACTAACAATAAATAAGTAACAAACCCTACACCGAAAGGAACGGGCAATCATTAACCCCAATAGCAAAATCAAGCAAATATTAAGTTTCGTTTTCACAAAAAAACAAACAGAACAATAATTCAATTCTACAGGGTTTTAGCTTTTGATGTTGAATAGTGCCAGATTTTTGGGTCTGGCACTATTATTTTTTTTACCACTCATCGAAGTCAAAGATTAAAGCTAATTTTTCAGGATTGGTATCGATAGCTTTTGCCATCAAACTGTCACCATCGCCACCATAAACGTTACACAACCATTGGGCTTGAGCTTTGTTCTTACCTTTGATTGTGCGCTCAATCAATTTTGTGATGTCTTCAACAGTTGCCTGGTGATACTTCCCTTGTTGAATATCGTTGCGACTGATGTATACGTCGTTGCGGTGTGATTGCCACATACCCCGCACTGGCTTAATTAATTTGTGTGGCTGTCCCAAATTGTCGAATAAAATGTCTCCTTCTTTAAATTGGTTAATGTCCAGGGGTTCAGGTTCCGATGGTGGTATTGGTTCGGGTTGAGGTTCGGGTGAGCGATCGCTAGTTTCATTATTGCTTGTCCCAATTGTCACCGTTTGTCCCCATTGGTTGTGACAAGGTGAAATTGTCTCTACGCAGTCGTTTTCGGGTTCTGTCACGATTGTCACAACTAAATCGCCATCTTTCGAGATTTCGTCCAATAAGGTTGAGTCATCCATATTTATTGGTTGAGTTTCTAAATTTTTATTTTTTTCTTGTGACAATTGTGACAAATGGCTAGAATCCTCATCCTGTATAGTTTTGAGTTTGTCACAAGAAGTTGTGACAACTTGTGACAATTGTGACAAACTAAATCTGAGGTTGCGACCCGTACCGACAAACTCACCTTTACCCATTTCAACTAATTGGGTGAACATAGCCACAACATCGGCAGATTTTAAATCCTTAAATTCTTTTTTCCGAAAATCTTTGTGACGTACAACATTTCGTGCAGCAATTGGTTCCCCGTCGTGTTCTTTAGCGTGTTCCGCAGCTATAGAGATAATAGTTGCAAGGGTTGATGGTAAATCATCCTCTGTACAAGCTGCGTAGAGGGAATAGGATTCGCGATAGTAGAATTTTGCGAGTTTAACGGCTCGGTCTAGCGTCGCTTTTCCTACAACCAAGCTCTGAACCGTGCCATATTGCCAAACCTGATCAATGATGTGGAGTAATGCTGCAAACCGTCCGATTTTACCGGGCATTTTTCCCCACAAGGAAGCTAAAGCTTGAGTTTTGGCCGTTACCCGGTATTGTTCACATTTATTATTTATTGTGATGAACCCTGCTTTTGCCTTGGCATCCAGTGTGAAATGCAGTTGAGGTAGTTGGGATAATTTTCTGTAGAAGTCCACTAGCATCGGTTTGATGTCGAGCGATGCCATTGGTTTATCTGGGACAATAAAAGGTGAGATAGGCTGGTTAACAACGCTTACCCGTGACCAATGACCGTTACCATCAGACCCATTCATATAATTAGAAATCACTCCGGGCTGAATACCTCCCAACATTGCAACTAAGCATTTTGAGAAGTCACCTTTAAACCCCTCGTTCAACGCCTCAAATTTTCCGTAGCCATCGTAAAAACTTAGAAAATCTTCCAAAAGCCCAGCATTATAGGTTTTGCTATTGTTTTTATAACTAGCAGCTAGTTCATCGGTTAAAACCAATAAGCCCCACCCGTTTTTGCTGTGGGTATTCAACACATTTCTGATACCTGCCTGTGTTCCTCCACTAATGAAAAAACGCCTCATAATAGGTTTTTGAGGTTCAGGGTCGGGGTTGTTTTTATCGCTTGTCCAATCTGCTAACTCTGTTTGATAATCTGCCATTTCTTGTTCATATTGTTTCCGGGCTTCATCTTGTAATTCAAGCAACGGCTCTAAGGCAATCTTGTTAATTAATGGTGATTTTTTTTGACTGGGTTCGGCACAGATAGCCGTGTACATTCCTAATGATTTTTGGTCAAATTGGCAATACTCCATCAACAAATCAATTTTTGACCCCACAGCCAAAAGTGAGGAACAAACTGTTAGAAAAGCACTTAAACCCAGTTCAGGACGCAAACACAACCGACTCGCAAACTCAGAAATTTTACTTAAATTATCGGGTAAATATTCCGACAAGTTTAACGACTGATTCTTATTTTTTAACAGTTCATCAAGCTCGATTTTAATATCATTTTGTGATTCCTTCTCTTCCTCTTCCTCTGATAATTTCCGATACAACTTCTCGATATCATTTTTAGAATATCGAGGGTAGATTGCAGATAATTCTAATAGTTCATTATCGAGGTCAGCACGGCTTAGATTTTGCTCTAAAAGAGCTTTCAACACTTCTTTGATTGGGGGAAGCTTTGACGGTTCCTGCCGTTGAAAAGGCACTACATTTGATTGAGTTTCAGGTTTTAACGCTGCGGTTCCCGATACATTGCTTTGAGAATTTTGGGCTAATTGTTTTTGATAGCTAAAGTTCCGCTTGGGTGGGTTCCATCCGTTGTCTTTAGCAAATTTAAACAGCGTACCCGGTGTGATTCCTCCCCCCTCCTTAAAGGATTTCCAGTGATTGAAGGTATCTTTTGAATTGGAATATTTTGTACTACCTTGGCTCCAACTATCCCAATCCTCAAAATCTAATCCCGCCGCCTGACAAGCCATCCCCAAATTAATCCAGCCTTGGTAATCTTCGTCAAATTGGGTGACAGGGATAAAATTTAGGGCTTCTCTTGCTTCTTCTGAGATGCTTTTATTGTCATAAATTGAATTAATTTTTTGAACTTTCTCTATTTCAAATAATCCGACTGATTCAGGAGATTGAAACACCGGAACATCACCACAAGCATTCCTATCCCACGAGTAATTCCCCTTCAAACCTTTACCAAGGATAATCCCTAATCCTCCCGACCCAACCATCAATTCACCTAAAGATTTCTCCCCCCCTTGGGTGAAGGTGAAGCTTATCGTATTCCCCCAATTTTTAGGAACAGATTCAAACCCTATAAAATACCGATAGCCACTGCTTTGAGTTTTGACCCTTGGGCATAGGCTTATACCAGGATTGCGGTTTTCCCACCCTTCAATGGCTTGATTCATTGCCTCTAATGAATCAAAATTTTTGGGGTCAATGTCAACCATTGAAAAATAAAATTCACCGTTGAAACCTGCGTTACACCCGATGCCTTCTACTCGTTTATCGTCATGCCAAGCTTTAATTAATTCAGGTTTGAAATTCTCATCAATACTTCCCCAATCTTGGTAATCTTTCCATTTTAATTGCTTAAAATAGTTTCCGTCGAAATACCCTGGTTGTTTTGGCTCCATCCCCTTTAGTGCAGCTTTTTGGGGTGAGTATGGGTATGGTGTTCGATTGTATTTTAGAATCCAGGTTAATGTTGCTGCCTTATCGCTTTTCATGGTATGATCCTTTCTGTGTAGATGATTAATGTTGTTGAGTTACCAGATGCCACTCTTGGTAATGTAAAAATTCAAAAGCAACGAAGCTCAGGAGCTACCCCGTTTTTAGGGTTCCTGAGCTTCGTTGCTTTGGGTATTGCGATCGCTATTCTCAGCAATCCACACAATCCACGTCGGGAATTGCGGAAATTGACTGAGTGAGCTAGAATTGTTATTAGGAGTTGGGCGTTGGGAGAGAATTTCTTCAGATGTACCCCAACATACCCCAGCATTGGTGCTATGATGTCTGTAAATTTTCATTTTATTTCTTTTTATTTCCTGCGCTTGCTGATAACAAGCCAGGCTTTTTTTGGTCTGTGATAGTGATTAGCTCACTTTTCGCTGTTGATTCAAATTAATTATATAGTCTCTCAGTAAATACGAAGGTTTCGTTCCTAATAGTTTGGCTTGTTCCTTCAAAGTTGTCATTTCATCTTCAGAAAGCATCAGCGAAAATTGCTGGGGACGAATCCTGAAACCTCTAGTCTTGGCCATACAAACCTCCAAAAAACAAAAAAACGCCCGTGAAATAAAAATTTCGCAGGCGTTTTGCTTGATCTCGATTCTAGCAAAGATTCCCTGCAAGTGCAAGGCTAAAAAAACTTGACCAATTTTAGCTCCCAAAAAATCCTCCGTATGTACGGAGCGGAATATTAAGAATCTCAACATCGTCATCAAGTGAAAGTGTTGATATTGGGACGTTTCGGGCTAACCCGTATCGCTTTTTAAAGGCGCGATTGTGGTATTTAATGAGATTGCCGTCAACGACTGCACAAGGGCGAGGGCAGGTATTCGCGGCTTCACTCAATTGATACAAATCAATGCTTCTCATTTTTTCCCTTTGGTATAGTGTGCAAAATTTGCTAAATTTCCTTGTACTTTTGCTGTATTTTGGGGTCAGGTTTGGGGGGTAGCGATCGCACACCAACAACATGAAAGAATCATACTTTGTGATCAAGGGGTTAAAAGATGGAATCCCCGTTTACAAGTTTCAATTCCTGATAGGCATTAAAAGGAATTTCAAGGAATCGCAAGCG
>JACCDY010533915.1_pt1 | contig 13832 bp, 9 predicted proteins | sample 7446391 | NCBI WGS metagenome assembly JACCDY01 (sample SAMN15323451, study PRJNA562643) | freshwater metagenome | isolation source: river surface water | place: USA:Blue River Watershed | collected 2017-08-18 | reverse complement strand
TGGACCGAAGCGCCGGAAGACCTCAAGACCCTGCGCAACCAGCGCGTGCGCTGGCAGCGCGGGCTGTCGGAAAGCCTGGCTGCCAACTGGCGGCTGGTGTTCTCGCGCCGCGGCGGCGTGCCCGGCTGGGTCGCCTTTCCTTTCATGGCGGCCTTCGAATGGCTGGGGCCGGTGCTGGAGCTGACCGGCTATGCCTTCATGATCACGGCCTACCTGCTGGGCGGCATTTCGTGGTCGGCTTTTGCCAGCTTCCTGTTCGTCGCGCTCGGCCTCGGCATCATGCTGTCAGTGTCAGGCCTGATGCTGGAGGAACTGTCCTTCCACATGTACCCGAAACGCGGCGACCTCGCCAGACTGCTCGGGATCTGCGTGCTGGAGAATTTCGGCTACCGCCAGCTCAATTCCTGGTGGCGGCTGGAAGGCCTGCTGCGCTGGGCCTTCAACACGCGCTCGAGTTGGGGGGTGATGAAGCGCAGCGGCAGCTGGCAGACAGGCAATCAGTAGCCTGTGGTCACCGCAGACGTTGCAGACGCCGCAGACGCCGCAGCTGCGTTGCCGGCGTCCGGCAAGTCGAGCGCCGAGGACGGCAAATCGAAGTAGAAGGTGCTGCCCTCACCGGGCACGCTGTCAAATCCGATACGGCCTTCATGGTGCTCGATGATGGCCTTGCAGATCGCCAGCCCCAGTCCGCTGCCGCCGGGACCGCGTGCATTGACGTGGCCCGCCTGTGCGAATTTTTCAAAGATGCGACTGCGGAATTCTTCCGGAATGCCGGGGCCGGTGTCGGCGACCGCAAACCGTAGCTGGTCCGAGCTTGCCGTCAGCATCACCTCCACTTGCCCACCGCGCGGCGAGAACTTGATCGCATTCGACAGCAGGTTGACCATGACCTGCGTCAGGCGGCCGGCATCGACCGTGCAGCCAAAAGCAGCGTCATTGGCCATGGCGCGGCAATGGATGCGCACCCCATAGCCATCGGCATACGGCTGCACCGAACGCACGGCGTCGCGTACCACCGGCGCCAGCGACTGCGTCTGGCAATCGAAAGCCATCTTGCCGCGCTCGATCTTCTCGAGATCGAGAATGTCATTGACCATGCTCGCGAGGCGTGCGCAATTATTTTCGGCGATATCGAGCAGTTTGCCGAAGGCCGGCGGCAACTGCGCGCGCGCAGCCGCCATGATTTGCACCGCGCCTTTGATCGAGGTGAGCGGCGTGCGCAGCTCGTGCGACACCGTTGCCACGAAATCGGCCTTCATCGCATCGAGCCGCTTGGCTTCCGTCAGGTCGTGTGCGATGGCGATCGAGCCGGTAATCTTGCCGGCATCGTCGCGCAGCGCCGATAACGACAGCAGCACGGGCAGCGTGCTGCCGTCGCGCCGCACCAGCGTCCATTCCTGTTCGTCGGTTTCACCATGCATCACACGCGCCGCAAACGATTCCATGCCCGTGACCGAGTAGCCCAGCTGTTGCGACAATTGCTGCGCGCGTTCGGCCACTTGCACGGCATCATGGAAGACCAGCGGCGTCTGCCGGAACAGCATTTCCTGCGCGCTGTAACCGAGCATCCGCTCGGCGCCGGCATTGAACATCACGATGCGACCATCGGGGCCGCAAGCCACGATGGCATGATTGGTGCCGTCAAGGATGGCTTGCTGCAAGCTCAGTGATTCCGCGATCTTGCGGTTCATCGCTTCCAGACATTCGAAGGCCATGTGCGACTCGGTGATATCGCGCACGATCATCGTGTAGCGATTGACTTCGTCATCGAGATTGATGCTGATGCGCATGTCGGCGACGAACTGGGTGCCATCGGCACGCTCGACGCCGACTTCCTGCGGCACCGTCACATGCGTACGCACATTGGGGCGGCGCATGCGCTGCACGGCTGCCTCGACATCCCGGTTCGCGGCCGGCGGCAGCAGGCCCGACAATGCGCGGCCGCGCAGCTCGCGCGCATTGCGGCCAAACATGTGCTCGGCCGCCTTGTTGAAGGTAGAAATGTGGAAGCTGTCATCGAAGACGACGATGGCGTCGGTGGCGCTGTCGAGCACCGAGCGCAGCTGGCGGGTGGTACGGCCGGCAAGTTCATTGGCCGTCTCGAGTTCGCGCGAGTTCAGCACCAGTTCGGCCCACGCACCGAGGTCGTGCAGTATGGTGCGCTGGTGCGGCGACAGCCGGCGCGGCTTGCGGTCGATCAGGCACAGCGTGCCCAGCGCAAAACCGCGCGGCGAACGCAGCGGCACGCCGGCATAAAAGCGCAGCCCGAGCTCTCCGGTCACCAAGGGGTTGTCGGCGAAGCGCTCGTCAGCGGTGGCATCGCCGATTTCCATGATGTCATCGCCCAGGATGGCATGGCCGCAGAAGGAAATGCTGCGCGGCGTTTCCGTCGCGTCGAGTCCGGCACGCGCCTTGAACCACTGGCGCTCGCGGTCCACCAGCGACACCAGAGCGATCGGCACGTCGAGCAAGGTGCGTGCGGCACGCACGATGCGGTCGAAGCGATCCTCGGGCGGCGTGTCGAGTACATCGAGGGCCAGCAGTTCGCACAGCCGAGCCTCGTCATCGACGGGAATCGGGGCTGCCAGCATGCTTACAGCGCCCAGCTCATCAGGTCCATTTCGATTTCGAGCAGGTCGCGCGCGCTGCGGTCGGCGCTCAGCACCAGCCCGGCCACGCGCTGCTCGGCGCGTCGCGCCGCATTCGAGATCTTGTGGTTGCCATAGGCACTGGCCGAATTGCGCAAGTCTTCGATCATTTCCCACAACTGCGCGCAATCGGCGCGGGTCACGGGGTCGCGCCGGCAATGCGTGAGCGCATCGCGGATACGGGACAGCCGCACCGGCAGCTCGCGCGCGAACACGCGGTGCAGTACTTCCAGTTCCTGCGACAGGGGCACAGCATCGACCGGCATGCCGTCGTACAGCGACAGCAGCTCGATGATGCGGTCGCCCAGTTTCATCGGGTCGAAAGGTTTGGAGATGACCCCGGCCACGCCCAGCGATTCGTAATAGCGCAAGTCCTCGGGGTCGACCAGCGAGGTCAGGAAGATCGCCGGCGTATCACGATGGATCTCGTTCTGCCGCAGCCCGGCCAGCACGGTCGGGCCATCGATCTCGGGCATCATCACATCCAGCAGCAACAAGTCGGCGCGAAAATCGGCGGCCGCCTGCAATCCTTCGCGCGCGGAGCTGCACGTGCGCATATGTATTTGATGCAATTCTTGCAATGCAAAACGTACGGCCGCCTGCGTATCGGGATCATCCTCGATGAACAGCACCTTGCGGAGTTCGACATTTTTCATGGTCTTTGCACGCCCAGCGGGCCCCTTTCCTTGCGCAACAGGCTGAAGATAACGGTCTTCCCGAATTGCCAGACCATGAACAGGCAGGGATTTCACCCACACTTCCCGACTTTCAAAGTAAACATCCAGTCAACGGCAGGCCCGGAGTCCTGATAAAATTTCCTTTAATTAATAAAAATAAGCAGTTCGACAAGAACACGACGGGGGCGTACAAGGAGCGACCCGGGATTCATTTGCCAGGTACGCCTCATGACACCACCACCTTCACGGCCGCCCCTGTTTCAGGCAGGCTTCGACGCCGCAGCCCTGAAGCTGCGCGACCGCACTGTCGCCGCCATGCGCACGCTCGAGCGTGTGCCCTCCGAAAAAATCATGCAATTGCTGGAAATCGCACGCCTGATCACGGGCGCGCCGACAGCTTTTGTCAATTTGGTCGATGTCTCGCTGGTTACCGAACTAATCGCCTCCGGCACGTCGGGTGGCCGGCAACATGCCGCCGATGACACTTTCTGTTCGCATGTCGTCAAGGCGCCGGAACAGGTGCTCGTGGTGCCCGATGCGACGCGCGACCCGCGCTTTGCGCAACTGCCCGTCGTGACCGGTGACGCGCACATCCGCTTCTATGCGGGCACGGCCATCCTGTCGCCAGACGGCATACCCATCGGCACGCTGTGCGTGATGGACAAGGTTGCCCGCGAAGAGCTGTCCGAAGCCACGACCAAGGGCCTGGTCACCCTTGCGGCAGCCGTCACCGCACGGCTGGAGCTGCGCCAGCAGATCGACGAGCTGGAAGAGGAGCGCAGCAAGTTCATCGCCTTCATGGACCATGGGCCGGTGGTGTCCTTCATGAAAGACGATGAAGGACGCTATGCTTATGTGAATCAGCGTTTCAAGGACAGCTTCGGCATGACCGACGAGCAGCTGATCGGCAAGCGCGACCGCGACCTGTGGCCGGCCGACATTGCATCCGCGCTCGAAGCGCATGACCGCTGGATCCTGCTGCAGGAGGCGCCTGTCGAATTAACGGAAGCCGGACCGGCCGATGCCGATGGCAATGTCACCTGGTGGCAAAGCTACAAGTTCGTGGTGCCGGGCAAGCGCCGTCTGCTGGGCGGCATGTCGCTCAATGTCAGTGAACTGCACCGCATGCAATCGACGTTCCGCCAACTGGCCAGCACCGACGCGCTGACCGGCCTGCCGAATCGCCACGCCCTCAATGAAGTGCTGACCGACATGGTCGACCAGCGCAGCCAATCGGGCGAACTGACCGCGGTGCTGTTCATGGACCTCGACCATTTCAAGCTGGTCAACGACACCCTCGGCCATCAGGCCGGTGACATGCTGCTGGTCGAGTTTGCCGACCGGCTGCGGCGCGCGGTACGCAGCTCCGACAAGGTGTTCCGGCTGGCCGGCGACGAATTCGTGGTGGTGCTCGACGGCCTGCACGACACGAACGAGGCCACCCGGGTGGCCGACAAGATCATCGAGGCGATGAAGCCGACGATGAACCTCAATGGCCAGCCACACCAGGCATCGACCAGCATCGGCATTGCGATCCGTCCCTCCGGCGAGGTCGATTCGGCCGGCCTGCTGGCGATGGCCGACGAAGCGCTGTATCAGGCCAAGCGCAGCGGCCGCGGCGGCTACGCGCTGGCCAGCTGAGCCAGTTGACCCGGGGCCGTCCTGAACGGGCGGTCCGGCCTTGCTCTTCAGCTCGCCCCCCTGCCTGCCCCTGACCGCACCCTGACCGCACCCTGACCGTCAGCGTGACCACGCTGCCCCTGATCGCCGGACCGTGCTGTACCCGGGGTGGCCGGCGCCGTGAAGGTTGGAACTGGGGCTGCTTCCCGCCTGTGCTCTCCGTACACCCACCCGCCCCGGAGTGCTCCAATGCCAGAGGCGACGAAATCGGCTGTACCGGCGCCCCGCATGCCGGTGGCCCGACAATGCGCGCCATGCCAATAAAAACAGGAGCTGCGGCCCCCGGATGTCCGCGAACACAAACAAGAACGACAAAAGCCGCAGCCATGCGCTGCAGCGGATACCGCTGTGGCCGGGCGCGGGCTTTGTTGCGATCATCGCGTCCAATACCTGGCTGTTCCTTGGCGAACGCGAGGCCGCGCTGCGCCAGTCCGACCTTGCCAGCCGCAATCTGGTCGACTCGATTGCCTACAAGACCCAGGCGACGATGGAAAAGGCTGACATGCTGGGCAACCGGCTGGCCAGCGAGTTTGCCGGCCATTCGCGAAACCCGGCCAGCCTGCCATTGCGCGGCGAACTGGCCCGGATTGCCTCGAAAAACCCCGAGTTTTCCCTCATCGCGCTGGTCGATGCGCAGGGCCATGTGGTTGCCGGCAGCCGCTTCTCTCAGGTCTCCGGCCTGAACCTGAAAGACCGCCCCTTCTTCCGGCACCACCTGACCAGCACCGATGAGAGCCTGCTGATCGGCACCCCGCTGACCAGCCGCTTCGACGGCTCTCCCATCATTCCGGTATCGCGTCGGGTCAACGATGCGAGCGGGCACATGATTGGCGTCATTTACATGCCGCTGTCGCTGAACATGTTGCTGGCCGAGCTGGCGCGCTACGAGATCGGCCGCCATGGCTTCATCGCCATCAATGCCAACGGCCATGTGCTGGTGCGCCATCCCGACAACCACCTTGCCAGCGGCCGCGACCTCAGCAAGTCCTCCCTGTTCATTCACCATTACGACCGCAGCGATGCGGGCCATTTCGTCGAACGCTCGCCCATCGACGGCGAACTACGGCGCTACAGCTTTCGTAATGTGCCGAAATTCCCGATGGTGGTCGTGACCGGCGTCGCCGAAGAAGACTTGTTCCCCGGCTGGCTGCCATCGGCACTGGTGAAGTTGGGCTATGGCGTGCTGCTGTCGGCGGCGCTGGTGGCGATTGCGCTCAATGCACGGCGCAGGCTGGCCGAAAAATCCGCGTCCGAGCAGCAGGCGAGCGCGGCGCTGGCCGAGATCGAGGGCTACCGGCAAGCGCTGGACGACCACGTGATCACGCTCAGACTGGATGCGGAAGGCCGTGTGCTCGATGCCAACGACAAATTTTGCGCGCTGAGCGGCTTTGCGCGCGAAGAGCTGCTCGGCGAACTGATCCCGCTGTTCGACGGCCGCGTGAGCGATCCCGAATTCGCCGCCATCCTGCGCCGCGCACTGCAGGCGCGCGTGGCCTGGCGCGGCACGCGGCGTGCGAAGAGCAAGAACGGCGATGTCTTCTGGCTGGAGTCGTGCATCGTGCCTATCCGCGCCGATGATGATCGGCCCAAAGAATTTCTGATCGCGCAGACCGACGTCACGGCCATGAAGCTGACGGCCGACCGCAACGAACTCGTCAACCAGGCGTTGGCCTCGACACTGGACTTGAATTTCGCGATTCTCAACAGCACCGAGTGCGGCATCATCGCGACCGATCCGCATGGCGCGATCGTGCTGTTCAATGCTGCGGCCGAGAATCTGCTCGGTTACGACAATGCCGAGGCCGGCCGCATGTCGGCACTCGACTTCCATCTGCGCAGCGAACTCGATCAGCTGTTTGCCGGCGCCCATGAAGAAGACCGGCTGCTGCCACGCGACTTCGGCGCCATGGCGACCGCCATCCACGATGCGTGCTGGCCGGAATGGACTTATCGCAAGCGCGACCGTTCGCTGCTGCCGGTGTCACTGGTCATCACGCCGCAGCGCGGCAAGGACGGCCGGGTGCGCGGCTATGTGATCGTGTTCAACGACCTGACGGCCATCAAGAAGCTGGACCAGTTGAAATCGGACTTCGTCTCCGTGGTTTCGCATGAACTGCGCACGCCGCTGACCTCGATCAAGGGCTCGATGGCGCTGCTGCATGCGAGCGCGGCCCCTGCGCTGGATGGCAATCAGGGCAGACTGCTCGACATTGCGATCGACAATTGCGACAAGCTGGTGCGGCTGGTGTCGGACATCCTCGACCTCGACAAGATGCAACGACAGCAGATGGCTTTCAATCGCCTGCCGCAGCCGCTGCTGCCGCTATTGGAAAAAGCGCTGGCCATGACCCAGCCCTATGCCGACCAGTACAAGGTTCATTACCGGCTGGATGCCGATGCAGCGCACTTGCGTGAGACGGCGCTGGCCGATGTGGATGCGGACCGCTTCCTGCAAGTGATGAGCAACCTGCTGTCGAATGCGGCCAAGTTCTCGCCGGTCGGGGGTGCGGTGGATGTGGGCCTGACGGCCGGGCCGGGCCAATGGCTGGTGGCGGTGCGCGACCATGGCGAAGGCATACCCGAGGAATTCCAGGGCCGGGTGTTCGAAAAATTTACCCAGTCGCGTTCGGCGCTGACGCGCAAGCATTCAGGCACGGGACTGGGATTGTCGATCGCCAAAGCCATCGTCGAGGCGCATGAAGGCGCGATCTGGTTCAATTCCAAGGCCGGCCGAGGCACCACCTTCTATGTGAGCCTGCCCGCGACGAAGGCCGCGCTGGCCGACGCGGCCTGAGCCGGCAACGCCGGATGGCGGCCCGGTGTCCAGCCCGGGCCGGGGTTGAAACGCTCAGCTGTCGCCTTCCATCGCCCAGACACCTGCCAGGCCGGCGGCCTGTGCGGAATTGCGCAGCGAATCCTGCCCGAGGTGGTAATAGAGGAAAGCGGCCTGCTGCGGCGGAATGTCGCCCAACTGGTCGAGGTTGGCCTGTTCAGCCAACTGGTAGGTCGAGCTTCGTATGACCAGGCCCTGGCTGGCCAGCTCGCGCAGTGCGCCCAACAATTCATCTCTGCTCATCATCCACTCCTTGCCGTGTGGTTGTTCACGTCTTGCCCCTTGAGTCTTGCCCCTTGGCTGTTCGCGCAGGCCTGCTGTATCGCAGGTCCGTTTCATGCGCGTACGGCGCGTCCGTACCAATAGCGTAGCGGCTGGCCCACCGCTGCCATCGCCGGAAAAGCGCGGCTTTATGCCCGCATTCCTTTCGGCATGCCCGACGTTTGCCGGGTGCGGCTGAAGGATGCAGCTACGCAATCTGTACTTACGGAAATTATTGGCAGCGCATGAAGGGGCGCTCTTGATAATTCGCAATCTTGCTTCGGTTACAAGAAATTCATCCCAAGAGCCCGCCTGCCGCGCCCGCCTGCCACGGCCGCCCGCAGCGCATACGGCAGACAACGCCACCTGAGAAGCCACTGAAATTCCCCGTTATTCGCGCCTATGCCGAGGGCATCCTGTGCCTACACTTCCGATCTGACAACAACAATTCGGGAGGACAGGCTTTGTCAGGCAGCACACAAAAATCCGTGCTCGTGCTCGCCGAGCATGACACCACGCTCAACGAGAGCGCCGCGCTGTTCGAGCGGGAAGGCTACAAGGTACATGCCGCCTCGGGCGAGGACGAGGTATCGAACTGGATCAGCTCGCTGCGTCCGTCCCTGCTGGCCTATCGACTGTGCGATCCGGCGACGCGCCGCAGCGTCTGCCGCACCGCCTTGCAGGCGGTCGCTGCGCTGCCCGGCCCGCGCCTGCCTTCGCTGGCGCTGTGCGAACCCGCCGAGGCCACTGCCGCTGCCGCATTGTGCAAGGAAGGGCTGGCCGACGATTACCTGCTGCTGACGCACCTGAGAGACGACCTCGACCGCCTGCCGGTGACCGTCGAGCGCCTGATGGCATTGCGGGAGCGACGCGAGCAGCAAGCCAGACAGGACGAGACGGTTGAACAGTTGTGGAGCGCCTTCTCGCGCTTCGATTACGACATGCAGTATGCGCTGCAGCGCATCGATGCCGACGGCCAGGCCAGCCAGCTGCTGGCCACGATGCGAGGCGCGCAGCACCGCGCCAGAAGCCGGCTGTCACGCGCTCCCGTGCTGGTGATCGATGACGACCCTGATTTTCAGCTGCTCCTCAAGACCCTCGTCGCAGTGCTCAGGCACCCGGTGGTCGGCGCATCGGATGCCAGCGAGGCACTCGACTGGCTGGAGCGCAACGAGCCTTCACTGATCCTGCTCGACTACCAGATGCCGGGGCAGGATGGCGTCTGCTTCCTCGAATGGATACGCAAATCGCCGCGCCTCAAACCCATTCCCGTGATGATGCTGACCGGCCACAGCCGACCTGACACCGTGCAACGCGTGCGCAAGCTCGGCATCAATGACTTCATTGTCAAGCCCAGCGACCCGCCCACCATCATGAAAAAGATCTCCGCCTACCTGTGAAGCATGAACCGCAGAATTTGCTGGTCGATGCTACGCTCAGCAACTCGTTGAAGCGTACGCGGGCCATGCAGCGTTGGATTTTCCCGGCGCTGTTGCTCATCATCGCGTTGCTGATCGCCGTCAACGGCTGGATCGTCTGGCAGGAGCGCGCCAGTGTGCTGACCAATTCGGCCCGGGCGCAGCAAAACCTCGTGCGCTCGATGGCGAACCGCCTCAACACGACGCTGCAAAAAACCTCGATGCTCACGCGCCTGCTCGCCGACGACATGGTCGAACATCCGGAGCGCATCGTGCGCCCTGCCTACCGCATGCGCCTCGCGTCCATCGTGCGCGACAACCCGGACCTGCAGATGGTGGTGATGGTCGACACGCAGGGCGTGCCCTACGTGAGCTCGCTGCCGGCGCGTCCGGGCGCCTTGAATTTTTCGGACCGGCCGTATTTCCGCTTCCACCGCGATCACACCGAAGATGTGCTGCACATCGGCGAACCCGTGCTCAGTCGTGCCAACGGCAAGCGGATGATTCCGGTCTCGCGCCGCGTCAACGATGCGCAGGGCCGCTTCGCCGGCGTGATCATGATCGCGCTCGACAGCGACCGCCTGCTGGCCGAGTTCCAGGCGCTCGACCTCGGGCCGCATGGCGCTGTCGCCTATGCGCACCTGAACGGCACGGTGCTGGTGCGGCACCCGAATTACGAAGCCACGGTAGGCCGCAACCTGTTGTCGACGGCATCATTCCAGCAGCATTACCTCAATGAGGTACAGGGCAGCTTCATCGGCACCTCGCCGCTGGACAACAAGGAGCGGCGCCATACCTTCGAGCGTCTGTCCGAATACCCGATCATCATGGTGACGGCCGTCTCGGTCGACGACCTGATGGCGCAATGGCTGGTCGGTAGCGTTTTCAAGGCTGGCTATCTGGCCGTGCTGGGCGGGCTGCTGTCGGCGATCGCGCTCTACCTGTACCGGCAAGTGGGCCGCGTCGCCGAAGCCGAAACAATGGCACAGAGCGCGCGCGACAATATCGCGCTGGCCAATGAAGCCCTGACCGAAACGCTGGGACTGAACTTCGCGATACTCAACAGCGTCTCCTGCGGCATCATCGCCTCCGATGCGCAAGGGCGCATCGTGTTGTTCAACCGCGCTGCCGGCCAGCTGCTGGGCTATGCAATGAGTGAAGTCGGTCATCGCATGACGCCGATGGCCTTCCATGATCAGTACGAAGTCGCGCGAGCATTGCAGCTCAATCAGCCCGCCATGCCTGCCGCCGGCATTCCGTATGCGCGCATCGCGCCCCTGATCGCCGAAGACCCGCACCGTGAATGGACCTATCGCTGCCGCGACGGTTCGCCGCTGCCGGTGCAGATCACGGTATCGCCGCTGACGGGTCGCAACGGCGCCGTGAATGGCCACGTGACGGTATTCGTCGACCTGTCGAAGCAGAAGCAGCTGGAAGGCATGAAGGCCGACTTCGTATCGGTCGTCTCGCACGAGCTGCGCACGCCGCTGACCTCGATCAAGGGCTCGCTGTCGCTGCTCAGGCGCGCGCTGACGGAAGTCATGAACCCAAGTCAGTCGCGCCTGATGGACATTGGCATCGACAACTGCGAAAAGCTGGTGCGACTGGTGTCGGATATCCTCGACCTGGACAAGATGGATCGCCACCAGTTGACGCTGTTCCGCGAACGACAACCGGTGGCGCCGCTGCTGGCCCGCGCCATCGCGCTCAACCAGCCCTTTGCGAGCCAGTACGGCGTGCGCCTCGAGATGGCGGCCGTCGATCCGATGCTGCGCATCGACGTCGACGGCGACCGGCTGCAGCAAGTGCTGGGCAACCTGCTGTCGAATGCGGCCAAGTTTTCGCATGCAAGCGGCACGGTCAGGCTGGGCGCGCAGTCGCAAGGGCACGAAGTCGTCATCAGCGTCGAAGACGAGGGCGTCGGCATACCGGCAGACTTCCAGGACAAGGTATTCGAACGCTTCACACAGTCCGGCTCGGCGACCACCCGCCACAAGCCGGGCACCGGCCTCGGCATGTCGATCGCCCTTTCGCTGGTGGAAGCGCATGGCGGCAAGCTGCGCTTCGTCTCGACCGAGGGGGCCGGAACGACCTTCTATATCCACCTGCCCCACCCGAATCGGGTCGCGTCAAACGGCATTGTTTGATCTGGTTAAATTTATTGGCAGCAACTTTTCGTATACTGCCAGTCAGCCCCTCCTGTCATCGACCCGGACTGACCATGAAAAAGTTTGCCTTGCCGTTCGCCCTGCTGCTCTCCCTGCTTGCGACTGCCAGTGCCGCCCATGCCGAGCTGAAAAAAGTGTTCGAGAACATTCGCGGCACCGTCGTCTATGTGGACACCGCATCCGTCACGCCCAATGGCGACAAGCGCCGCGTGACCAAGGTGCAGACCTATCGCAGCGCCGGCCCGCGCGGGATGCTGTCGATGAAGCTGCTCAAGGAATACGACTGCAAGAACGAGACTGCGCAGATCATCAGCTACGTGATGTACAAGGAACCGATGGCGCAGGGCGAGGTGATCGGCAGCGTCAATACGCGCGGCGACGTGCAGAAGCTCACGCAAAACCCGGGCGGCACCGGCGGCTGGCGCTTTGCCTGCGGTCTGTGAGCCGGTACAGCGCCATCGACATGCGCCGGCGCCGCCAGATCTGCTGCGCGCCTGCCTGAAACCTTGATCTCGATGCCGTCGAGTCCGCTCAGTGCGTGTGCCGGTGGTGCACGTCCGGATAGTGCGGATGCTTGTGCGTCAGCGGCCCGTGCACGTGGCGGTGGCGATGCGGCTCCTGCCCATCCCAGCCGGGTTCGTGCGCATGCTGGTGATGTTCGTCATGCAGGTGCAGGTGCTCATGCTCCATCGCTTCATGCGTATGCTCGTGTTCGTGGCGCTCGGTCACATGCAGCCAGACGCCTGTGGCCATCAATGCCGCCGCGATCCAGAACGCGGTGCCGCCTGACTCCCCCGGGAACATCAATGCCACGGCAGCGCCGATGAAAGGCGCGGTCGAGAAATAAGCGCCGGTGCGTGCCGCACCCAGCCCGCGCAAGGCGAGCACGAACAGCACCAGACTAAGGCCGTAGCCGGCCAGCCCGACAGCAGCGGTGGCCGCTATCGTGGACGGTGCCGGCAGCGCCATGCCCTGAGCCAGTGCAAAGCCGGTATTGACGACCCCGGCCACGGTGCCCTTGGCTGCAGCAATGAAGACGGCATCCGAGGCCGACACCTTGCGCGTCAGGTTGTTGTCGATCGCCCAGCACAGGCAGGCCAACGCAATGGCCGGCAAGCCATGCAATACGAAGGCCAGCCCGGTATGCGCGCCGCTGGCTGCGCCATCGCCGGCCGTACCGGAAGCAAGCATCGCTTCCGGCTGCCAGGCCAGCACCACGCCGCCGGCGACAATGGCCGCCATGCCCGCCAGCACGCGCGCGTCCGCGTTCTCGCGAAACACCCACCATGCGATGGCCGCCGTCAGCACCGCCTCGAGATTGAGCATCAGCGATGCGGTGGCGGCGGGCGTGGATGACAGCCCCGCCATCAGCGCGACCGGCCCGAGCATGCCGCCGAACAGGATGGCCCCGAGCCGCCAGCGCCACTCGCCCGCGGCGATGCCCGAGGCCCTCCACCCGCGGTCGCGTACGCAGCGCAAGGCGAACAGGCCCAGTCCGCTGCCAAGGTAGAGCAAGCCCGCCAGCAGCAGCGGTGGCATGGTGCCGGCCAGCAGCTTGGCAAAGGGCGTGCTGGCGCCGAACAGCGCTGCAGCGGCGATGGCAGTGAGGATGGCGACATTCACGGTGGGCCATGCTACACGATGACGATGGCCACGGCCGGCCCGGGGCGGCGCGAACATTACAAACCCGTAATGGCCTTAAAATTTGCTTGAGAACAACGCCCAAACCCCCGATCCTGTCGCCTGTTCCGAGACACCTGCACTACGCGCATGCCAGGGTCAGGCGGCAATTGGCCGGACTGCCTTCGATGTCGCCTTCCAGAATGCCACGCTGACGATGCACAGCCTGCTGATCGAAGACGAGGAAAAGATCACCGATTTCGTACTGTCCGGCTTCAAGGCGGCCGGCCTGAAGGCCGACGCCTGCGCCGACGGCAAGCTAGGCCTGCGGCTCGCGCTGGCCGGCGGCCACGACGCCATCGTGCTCGACCTGATGTTGCCCGGCATGGATGGCATCGAGATCCTGAAGTCGCTGCGCGTGGCCGGCCTCCAGACGCCGGTGATCCTGCTGACGGCCAAGACCGAGCTCGAGCACCGGCTGGCCGGCTTCGACGCCGGCGCCGACGATTACCTGGCCAAGCCTTTCT
>JACCDY010408591.1_pt1 | contig 13835 bp, 10 predicted proteins | sample 7446391 | NCBI WGS metagenome assembly JACCDY01 (sample SAMN15323451, study PRJNA562643) | freshwater metagenome | isolation source: river surface water | place: USA:Blue River Watershed | collected 2017-08-18 | reverse complement strand
GTTGCCATTCTTGTTGCAACACCTGGTCGCCTCATCGATCTACTTAATCGCGGAGAAGTACAACTCGATAACCTCGAAATCACTGTCCTTGATGAAGCAGATCAAATGGCTGACATGGGCTTCTTGCCCGTTGTAAAGGAAATTCTTGATCAAGGCAAAATGGGCGGGCAGCGTCTGCTGTTTTCTGCAACTCTTGATCGCGGTGTTGATTCACTCGTTAAGTCATACCTAAAAAACCCAAAGACACACTCACTACAAAACGACCGTGCATCAGTATCAACTATGGATCACCACGTTCTTGTTATGCACCCAGGTGATAAAGATTTAATCACCGCACAAATCGCAGCACGCAACGGAAAAACAATTCTCTTTGTTAAAACCCAACGCGGCGCTGATCGTCTTGCCGACAACCTCGCAAAAGCTGGCGTACCTGTCGGCGCCCTGCACGGTGGTAAGTCACAAGCAGTTCGTACTCGCACACTCAAACTATTTAAAGAACAAGAAAACGCTGCCCTCGTCGCAACCGACGTCGCAGCCCGCGGTATCCACGTAGATGGCATCTCACTTGTTGTTCACGTAGATGCACCAACAGATCACAAAGATTATCTACACCGCTCTGGCCGCACAGCACGTGCTGGCGAAGCTGGTGGAGTAGTAGTTCTTGCAACAACGAAACAACAAACTTCAGTAAAAGGATTAACTTCCCGCGCTGGTGTAACACCTAAATTCGTTGGCGTAAAACCAAATGACGCCGAACTCATGACCATCACGGGAGCCCAAGAACCAAGCGGAATTCCTTATGTCGCCCCAATTGTTGAAAAGCGGGGTCCCGCACGTAATGGTGGGAAACGACCTAGACCGGATTCAAGTCAGAGGCGGAGAAGGCCTAGGTAGTTCGAAAATGACGAAAATACGGATAATTTTAGAGAATTAGTATTGGTATTGTGAACTTGTGAACTTCACCAAGGCATTTCGATCCGCTTGGAACTTGCTACTAAAATCAGAGCAAAAATCATTGATTGGCTTGAGTTTTGCTCAGTTTCTCAATGGCTTTTTGGATTTACTTGGAATTCTAAGTATTTCTGCTGCAAGTTTACTCGCTGTGCGTGGTAACGGATCGAGTGTGATTATTGAAAAATTCTTAATCAATCAGTTAAGAATTGACATAGAAAATGCAATTCCCTTTTTTCTGACACTGGCAATAGTTTCACTACTTTGTAAAAGTATATTTTCTTTTCTCGCAACCAAGATATTGATGAGAAAACTTGCACTTATTCAAAAAAGAATTTCTCAAGATTTATTTGATAATTGCTTTAATCTTGACCCGAACTACTTCTTGAAAAACTCCCAAGTGAACATTCCGACAAGTATTGCAGACGGAACAGTCAATTTAATCTTTGGTTTGATTGGATTTACAATCCTCGCAATATCTGAAGTGATTTTTCTAGTGATATTAATTATCCCAATAATCTACATCGCTCCCCTACTGACACTCTTTGCAGTAACAATTTTCACTGGAGCATTTCTAATTCTCCATGTTCTTTTATCAAAATGGTCTACTCAAAGTGGCCTCCAAAGTTCACAGGCGATAAATGATATGAGAAATCTTGTTGCTTCAGCGGGCAAACTTTCAAAGTTCTTTTATGTATCAGGCGAAACGCGCTCATTTAAGTTTAGATTTGAGTCGTACTTAAATAGTGCTGCAAAAGCCACAGCGGATACTTATTTCGTGCAACAAGTACCAAAGTATGTTCTAGAAGTTACGGTTATCGTAATTGGTGCTTTGACAGGGGTATATCTCACTTTTGTTTCCAGTTTTGGTAAAAGCGTAGGAATACTCGCCTTGTTGGTGGCAACATCATTTAGACTTCTGCCTTCGCTGTTGAGAATTCAGGGATCAGTTCTTGTCGCAAGAACCAGTCTGGGTAGATCGTTTGAACTTTTAAATTTGATGAGTGAAATTAGAGACAAATCTATAGTCAGTAAACAAATTCTAAGGAAAAGCAATGCCAAAGCTCCCGGTATCAAGATTTCAAATTTATGTTTCAGGTACTCCGGCTCTGAAAAGTTTGTTTTTGATAATTACTCTGTGTCAATTTATCCCAATTCAATCACTGTTATAAATGGGCTATCTGGTTCTGGTAAGTCAACTTTGGTTGATTTAATGCTAGGTATACAAAAACCAGATAAAGGAATAATTGAGTTCACCGGATATGACTCGAGATTTGCTCGTATTAGTTATATGCCTCAAAGTACTGATGTTATTGATGGATCGATACTTGAGAATATTGCTCTTGGAGTTCCTCGAGAGTCCATTGATGTTTCAAGAGTGGAACAGTTGATACAATTTGTTGGTCTCGAGAATTTGTTGAGTGATGAATCGATGAATAGTCATGTAATTCTTGGTACTAAAGGTCGAACGCTTAGCGGTGGACAAGTACAGAGAATTGGTCTGGCTCGTGCACTCTATTTTGAGCCAAACTTAATCATTTTGGACGAGCCAACAAGTTCAATTGATCGTGATTCAGAAACCGAATTACTTTCCAAGTTGCGAATTATTAGCGAGCATGCAACTATTATAATTGTTGCACACAGCGATATTCCATTGAAGTTCGCTGATTCAATCATCACCTTGGGTTGAAGCTCAATCAGTTATCCGAGCAGCCTTGTCCATTGTTTAGCGAGATTTACTCCATTGTGTTTATTAAACCAATCTCTGGATTCAGCGCCTATCTGCATTAGTTGATCTTTATTCTCATAGCAATACTTAATTTGATCATATATTGTAACTTCTGTATTGACCCCCAAGATTGGTGGTGGCTCACAGCCAAATTTAGTGAGAATTTCCAATTCGGTGTAGTCATATTTTTGTATTAGAGGTGTGCCCGTTGCTAAGGCTTCCCAACCCGTGCCACCCCAAATAGTTTTAGGCAATGAGTAAAACTCCCCGATGGCGACATCAACCTTTTCGAGCCAATACAAGATTTCTCTTCTCGAAAGCATGGGAAGCCATGTAACATATTCTTCTAAACCCAGTTTTTTTACTAATTTTTTTGTTGAAACAACATCACGACCATATTCAACAACGAAAATTCTAATTTTTGCATTTTTTGAGACCTTCAAATACTGCTTTAGATTTATGAAAATCTGATCATTATTTTTGTTTGAATGCCTCCAGTTTTTCTTTGACACAAACATAGGGCGTTTCCAAAGAAGTCGAGAGTGATGAAAAAAAGTTAGGTAGGTTTCATCTAAATCCTTGGTGTGCGGGCCAAAGGTGTAGGCATGTTTTGTGGGTTTAATTTCTTCTTGGTTATAAACCATAGGAATTGGAAGATTGATGGAGTTTTTTCCGATTCGATCTAACGTATTCTTGGTTTCTCCTAATTCCGCATTTAATACATGCTGTGAATGCAGGATGCCTCTTTCTTGAGCACCGTGAAAATACCTTACTACAATCGTGTAAATAAGAGATTTGATGCCTTTAGAGCTTCTAGTAATGTGTGACTTAGAGTATTCGACTCCAATGCTATAAGGGAAGTATATTTGTAGATGACCGTGAATATTCTCAAGCAAAGCCGGAGAAATTCCGCTGCCAACGTACTTTTCATAATTCCCTAATTCCAATGCAATTTCTTCATCAGTTATTGCTAAGGCTTCTAAAACATTAAATCTATGCAAGAATTTATCTCTAGCAAATCCAACTATTTTTCTAAGCGAGTTTGGTAATAGATACAATGGTGAATTGAGAAGATTTGTTTGTTTAATGTATTTTTCCCACTTTTCATAGTCCCAAGTATCCTTTTCAGGCTGAAAATGGTTCAAGGAATTGCGGCCATCATTTTTAAAAAGTAAAAGGTCACAATTGATACCTAAATCGCGAAAGTATCGAAGAAGCGAGAATCCATTATTATTCATATTCCCAAGTATTGCAACGCGCATCAACTTATTTTTCCGATTGGGAAATTTATGAGCACACCATTTTCTGGTTTATGAAATACGACGAGATTCCCTAATCCAACGGCAGATGCCCCACAGGAATCTAAAACTTCGTTGGCATCGCTTAAACTTTTACACCCACCATTAGCAATCACAGGGATGTTTACTTCAGAAGAAACTTCTGAGATTGTTTTTTTGTCAAGTCCAAGCCATGTACCTTCTCTATCAATTGATGTTAAAAGTATTTCACCTGCTCCAAGTAGTTCTAAACTTCTGCAAAATGTGATTGGAGTGGTGTTGAAGGTTTTTCTACCAGACAAGAAAGCCACTTCGTTTCTTGCATAAATATTCTTTCTATAATCCACTGATGCGATGACGGCTTGAGTCCCAAATTTATTCGCCAGCGTCTCTATAATTCGTGGATTTTCGTAAAGAATTGAATTGACTGCAATTTTCTCGTACCCTAGATCAAAAATTCTATCAGCGTCTTCAATGGTTCTAATGCCACCTCCGTAAGTTAGTGGCATAAAACATTCTTCGGCTATGTCTTTCAATAGTTTATAATTCGGATAAACACGCTGCGCTGAGGATAGAACGTCTAGAATAATCATTTCGTCTACTTCTAATTCGTTGAAGATTACAGCTGTATTGCTGGGGTCACCTACATAGGTAAATTTCTTAAAATTTCGTGTTTTTACAAGACTCCCATTCCTTAATTGAAGAACAGGAATTAGCCGCTTCCTAAGAGTTATCAAAGTTCTGAAAAATTTCTCAACAACTGCATGCCAAACTTACGGCTTTTTTCTGGATGAAATTGCACACCGTATATATTTTCACTTGCAAAAGCAGAGTCAAAATCAATTCCATGATGTGTTCGGAGAATGGAATGACTTTCATTTCTAACTTTTAGGTAGTAGGAATGCACAAAGTAAAATGACATTTCGCTCTGAAGATTGTTTACTAAGTCGTTTGAATTTGAAATTGTGGCAGTGTTCCATCCCATATGCGGTACCTTAATTGAGATTAAGTTTGGAAACTTTTTTACATTACCTTCTACCCAATTAAACCCTTGCAGATTACCTTCTTCACTTTTAGTAACCATCAATTGCATTCCTAAACATATTCCTAAGATTGCTGTTTTTTTCTGGAGTGCCATGTAGTTCAGCGTTTCTTTCAATTCTTTAATTTCATTAATTCTACCCATTGCTGCATCATAAGCACCAACGCCTGGAAGAATTAACTTATCTGCTTTAAGAATTTTTGTGGGATCAGATTCGGATTGAGCTTGTACTCCAATGTATTGGAGCATATTCAGGATGGAAGGGATATTCCCGATTCCATAATCGACTACTGTTACTTTACTTTTATTCATTTGGGAAACAATACTTAAGATAGAAACTAGTTGTAACGATATTCATTTTTGAAAGCACGTAGAATATTGGTTTCATTCGTTCAAAAGTTTTTTTATAAGTTGCAAATTCCCTCCAATTATGTGTTGAGGCATTCATGACTTGTTCGTATTCGTTTTGGGTAAAATTTAATCGTTTCTGAAAGTAAGTTTCAAGTGCTGTATCACGATTTTGTTTTGTTTTATATTCGGTTAGTGCATCTTCTCTCGATAAAGATCCGCGGCGCACCCTAGCAGCCAATGAATTTTCTCTCATATCAACATTGAATTTATAAGGTAAGTAAATGCTGTGGTAAAAAGCTGACATCTTATTCTCTAAATGATGTCCGTTGTAGTATTGCCAGTCATAATTTTTTTCAAGAATCTTTCGAGCGTTTTCTTTAGAATAATCTAAATACCAAAACGGTCGAATAATTCTTGTTCTATAAAAAATTGTACTTATCAGAAATCGTCGCATTGTCATCAGAGGATAGGTTTCAAACTTACTAACCCCTTCTTGATTGCATATAGTTTGAATGTATTTTCCATCAAAATAGTTTCTATTCAGGGGTGTAATTCCCTCGGTTATAAATGAATGTCCCTCGAATATATATTTAATTCCGTATTTCTGCGCCACTTTACGCAGAACATATGCGATGCCCAAATCTGTGGAGGCGTCTATTTCTGGAACACCAGCCAGAAAAAAGGCCCTAAAGATAGAATCTGCCTCTCTGTTATTCAATACATGTGTATGCAAATCAAAATCCAATTTTTTAAGCAGCTTGGATATATTCATTGTGGCAGCTGCGGTGTTCCACGTATTGTCATAATGAACAGCTAATGGTCTTAGTCCCCAAATTTTAGAAAGATGAAGCAGAAACGAGGAATCCGTTCCTCCACTTACTCCAATTATGCAATCATATTTATTTCTTCTTCCCTGTTTTTTCACTTTTTCAACTACAGATCTGAGCTTTTCCTCCCCTTCTGTTTTGCCTGTAGCATAGTCACTGGCTAAATTTTCTATTTGTAAGCAAATATTGCATACACCTGACTGCGAAAGAGAGACTCCTGGTGTAGCCGTTGAGTATATACATCTGTTGCAATACTCTGGTAAAGTCATTCTAAAATTATAGTACAAGTGAAATTGGTTTTTCATTCGATTTTAGCCGTGGTTTCAGCAAGCCCTATTGTTGTAAATCGCTGCTTTTAGACGCTCATGAAACCATTAAAAGCTTGAATTAAATTTACAGGTTATCTAAACCTTGGGCGGTGATTCAAATATCTTCATCCAGTTTTCCAAAGCAATCATAGACCAAATGAATAGTCTTGTATTTTCCTTCCCTTTTATGTGTTTCTTTATCTTTGTCTGAATGAATTTTTTCTTGAGCAAGACAAATATTCGTGCGTCTTTTTTAAAAAAAGTTTTTTCGAGATAAAAGATGGAATCATTTCTGAACCAATCTGCATCAGGTGCCGAAAAACCTTTCTTTACTGCTAGAAGAGTTTCTTCGGGCAAATAGTTCTTCATTGAAAATCGAACTAATTTTTTGCCTTGATTATTTTCAAAATTAGGTAAATTCTGATTCGTTAAGTTGAGCTTTAGTTCAACTGGGCAGCGCATTGCAAAATCAACCAGTTCATTATCCAAAAAAGGCACTCGAGTTTCTAAACCATGCGCCATGCTAAGTCGATCTTCAACGATCAAAAGTCCATGCAAGAATGTTTTTGCTTCAAAATACAAACAAGCATTCACAAAACCTTTTGGATCCTCCAAATCGTTTGAAGATTTCTCCAATATTTTCTTGAATTCATTAAACGGATGATTCTCAGTGATTCTCAGTGATTTGAAATCAAGCAACCGGTGAATCTCTCGGTGGGGAACTAATCTATTCCATTTCCCATAATATATTTGGATTTGTTCTTCATAAGATTTGTTAGGTATCAATCGTGAATATCGCCAAGGGTATCCGGCAAAAATCTCGTCTCCCCCAGTGCCAGAAAGTATGACTTTCAAACTTTTGCTTGCTAATTTTGCAGCGTAGTAATTGGGGTAGCTTTGCCCAAGTCTTGGTTCGTCCAAAAAGTATGCGATGTCTTCAAAACTAGCTTCCATTTCTTGAGCAGAAATAATCTCTTCAAAGTGATTAGTTTTGAAGTAGGCAGAAAGTTTTTTTGCTTCTTTTCTTTCGTCAAAGATTGATTCATTGCCTGAGTTTTGCTTCTCGTTAAAACCAATTGTGAATGTTTTCAAATCAGCTATGTTCCTTGATGCGATTGCTGCAATAGATCCTGAGTCCATGCCGCCACTGAGATATGTTCCGACTTCAACATCACTAACTAATTGCCGTTCGACCGCTTTTTGAAAAAGGTGTAGAAATTCTTCTTGAAAGGCATTTTCATCGACTTTTTCGTTTGAAGAGTCGAATCTGAAATTCCAGTATTCTTGAAAGTTGAGTTCTGTGGGTTTTTCATGAAGATTGATTTCTAAAAAGTTTCCAGCTGGAAAGACTTGAACATTATTGAGCAATGTTCTGTTGGATATGATGTTTTGAAATACGATATACTCCGATAACGCATTACTATCTAAGGTTTTGCGAAACTTAGGGTGCTTTGCCAGTGCTTTTTGTTCAGATGCAAACATGAAAAGACCATCTTGCAGGCATACGTAAAGTGGTTTGATTCCATATCTATCACGTGCAAGTAGAAGTTTCTTTTCGGTTGCGTTATAAAATGCAAATGCGAACATTCCATTAAACTTTTCAATTGCGTTGGAGCCCCAATGAATTAAAGCATTAAGTACGACTTCGGTATCGCTTTGGGTTTTAAATGTAACTCCCAGAGCCGTCAATTCTTTTTTAATCTCTAAGTAGTTATAAACCTCTCCGTTGTACACGACCACAAAGTTCCCGTCTTGCGACTTCATGGGTTGTCTTGCGGCATCTGTTAAATCAATTATGGCTAGCCGTCGGTGTCCAAAGGCTATGTTTTTGTCGATCCAGTACCCTTCTCCATCTGGTCCTCGATGAGCAATTGCCTCAGTCATTATTTTCAGAACATTAAGATTTGCATTTTCACCATTAAAATTGATGAGCCCGACAAGCCCACACATCACATTGCCTTGACCATTTTTAGGGCGTTGATTACTCGCTCGATGTCTGAGTTTGATAACTGATTGTGTAGTGGAATTGCCATTGACAAGTTGTTTGCTAGAGTCGATTTTGGAAAATCATTTTCTTTAAAGTTATACCGATTTGAATAATATTCAAGCATATGAATTGCGTGAGTTCCCGGTCTCGTTGAAATCTTCAAATCGAATAGTTTTTGCATTAACTGATTTCTGAAGCTTTTTCCAAGTTTTGGATCAACGTAAGTCACGAATGACTGCCATGCGTGTGTACCGCCTGAGGGAGATGCAGGAAGATGTAGCCATTCTAAATCTGCTAGTTCGCGTTTGTATATCTGAGCAATGGTATTTCTTTCCGTTATGAATTTTTCAAGTTTCTTCAATTGGACAAGTCCTATTGCACCTTGTAAATCCGTCATTCGATAGTTAAAGCCAAGTACTTTAAATTCGGGCAAAAGAAAGGGTTGCGGCCCGTTGTGCCTTTGCTCTTCTGAAATTTCTGCACCATGATTCCGAAGCTTCTCAGCCGTGTTGGCAAAATCTTTATTTTGAGTTATGAACATTCCACCCTCGCCTGTTGTAATTGACTTCCTGGGATGAAAGGAGAATGCAGCACCGTCTCCTAAACTTCCAGCCATGGCTCCATTGATTGAAGCCCCAGCCGCACAAGCTGCATCTTCAAATATCAACAAGTTAGAGGGAATTAAACTTCGGAGCTTGGGTATGTCGACACAAAGCCCAAACAAATCCACAACAATTATGGCTTTCGTTTTTTGTGTGATTTTTGCAATGATTTCTTCAAAATTTACGTTGAAGGTATCTAAATCAATGTCAACCAGTACTGGAGTTGCTCCACAATAAACAACTGCATTTGCTGTAGCTATCCAGGTAAATGATGGCAGAATTACCTCGTCACCGGGTCCAATTCCAGCTGAAAGGAGCATTAGATGTAATGCGGAAGTACAACTAGTCGTGGCCAGTGAATAATTCGTACCGTGCATCTTCGCAAATTCATTTTCAAATGCTTTAACTTGGGGTCCTTGCGTTAACCACCCAGAAGTAATTGGATTCATTAAAGCTTGAAATTCTTCATCACCGATTGATGGAACTGCAATCTGAATCATTTCTTTATCCATGATTCGAAGCTCTCCATCTAATTAAATCCTTCAAGCCATCACTTAGGGATATGGAAAATCTAAAACCGATCTCATTTTCAGCTTTTTCGATTGCGCCAATTCGATTTTGAACAAATCGTCGTTTATCCTCTGCAGAGTAATCCCTGTATTCTACTTTCAGCGCTGACTTGCATAACTTTAGAATTTCATCACAAAGTTCTGCTATCGAAGTTTGCACGCCCGTGCCAACATTGTAAAACTCATCTGAAACTTCGCTCTGCATGGCTAAAATGTTACATCTTGCAACATCTCGGACGTCAACAAAATCATATGCTTGAGAACCATCGCCATTGATTATGGGGGTCGAATTTTCTTCAATCTTATTGAGCATGATTGGAATTACCCCTGTGTATGCCGCCGATTGATCTTGATGTGGACCATATACATTCATGTACCTTAGTCCTATAAACTTCAAACCATATCTATCAGCAAATGAGCGACACATGGCCTCTCCTGCAATTTTAGTAGCACCGTAAAAATTTTTGTTATTAAAAGGGTGCGATTCGGTCATTGGAATTGTTTCAGCATCGCCATAAACAGAGGCAGATGATGAATAAACTAGTTTTGATACATTGTTTTTTACGCAAGCTTCAAGCACATTAAACGTTCCTTGAATATTCACATCAAAAGCTGTTCGTGGAAAATCGTTACAATGAAGGAGCCAAAGGGCTGCTAAATGAAAAACTCCATCTACTCCTTCCATCGCTTTACTTAGAACTTCAATTTCTCTCAAGTCGCCGCCATCTTTAAAGATCTCGCAACGAGCATCCTTTAATTGTTCATTGATGTTTGATAGCTTTCCCCTTGCAAAATTATCATAAATTATTACCCGGCTTACGTCATGACGCAGTAGTTCACTGACAACATGACTTCCAATGAACCCAGCTCCACCTATTACTAGGAAACTTTTTCCTTTTAATTTCATTAAGACTCGCTTCCATTTCCTAGAGTACGAAGTTTTATGAGCATGTTTGAGTTTTTTAAAAGATTTCTTCCATCATAAACTATTGTGCAGTTAACAAAAGGTTTAAAGTTATAGTCTTTATAGGAATCGTGAGCAGTATGCAAAATAATGACGTCAATTTTTTCCTCAACACCATCGAACGCAATGAGACCATTTTGCCGAATTTCTTCATCGGTAAATAGTGGATCTTCAACGAAGACGCATGCTCCTTCCGCTTCAAGTATTTTTACTAAGCTAAATGTTCCTGAATATGCAGACTCCTTTACGCCGGGCCTATAACTTAATCCAAGAATAAGAACTCTCTTACCCTGTAAAATCCCTATGTCATTTTTTATGTCCCGAATCGCGCGTTTCGGTCCATTAGAATTTACATTCCTAGCACTCTTTACAATTGCAGCCCCAGGATCACCCCACAAATAGAATTGTGGGTAAATCGGGATGCAGTGTCCTCCAACGGATATTCCTGGCGTGTGAATGTGTGAAAATGGTTGTGAATTTGAAGATTCGATTACTTCATAAATATTAATTCCATTTTTTGCTGCATGCTCAGAGAACTCATTAGCAAGTCCGATATTTACGTCTCGGTAGGTAGTTTCTGCTAATTTTACAAATTCAGCAGTTTCTGAGTTTTCCACTACCCAAACTCCATTTGGGCGAGTTAAATCAACTCGTTGATCAAACTCTAAAACTTTTTCGTAAAAATCTGAGGCCTTTTTAGAGCATTTCTTGGTTACACCTCCCACGATCTTAGGATACTTTTTTAAATCTCTAAACACCCTACCTGTGAGAACTCTTTCGGGTGAAAAAGCAACAAAAAAATCTATACCTGCTTTTTTACTCGTTGCTTCTTCAATAGTTTTTGTAAATCTGTTCTTCGTCGTCCCAACTGGCAGTGTTGTTTCGTAGCAAATCAACGCACCTGGTGCTAAATATTTAGCAATATTTTGAGTGACAGTATCGATTGAATAAAAGTCTGGTTCACCTGTCGGGGTTACAACGAGTGGCACGACGACCACTATAACTTGAGAATTTTGAATACCGTCCTGGAAGTTAGTTGTGGCTCTAAGTTTACTATTTCTTACTGCTGATTTTAATTGCACTTCTAAATCTTCTTCATTGGGAAATGGTAGTGTTCCAGTATTTATTAACTCCACAATAGTGCTGTTGATGTCGATTCCGACAACTTCGTCACAGTTTTCTGCAAATTTAACAGCTAGGGGTAGTCCTATTTTACCCAGGCCAATTACTGTAACTTTCATAGATTCACCGAGATCCCATGTTTACAGCTTTCCAGGATAGCGTCGATAATTTTTGCGGTGTTTGCAGCTCTCCTTGCCGTCACAATCTCTGAATCTTTTTTTAGGATTGCGTCTCTAAAGTTTTCGTGCTCTACTCGCAGGGGTTCTGGTTTGTCGAAAGCATAAGAAATTACGTTACCCTGAGATATTCCACTAAAGTGATTCAATTCTTTACGTCTAATGTCTACTATGCCATTTTCATAAAATGCTAAATCAGATCTCAGAGTATCTGCTACTAGAGTGCCTTTCTCACCTGTGATTATAACTTTCCTTTCCTTTATCGGGCTCATCCAGTTCACTAGATGGTTCACAACTATGCCTCCTTGAAGTAAGCCCGTTACAGCAATGAGGTCTTCGTTCTTGCTTTTTGACCGAAAAGCGGCTTGTGCACACAACTTCATGTACTCCTTACCGGCAATCCAAGAAGTAAGATCAACGTCGTGGGTCGCAAGATCATGCGCTACTCCGGTGTCTGTGATGCGAAGTGGATAGGGGCCTTGTCTTCTCGTGCTTATCTGATGTACAACACCTAATTGACCTTGATTGATTCGATTCTTAGCTTCCCGTAATGCTGAGTTGTATCGCTCGATGTGACCAACTCCAACTATCACCTTGAATTTCTCGGCTTCTTCACATATTTCCATGGCTTGGGAAAAACTTGGAGCGATGGGTTTTTCAATTAATACATTTATATTTCTCCGGATTAATTCGATTGCAATATCTTTATGAGTACTCGTAGGTGTTGCCAGAATGCAATAATCTAGCTCGCTTTGATAAAAACTCTCAGATAACTCTTGAAATGAATGAAAATCACCAGCACCTTGTAGTTCATCTTTTTTCAAATCGACTCCTGCAACTAAATCCACTCCCGATATTTCTCTCAACACGCGAATGTGGTTTGCACCCATTGAACCTAAGCCAATTACTGCCGCTCGTAAATTCTTCATAACTCTTCCCGTGCTATCGAATTCACAATTTTAACAATCCTCTTTAAATTATTGCGGGATAGCGAGGGGTGTACGGGAAGTGACAACACTTTCTGGACTATACTTTCTGTTATAGGTAAATTGTTTATTGTGTGTTTGAAGGAAGGAAGCTGGTGCACGCCTAATGGGTAATAAACTCCGCAGTCAATATTTTTTTGCTTTAATACTTCCTCAAAATGATTCCGGTTTGAATTTACTTTAATTGTGTACTGATGAAAAACATGACTGTATCCATTTGGAGTCAGTGGAATTTTCACTCCAGCTAGTTGATCTGACAAAAAGCTTGCGTTTTCTTGTCTACGCGAGGTCCAAGTAGGTAACTTCTTCAGTTGGACACGGCCAATCGAAGCATGTATGTCGGTCATTCTCAGATTAAAGCCAACTATTTCATTTGAGTAGCGAATTTCCATTCCTTGATTCCTTAATAATCGTGCAATCCGTGCGCATTGCTCGTCCCTAAAAACAATCATTCCACCCTCTCCAGAAGTCATGTTTTTTGTCGGATAAAAAGAAAAAGCAGCTGCATCACCGAAGGACCCCACCGGCTTTCCATTAATTGAAGACATGTGGGCTTGGGCAGCGTCTTCGATGACCAGGAGATTTCTTTTCTTTGCTACTGCAAGAATTGCTTCCATGTGCGCTGGAAGGCCATATAAATGCACAACAACTATTGCTTTCGTGTTACTTGTTATTGCCCGTTCAATTAGCTCTGGATTTATGTTAAACGTTTCAGAGTCAATATCAATAAAAATAGGTTGGGCACCAGCGAGTACAATTGCGTTTGCGCTTGCAGCAAATGTAAATGATGGCACCAAAACTTCATTACCGGGACCTATTCCAAGGGAAATTAACGCAAGATGTAATGCTGATGTTCCTGAATTGACCGCGACGCATTCACGATCTTCAACTAGTGCAGAGAATTCCTTCTCGAAAGAAACGACTTCCTTGCCTTGCGTTAAACT
>JACCDY010841163.1_pt1 | contig 13843 bp, 8 predicted proteins | sample 7446391 | NCBI WGS metagenome assembly JACCDY01 (sample SAMN15323451, study PRJNA562643) | freshwater metagenome | isolation source: river surface water | place: USA:Blue River Watershed | collected 2017-08-18 | reverse complement strand
GCTAAATCAAGTTTTAAAATTACGCTGCCTGTCAAAGTAGTAACGACGTTTGAATCATCGAGAGATGAAGCTATCATGTCAGAGTTTTTCTTTTTGGAAAAATTTCCCTCGATTACATTTAGTTCAACTTCGGTCAGTGAAACCTCTAATGGAATAACAGTTAAAGGAAATTTCACGATGATTGGCGTAACGAAAGAAACGGTAGTTAACCTTAAATTTACTGGTAATAAAAAAATAAATGGTAATGAATTCCGCGTATTACAAGGAGTTGGGTCTTTGGACAGAACTGTTTTTGGAATGGAGCCTGACCCATCGATTGGAAATGTCGTTGACTATAAATTCACTATTCTTCTTAAAGAAATATAAAAATCAGAAAAATGCACAACGTTTTTCGTAGAATTACGTTTATGTATTGATGGCAAAGCACTCTGTATTTCTTTTGACTTTACTTCTTCTAACAAATGAAGTGCTGAGTCAATTGACTACAAACACGGGTCAAGCACCAAATTCTTTGGTTCAAAATGTATTACTCGGAACTGGAGTAACCGTTTCAAATGTAATATACAATGGAAGTCCAACAGCCATTGGATCTTTCACTGCCAACGGCACAAACTTAGGAATAGATCAAGGAATTGTAATGACAACAGGTACCGTTTTTAATAATGGTAACGGCCCACAAGGTCCAAATAATCAACCCGGATGTGGTATTGATAACAATGTTGGCGGATCCGCTTTACTTTCAAATATCATTGGTGGAACTCAAACATATAATGCCTCTATTTTAGAATTTGACTTTATTCCTTTTTCTGACACTGTTCGATTTAAATATGTATTTGGATCAGACGAATATCCTGAATTTGCACCACCGAATAATTCAGGCTACAACGACGTATTTGGATTCTTTATAAGTGGGCCTGGTATAACAGGTATTCAAAACATTGCACGACTTCCGAACAACGGAAGCGTTGTGAGCATAAATAACGTGAATGCCATTACTAATTCTCAATATTTTAATTTCAACGGTGATGGAAATGGTCCTCCGTATAATTCCAACCCATTTTACATTCAATACGATGGCTTTACAGATGTATTGGAGGCAGTTTCGAGAGTACAATGCGGCCAAACTTACCATTTAATTATCGCAGTTGCAGATGTGGGTGATGGGCAATGGGACTCGGGGATTTTTCTAGAAGCGAATAGTCTAACTTCAATTACGCCTGTTTCAATAACCTCTCAAATCAGTGAACAACTATTTACCAATCCAAATTGGATGGCAGAAGGATGTGTTTCCGCTACTGTTGAATTGACAAGAAATTCAAATTTAAATGTTTCATTGACAATACCTATTGTTGTTACAGGAAGTGCATCTAATGGGATTGACTATACAGGAGTTCCCATCTCGGTAACTTTTGCTCCCGGACAATCAAATTTGAGTTTTACAGTGAACTCTTTGACTGATTTATTAAGTGAGGGCCTAGAGAATATTCAGATAACCTTTCAACTGCAAGATCCTTGTGGGAATCCTACTCCTCAAACGGTAGAACTCTTTATTCAAGATGTGCAGCCGTTATTAGTTAATCTAAATAATCCTACAGTAGAATGTCCCGGTGATGATATTCAGGTAACTGCAACTGTTTCAGGAGGATTACCGCCTTATTCCTATTCATGGTCGGATGGTTCAACAGGAACAAGTATTATGGTGTCTCCTAATTCAACAGGAACGTATTGGGTTGAGGTTAGTGCTTCTTGTACAAATTCTCCAGCTTCGGATACAGTTTTGGTTACAGTCCCAACCTATGCTCCATTAGACGTGGATTTAGAAGCAGATATTACCGAAATTTGTCCGTATTTAAATGATACCTTAACGGCTGTGATTTCGGGAGGCTCTGGGAATTATACAATACAATGGCGACAAAACAATCAACTTATTTTCGGCGCTAATTCAAACGAATTACCCATTAATCCTTCGGTGTCTACGACGTATATAATTACGGTTTCTGATAATTGTGGCTCTACGGTCCTAGATACACTCATTTACACAATCACAAGCCCGCCATTACTCGTTACCACAACACCAAATCCTGAAATATGTCCAGGAGATAGTATTTTTATAAGTGCGCAAGCCACAGGAGGTTTTGGTAATTATTCCTACCATTGGCTGCACAATGGTGCTACAACTTCAGGTATTTGGGTCAAACCTTCCACAACAAGCACTTTTGTTGTAGAGGTATCTGATGACTGTCAATCATTCACTACCCAGGGATTTGCTCAAGTAGTTGTTGTGCGGCCAAATGCTGATTTTATCGTTCAAACAGATCAACCTACTGAGAATTTACCTGTATCATTTCAAAATACTACTACAAATGGATATACGTATCAATGGTACTTTGGGGATGGAGGATTTTCATCTCAAATTCACCCAACCAATGTATATGAAACACCAGGCGTATATTACGTGACACTTATTGCTACTGACGCAAAAGGATGCGTTGATAGTATAACAAAACCAATACTCATAAAAGAGGAATTCTACATTTACATTCCTAATTCGTTTATTCCAGACGGAGATAGAATTAATAATGTATTTGCTGGAAGTTTTATTGGGGTTAAATGGATTGAACTAGAAATTTATAACCGTTGGGGTGAAAAAATTTACATAACCAAGGAGATTAGTTTCGAATGGGACGGCACTTTTAATGGTAGAGTTGTACCTGATGGCACTTACACATGGTTATTAAAATACAAACCTAATAATGGAGATATCACCATTCGAACTGGTCACGTAAACGTTCTGCGTTAATCGTTTGATATTATCTCAAACAACTCGTTTAGATTTGGAGAAATAATCACCTCAATCCTTCTGTTTTTAGCCTTATCATTTGCATCAACTGGATAAAACTCTCCTCTTCCAGCAGCCATTATTTGAGTGGGGTTCATAGTGGAATTCGCTAAAAGAATGTCGACAACTGATGTTGCTCTCAAGACAGATAATTCCCAGTTATTCTTTGGAGAAGTTGCTGCGGTCATTTTGTCGGTATCTGTGTGACCTTCAACTACAATTTCCAGTTCCTTCTCACTTTCTAGAACTTTTCCGAGTTCTACCAGTGCTTTTTTACCTTCTGGTTCTACAATTGTACTTCCAGACTTGAATAATAATTTTGCCTCAAGACTTACGTAAATTCTACCATTTTTTTGAACAACAGTCAACCCTTGATTTTCAAAACCGCGCAATGCATTTGCAACCTTTGCTTTCAATAATTGGACAGCTTGGTCTTTTTTGCGAATTGCTTCTTCAAGTTCGTTTACACGTCTTTCTCTTTCTTCTAATAATTTTTGTTTGGCTTTGAGTTCATTTTCAAGTTTCAACAAAGCATCTTCTTTCGCTTGAAGTTCTTTATTCTTTGCTTCCAAATCAGCTTGTAATGCAGCAGTTTCTTTAGCACTTAGATTTTTTAACTTATCAAATGACTTTTCTAAAGATTCATGTTCTAATTGAAGCTTAGTGAAATCTCTATTTAGGATTCTCCATTTATTTCCGAGAACACTTGTGTCTTGTTTAATTTTTGAAAGATCTTTCGATGCAATATCGTATTTCGTTTTCAAGTCCTTCGCATCTGCTTCGAATTGATTGCTTGAATTCTTATATTTTTCAAGTTCCTCAGAGCATGCCTGTTCCTTCTTTAATAAGTCTTTGTATTTTTTCGCCGGAACACAGGAATAAATTAGAGTTGCTGAAATGGCTAGAAATGAAATGAGTTTAAACATAATCTTCGTTTTACCAAAAATCGTGAAGATAACAGTTGAAATTAAGTCTGACTCTTTAACTTTTTAACATTAAAAATTTCATAAAAAGAAAATGAGGCCAAGTGCCTCATTTTCTTAACATTGATTTTAGTTGTTTAATCAAAAACTATCTTCATTTCAACTCGTCTATTTTTCTGTCTTCCTTCTGGTGTATCGTTGCTTGCAATTGGTTTAGTTTCTCCAAAATAAAGAACAATCAACCTAACATCTTCTACTCCTTTGGAGACAAGATAGTTTCGTAACGCTTCCGCACGTTTCTTAGATAACACCAAGTTTCCATTGTCATCCCCAACATTATCAGTGTGACCAGAAATTTGAAGTTTCCAGGTTGGTTTCTTTTTCAAGACTTCAGCCAATTCATCCAGAGACGGTTTTGAAGGATCCTTAATAATATCTTTGGCAGTCTCGAACTCTAAATTATCAAATGCTGTTTTTAAGACTTCAATAATTTCTTTTTCGATAACAGGACATCCTTTATTTGATTTCGGACCTGGTGTATTTACACAATCATCGTCTTTGTCTAATAATCCGTCACCATCAGAATCTTTATATGGACAACCTTTGTTTTCTTTAGGGCCAGGATTTGTCGGACATTCGTCATCTTTATCTAACAATCCATCTCCATCTGTATCAGGCCATGGACAACCTTTGTTTTCTTTTGGACCTGGAACTTCTGGACATTCATCCACAAAATCAAATAACCCATCTTTGTCTTTATCTGGACATCCTTGGAACTCTACGGAACCAGAATCTTTAGGGCATGCATCTTTGATGTCAATGATTCCATCGTTATCAGTATCCGGGCAACCTTTATATTTCTCAGGTCCAGGATTATCAGGACAATCGTCATCGATATCACGAATACCATCCCCGTCTTTATCTGGACATCCATTTAATTTAGGTAGGCCGGCAATATCAGGACAATCATCTTTTTTATCAATGATTTTATCACCGTCCCTATCTGGACATCCATTAAACTCTTTTAAACCTGGATCGTCAGGGCAATCGTCTTTTTTATCAATAATTTTATCACCATCCCTGTCTGGGCAGCCTTTAAATTCTAATGGCCCTGGAATATCTTTACATTCATCTTCTGTATCCTTTATTCCATCCCCATCTGTATCTGGGCAACCTTTGAAAGCCCAAATACCTGGTTCAGTAATACAGTCGTCGTTTCTATCCGAAACATGATCTCCGTCAATATCTCTGATAGCATCGTAAAGCACCGGTACTCTAACTCCCGTGTAAATCTCCAACCCTCTTACTTGTCCGCGTGCGAACAAAGTTCTAAAATCGGTCATCCCAAGGGTTAGAGGGCCCAAACGAGTTGCGATACCAGCCTTGAACCCTGAATATTCATTCATAGAAATTGGCAAATGAATTCCAAACCATGCATAATCGAAACTTGGTGTGATGCTAAACTGATTCGCCATTTTAACTTTTACTTGTCTTTTTGGAGAAATAAGATTTAACATCCCCGTGGCATTAACATAAAAATACTTCCAAATGTGATAATCAACTTGTATACTTAAAGCAGAGGGAGTTTGTACCCAAAATGTTGAAGCTGTATCTTTTGCCCCAGCTACCCATTCAGTAGGATCAAGAGATTGGTTTATCAAAGAATCTATGATTTGATCAAATTCTACGAGTCCTGTTGCAGATTCAAATTGATTTAAATCAAATTTACGGTTAACATCTACTGAAAAATCTCGACTTAAACCACCTTTTGTAAAGCGCAATGCCCCTAAATCTAAAAGTGAAGCACCAACACGTAAATCATATTTGTTTTTGTTTTTCATCCACAAATTCGATTTACCATCCATATCAAATTTGTATTTTTTGTATTTCGGTCGCCATTCGTATACAACACCTAAATCTACACCGTAACCTGATTTACTCGATGGTCTAGGCAAACCGAAACTATTTGTTTCAATTTCACCGGCCACTAACCTATCGAAATTATTAGAATATCCGTAGGCAAAATCACCTTGTAGAAAAAAGGAAGTATCCTCATCTACTAATCCGTACTTAAAATTATCGGTATAAACATAAGCCGCAGAATAGCCTTGCATGTATTTTAAATCCGCTCCTACTTTCAAAAAATGTTCATTACGATCTTGCAAAACATGCCCCAAATTTATTCCATATTCCGTCCAAGTCATATGATTTAAATTTAGTAGTTCTTCAGGTAATGTTCTACCCCATAAATCACTGGTATCCAATCCCGATTCTGCTAAAACAGCAAGTTTAGGATCCATATTGTCAATATTTGTCATTGAGCGCAGTTTGGCGTTAAAGCCTACTGAAAATTTTGGCGTAATATGAAAAGCAAAATTCAACAAATCTAATTGATAATTCATGTAAATTCCTCTAGGGCTTTTAGTTAAAGTATCGTATAAATGTTTTATTATCCCTTCACTAAAAGGTTCTAAATTAAATTGTTCAAAAGGTTGAGCTCCCCAACCATCAAATATGGTGTCTTTGAATGAATTTATCCACCAATAACTTTCACCAAATCTGTTTCGTTGAGCATCACGCATATATTTTGCATCGAAATAGCCAAAATTTTGGTAAAGATTGAAATTCGTACTAAACAGATTCAAATCAAAGCTAAATCTTCCGTCAACAAAGCTTGCAGGATTAATGTCATTACCCATTACACCGGCATAATTACTCGTATTGACACCTAAATAATTTTGACCATTAACATTTGATACAAAAAGAATGAGCAGTGAGCTTAAAATCAAATTTTTCATTGTAACTATCGATTATATTGTATTAAATAAAAACCTAAAAACGTGGTAATGGAATAACCGTCTGCGCCAAAGGTATTAATTTTCAGGTCTTTTTCGCTATGAATGGTATTGTGCGCCATCCATTTTCCAGTCTGATCCATTAAATGAGATTGATTTTGGATTCCGTCAAAAACTGAGATAATTGATTTCCCATTTGCATTTTGACTTGATATTATTTTACTAATATCATTCCCTTCATAATCTTGTTTCCAACGTAATTGACCATTGATGAGAATGGTTTGAATTGAATTATTGGAAGAGATTATTAACGCATTTCCTGATGGATTAACCATTACGTCATGAACTTTTAAATTTGGAAGAGAAATCGATTTTATTTGTCCATTCGTAGTGTTTAACCATGTGACGGTATTACCTGACTGATGGACAAACCAATTTTTACCGTGTGTTCCAATCGCGTTAAATGAATGACTTGTAGTCATTTTCTTTGGTGCTTTTTTTAATCGGACATCGTAAAGAAAATAACAATTTTCTCCCAATAAAACAACTTTATCATTGCCATTTTCTTGAATAAACCCTATTTCTCTAATTGGTCCAATATTGAATTGCTTATTTATTGCGCCGTTAAGTTGGTATTCAGTAAAACTTTGACCGTTGAAGGTATAAGCGAGATCCGTTCCGTTGACATTAGCTATTAACGGTTTAATTTCCGGATTTTTCGGAATTCTCAACGCCACGGTTCCATTTTTTTGAAACACCCATGTTTCACTTCTAAAGTGAACGAGTAGGTATTTTCTGTTTACACTTAAATCAATACCAATTGGGACTTCAGAAATATCTTGAGTCCATTTTTTTAGACCATTGATATATCCATGTAACCTCTTATTATCTGTATAAACTATTGTGTTACCTCTTTCATCAAAAGAGCCGAATCCTAGTATCCTTTCTCCAGGATTCATTGAAAAATAATCTTTAATGTCCTTTGATAATTCTTTAGAAAGTAATGACTTTCTTTTAATAATTGTCTCTATAGTTTGATCTCCGATGTATGACTTTGAAAAACAAGATATACTATCCACCACTCTCATAGAAACCTTCATCGGTAGATCACCAAATAATTGATCCATTTTTTTTGTATCTGTTGATATAGAATTTCCCAAATTTATATCGGTAACCAAAGCATCAAAATAAGATTTATCATACGAAATAATACCAAATTCCTCAAATTGCGCAACATAGGCTACTCTTCCTGAAGTATCAACAAAAGAGCTAAAAGAAAGCGAATCGAATTGAGCAAAATCTTCATTTTTTTCTTCTTTACTGAAGTGCTCATTCAGCGATTGAATTGGAAATTGATTTTCTTTAAAATCGAAAAGAACTGCCTGTTTATCTTCTTTCTTTAAAAGTACTATTCCGTTGTCAATTATCGAGTGAAAAACTGTTTTAGAAAATGAAGAATCAATTTGTTCGAATTGTTCTAGGCTATAGAAAGCATAATGATCAAAATTTGACGGAATAATTTCTGAAAACCTAATTTTATCATCCACTGTTTGATTGAGGGCATTTTTATTACCATATCTTTTGTAGGTAATATTTTTATCTTTTCTACAATAAACATCTTCGTAAATGAGCCCTTCTTCTTGCCAATAAATTAAAGAAAAACTACTTTTCTTATCTGGAGTAAGTACATGACCGGATAGTGCTAATTCATCTAGTTTGTGCAACAACAATTGATTAGCGGAAACTACACCTTTATACTTCCCGAAGGTGAATTCATTCAATCCAACCATTTCAAATGGAAAAATGCCCGATGAGAACAAGTCTGAAATTTCTTCTTTTCTCCATTTTTCAAGTTTTTCAATGATAAGTACAGACCTCTTCTCGCTAATGAAAACAGATGTGTTGTTGGAAATTTTACTTTGTATCGATTCGAGAATTTGTTTGTTTTCAGTTAATACCTGAAGATTGTTCTCTTGCCAGTTTACTTCGTCAGCATGGTGAATTACCAATATCTTTCCGTCCTCTGGTGAAAAATATTGGGTTAAATTTACTTCATTCTGCTTTGTAACAATGTCATATGAAACAAATGCAATCCATGAAAGACAAAGGAGAATAATCGTAAATAAAAAGAGTCGACTCTTCATTTCAAGGTCAAAAGTAGTTTGGTTTTTAGAGTGACTAAAAGAAAATACAATTTTAAATCAACAATAAAATGTTTAATCAAAAAGATTCAATTGTTTTGCCGTGAGAGCATGCTGAAAGGTTTTTCGATGATAGGGAGATAAACCGTGTTTTTCGATGGCTTTTTTATGCTGAATTGTTGGATAGCCCTTATTAACATTCCAGGAATAATAGGGTAAATCTTCATGAATTCTACACATGAATTCATCTCTCGCCGTTTTTGCTAAAATGGAAGCAGCTGCAATCGTTTGGAATTTGCTGTCTCCCTTAATAACGGTGGTGTGAGGAATGTCCTCAAACGGTTTAAAACGATTACCATCCACAATAATATGCTCTGGTCTAATTGACAAATCCGAAATACAAAGATGCATTGCTTCAATGCTTGCATTTAAAATATTTATTTCGTCGATTTTTAAATTGTCTACGAATTGAATGGAATAGCACAATGCTTTTTGTTTGATTACTTCTGCTAGCGTTTTCCTATTCTTCTCTGTTAATTTTTTTGAATCGTTTAGGCCATTTATAATTAATCCAGCAGGTAGGATTACAGCAGCCGCTACCACTGGTCCTGCTAAGCAACCTCTACCAGCCTCATCACAGCCAACTTCCAATTCAATTGAGGAAAGGTGAGTTTGTAAACTATTCATTTTCTAAAATTGAGAATTTTTTCTACATTTATAAAAAAATAGACCATGAAATTAAAAAACCTATTAAAAGTTTCGATTGTACTAGTTGCAATTCTTTCGTTTAACACTTCTTTTAGTCAAGTTGCTAAAACAGCAAAGATTGGAGATAACAAAGCAATTCAAAAGAGCAAAGAAATTGGAGAATTTACCTTTAAAGTTTCAGGTTTAACAACTGATCAAGTTAATAAATGTGCTTCTTATTATCCTTTATATTTTACCGCTGCTTACGCTGAAAAAAATGAGGAACTTTCGATAAAGATGGTGCAATCAGATGCACAGTCAAGAAGAATTATTTTGCGCTTTTTTTCTGCTTTAGATATTCAACACATTGAATCCGAAGGTAAAAATTATTTGTGTGGTGATTTTTATTCAAATTTTCTTCAGTAAATTACTTTTTAAAGATTCTCCACAGAATTAAAAGACTTATTACGGGTAATAGAATTTTCAACCAAACCGGTGTGTTTAAAAACAGAACCACTAAGTTCATTGGAATCAAAAATATAGCTGACAAGTGATATTTGCCTTGATTATTTTTGGAATTCATAAATATTGAACGGTGTAACACAATAATCCAACCTTACATCCAAATCATCGATCTCTACTTCTTTTATTGGTTGGTCGAAGGTCGTAATGCCTATTTTAATTAGGTTTTGATTACAAGTATAAAAAAATCTATCGTAGCACCCCTTTCCATATCCTATTCTAAATCCATTTAAATCATGCGCAAGAAGAGGTGTAATACAAACGTCTATTTCAAGCGCCGGTATGACTTGTCCATTTACAGCTTCCGGAATTCCAATTCTATTTGGTTGTATTCCTGAATCATCGCTTATTGAAAAAAAAGTTAATTCCCAAGTTTTCAGGTTAGTAGAAGGAATACACCATTTCACTTCATGTTTTTCTAAATGATCAATCAATGAATAAGTATTAACTTCTTTTTTAGAAATTATTGGCAGGAATAAGGCAACTGTTTTACCCTTGAAATCAAACGTACTAAGTAAGTTCTGAATAACTAGCTCTGACAAATAATTATTTTGGCTTTCACTCAATCGATGACGTAAGCCGAAAAACTTATCACGAACTAATTTCTTATTCAGCTTAATCCTCTTTTTTGTACAAATTAAGATTAACCAATGCTCTTCTGTCTTTGATGTCTGCTAATTTTCTTAATCCTTGAATCGCACGGTAGTCAACAGCCACTTGATTTTCTTTAATCAAGTTCTCCTTTTCTGTTTTGTAATTTGCAGCCACTGGATTTTTAGATGTTTTATTAACTTGAATCACATAAACACCATTATTTCCTACTATAGGAAGAGTTGATGCTCCATCTTTAAGTCCTCCAAAAATAGCACCTATAACTTCAGGTTCGTTATCTAATTCACCTCCTGAACCACCACCGAAGGAAACGTCGGCAACCGTAGCTTGAACGGTATTGCCACTTTTCGCAACAATATCAGAAACTGATTTACCTGCTTGAGCTAATTGAGCCTTTAACAATTTAGCCTTTTTCTCCTTCATTAACTCTTGCTCCATGGCTTGTTTCACATCAGAAAAAGAAGGTTCTCCTGACGGTTTAATTGCCGATAACATCGCTATAATATATCGTTCTCCATCTAGGATAGGATATTCGTTAAAACTACCAATACCGCCGCCACCATATGCTAATTCTATAATTGAATTCGTAGTATTGGTTTCTTGAAATGAGTAGAGATTAGGGTTCTTGGTGTAGCTGATGTTATCATCCTCAATTGAAATGGGTTGAGCATAGTTTTTCGCTTCCTGAACTAATTGACTAAACTTTTCAATTTTCTTTTCATTAGACGATTCTCTATTAACAGCATCTGAGATTTTAGTTAGTAGATTGTAGGCCTCATCTTCTTTATTTTGATACGTTTCTTTGGAAGGTTCGAATGTTTTAGATATCGTTACTAATAGCGGAAATTTATTTTCGTCACGTTCCGTGATTTGAATAATATGTATTCCAGCTGGCGTTTCAATCTTCTTAATTTCTCCTACTTTTCCTGTTTCACAATAATCTGCTAGTAGCTTATCGAAGCCCAATACTATTAAATCCCCTGAAATTAAATTTTCCGAAGGAGCATTATTGTTCATCGGTACTTTAATCAAACCGCTATCCGCTTTTGAACGCTGATCGTCTGAATGTTTTGTTACCAATTGAGCGAAATTCGCAGGGTTGGCAATTTTAGAGAGACTATCAGCTAACGCTTTTTTAGGAGCTGACGCTTTGGCATCAAGTCCTGCTGTAGAAATAAAAATATGTCGCGCTTTAATTTTAGAAGGTGTAAATCCAACTACCTTGGAGATATTCATAAAGCCTTGAGACATGTAGGGACCTACAATTGAATCCAATTTTGCTGTTTTAAATATTAATTCATAATCAGCAGGAAAGGTCTGGTAACCCATTTGTGCTTTCTCATTTCCTTCGGGAACAGCTGTTGCTCTTTTATCATTAAAGTAAAACGCTCTATCAGAATTTCTTATCACAAAGGTTGAGTCAGATTTTGTCTTTGACCAAGCGCTTCTAATTTTGGCAATTTCACCATTAAAAACTGCAGAGTCTTTTCCAGATGGAACAATATTTAAAGAAACGACGCGTACTTCACGGTTTGCTTTTTCAACTTTGTATTTTGCATCTGACTTGTGTGCTTCGAAATAAGCTTTTAATTCACTATCTGAAGCCTTTACTTGTTCATCAGGTATTTCATTAAATCTTCTAATAATGTAAGATACATTTTTCGTTGTTGACTTGGATTCAACTCGGTCTTCTAATTCAATTTTTGTGGTGTAAATACCTTGTGTCAATAATTGCATGTATTTCTCTCTTGCACGCAACTGTTTGTATTCATTTTCAAAAATCGCCCATAACTTTTGACCGTTCGCCGTCTTGTCTGCTTTTAGTTTTTTAATTACTTCTTTACCTTGAGCAATCGATTGTGGGGTATATGTTCCAGTGGAGTTATCTTTAAAAACTGAAGGAATTATCTGTTGAGGCTGACCATTACTTTGTGGGTTTCCTTCCAAACTGACTAAATCGGGTAATCCTTTAAAACCATTGGTCGCATTGAAATATGCGTTCAATTCGTTTTCAGAAACATGAATTCCGAGCGCTTCAAATTCTTTCGATAAGACAATAGAATCTGTAAATCTTCTCCAAGCTTCATCGTACCAAAACTCAACCTCTTTTTCCTGAGGAGCTCTTCCAGTAAGTAATTGAAAACGTTCGTCTTGGTAACGTCTTAAGGCATCAAATTTAATTCCATCAACGTCTTCTCCGTAAACGGTACCAATACTCGTTGGCGTTTTTCCAAACCAACCTAAGAAAACATCTTTCCACAAATCGAATGTAAACGTCAATAATGCCAGACCTAAAACTGCAACAATCCAACCTGATTTTGAACGAATTTTCCCTATAATCGCCATAACTCAATTTTTTAAGAGTGCGAAGATAGGAAGAAATATAGAAAAATAATAATTAAATACTAATAAAAAAGGAGGTTATTTACCTCCTCCTTTATTCGTTCCGTTTACTTTTGGACCAGTATTAGGTTTTACTTCATTTGGTTTGTTTTGGTTTGGTTTTACCTCAGGTTTCGTGCCACTTGGATTAGGTTTTACTCCACCCGTTTGAGCAGGTTTATTTGTAACCTGCGGTTTATTGTTTGTTGGCTTTGGTGTTGGAGTTCCTTGATTTCCGTTACCACTTGGTTTGTTGTTTTCTTGAGGTTTTGTGTTTGTGCTAACTGATGGTTTGTTATTCTGAGGCGATCCTTGAGGACTTGAGTTTACTGTCGGTTTATTGACTTGTTGACCTCCATTGTTGGAATTTGAAGTTCCATTAGATTTGTTAGTTTGATTAACTCCGTTGGGTTTTATTGTAGGCGTTGTAGTTGACCTTGTTCCTGTTTGCTGGGATTTCTGTCCACCGTTTTGAATATTTCCACCACCGTTGTTTTGATTATTCTGGAGATTTCCTGAAATTAATTCAACATTCAAAGTTTTACTATCGGATCCACAATTATTTGATGTGTTCACAACAAATGTATTTATCCCGAGATTCAAAGTGACAGATGATACAAATGATTCGTCTGTTGAAACATTCACAGGAATAATATTGTTATTGAAAAGTATAGTTATTTGTCCGGTTGAACCAAAATTAGCTACTGAACCCAACAATGTATAGTTTGAATTACTAACTACTACACCTCCTCTCATCAAATTTGGTAATATTATAATTGGGGATAGACAATCATTTGAGGAATTACTTCCACTGCTACTAGAACCGCTGCCGTTATTACCTGTTCCGTTTCCATTAGACCCCGATGAATTACCCGTACCCGTTGTACCTCCATTTGAATTCGAATTGGAACCAGAATTTCCATTCGAACCATTGTTGCCATT
>JACCDY010727311.1_pt1 | contig 13843 bp, 22 predicted proteins | sample 7446391 | NCBI WGS metagenome assembly JACCDY01 (sample SAMN15323451, study PRJNA562643) | freshwater metagenome | isolation source: river surface water | place: USA:Blue River Watershed | collected 2017-08-18 | reverse complement strand
TTTAATGTATTTTCATCAGTATTTCCTACATCAACAATATCATAATCATACTGTTCAAGAACAGGGAATGTATCAAACCCTGTTGTCAAATCTGGAAATACAGGAATTACATAGATATTTATTGGGGTGTCTTGACACGCAGTTATGGTAAAAGATACTTTTCCAGTAGTATAATCTATTTCACCAACTTTTGATATAATTCTACCAGAAACTGTAGAGAGGTATATATTTGTATCTACATCACAACCAGAAAAATCATCACTAAGAGCACATAAAAATACTGGCTCTGCTATGCCTTTCAAGCAAAAAATATCACTAATTAAAGTATATTTTGATGATAACTTACTCTTTATTCTAGTATAAAAATCAACTTCATATTTAAACTCAAGTCCATCATATAACTTTACTACTCTTCTATAAATTGTTCTAATTAAAATGTACTTGATTGAAGAATCAATTGCTTCTAAATCACACAATAATTTTGATGAAGAATAAATTCCACCAAAATTTTTAAACTCGTCACTTTTGTTGAAATTTAAGATTGCAGAATCTACTAAACTTTTTATTTGTGGGAAAGTTTTTCTAGTTTTTGTCTGATCGTAAACAATAACTGGTTCTACTTGAATATAGAATGGAATCGCATCAATTATTACTGGAGTAATAGATCCTACGATATAATTTTTAATTTCATTAACAATTCTGGTTTTTTCTCCCTGACTTATTGTTTCTCCAACTTTTGGCTTGATACAAATTATAACCTTTCCAAATTGAGGTGGTGATAACTTTTCTCCACCAGTAATGTTAACTAAATCTGAGTTACTATAAATGTTTTGAATAATGCTTTCGTAATCTGATGGTGTTACTGCTCTTTGCTGGGAAGCATACCAACGAGGTGCTCTATATTTGATTGATTTAATTTCTTCAAATTCAGAACCACCATCAGTTTTTCCTAAAATTTCAGGAATAATATTGGATGAACCAATGATTGTATCTTCAACACCAGTTCTTACTCCAACAATAGTTCCGATAAAGTTAGTAGGTAATATTGTAAAATTATTGCAAACAGATCCATTTGTAACAACGTATCGAATAATAACAATTTCTCCGTTTTCTAATTTTCTTCCAATTACATTATCACCAAATATAATTTCGTATTTTTGATCTTGTATCTCTTCTACAAAGAATACTTTATCGGATGAAGAAACTCCTACAATAGAATTCTTTCTAGTATAAAAATCTTCTACAGATTCTTGTTCATTCAGAGTAACTCCAGTTTCATCTGCAATTATTGAAACTTTAATAGAATCTACATCGACAAAATTATTTGGAATGAAGAATCTTTGATTTTCATTGGTTTCATCTACCACATATGAAATTGTAAAATCAACACCTTCATTAAAAGTTAAATTTTCAAATGTTACTGTATTTGTTCCGTTAGTATTAATTGCAATACTATCACGTAGGATATAAGTATATGATTGATTATTTTGAACAACTGAGAATATTGGCCCTGGTAATATCTGAACAGCTTCATAAGAAGCCACATTGTTAACTTGAATATTGCAACTTAATTTTGATGAAGTATATGAGTTGGGAGTATAACCTAATTTTTTTGCATGTGAAACTACATTATCTCGTATAACTGCTGTATCTAAATTTAATTCATTAGCAATCATATTAGCATTATACGATGTATACATCGTATTATAAGCTAGTACATCAACAAGCATCGAAAGATTAGAACCTTCAAAATCATAGTCTTGAAAGTCTGTCTTAGTTTTTATATAATTTTTAATCGAGGCTTTTATCTGCTCAAATTCTAGAGCAGCAACTGATGGTAGTTCCATGTACTAGCTTTCTCTTACGAGTAAAAATTCTAAGTTTTGTAATGATTGAGGAAGACCTACAATATAGTACTCAATGAAAACATTGAATTCATTTGAATCTTCTTCTGAATTTATAGTAATATTACTTAATCTGATTCTCTTTTCAAAATTTTTTAATACTTCTTCAATTTCTTGAATTAATGTATTAATAGAAAATGTAGTTGTCAACTCAAAAAGATATGAACTGGTATTAGTCCCAACCAAAGGATTAAATAATCTTTCTCCTAATTTAGTTAGGACTAGATTTTTCACTGATTGTTTAATAGCCTCTTCATTTTTTAATACAACAATATCGTTTGTAATCGGATTCTTCAGAAGATTAAAACTAATGTCTTTAAAAGATCTAGAAATTTTTCCTAGTTCTTCTGAAATCGTTGACATTTATCCTATTTTTAATATGTTATATTATATATGTGATTAGTTAGCAACGTCTTCAAAGTATTCACAATAATCTAGATTGTATTTACGAGTTTTTTGTAATTTGATTGGAACATAGTCAGTAACTAATTTAGTTGTTCCCCACATTGATTTCATATAATTTACATCTCTATCTGGATTTGGATTCACTGCCATCTGTTTTCTCCGTAAAGGTTAAACAGAACTTTTAAAGGGGTTGCTATCCCTTCACAATTAGTATTTAGTTGGGTTTTCCATAAAAAAAGGAGCCTAGAGGCTCCTTTTACAATATTATCGTCCTTGACCACGATAAGCCTTTTTACGTCCATTCCTGCTAGTTGCAGAAAGGTTGGTGTTCTTGGACCTACCTTGACGAGTACATTTTGGTTTACCAGGAACATAACTGGTTTTATTGAAACTAGGTGATTTTGCCATATTAGTTCACAAATATATTGGTTGGGAACATAGCTATTATACGAGGAGAAACTGGATTTGTCAAGTCCCCTACATGAGCAGCAGGGCGTCCATTAACAAAACATTTACTTGGTGCAATAATAGTTCTTGGAATAGGAGCACAAGTAACATCTGAGCATGTTGGAAATCCTGGGGCAGGAGTTAGTACATCACCTGCTTTTGCTCTTGGTCTTCCATTAGCAAATACTGTAGAGACAATAGGAGTTACTACATTTGGAGGATATACACAACAAGGTGGACGAAATGAAACTAAATCTTGGTTTGCTAGTGCTGCAACTGGTCTTGTCATTAAATTACATCCTTATCTTGAATTTGTACTGGCCAATATTGAACAACATAATTACGTTTTTCATAACTATTTGATACTGCATTTACTACTGGTTTGTCATTGAAAGGAATATTTGTACTTTCAAATAAAGTAGCTTCTCCAGTTTCAGTCGAACCAACTCCATCTTTAGTTGCTTGGAATACAGTTCCGACATCAGCATTAGCTGGAGCACCATATTTTTGCCAATTAGTATTTCCAAGGCTCTTAATTATATAGTATACTCCTGCATCAATTTCAGCAGTAGAAACTGATGTCTCAAATGTTGAGGTAGTTCCAAACATTGCACGAATACATTGTCTGAACTCTGTTTGTGTTTTTCTCTTATAATATATAATTTCTTCTCCTAGATAATAGAATTTTTTATCTTCATTTTTAGTTTCTGGATTAACATCAATTTTAACAGTATATTTTGGAATCATAAGATATCCAGAAGAAGGGAATGCAGCAGTAGAATCAACAACAATAGTAGTATCAGATGGCATAATAGTTTTCATAATTTTTGCATACTCTGGATTATCCTGGAACGGATTTCCTTTATTTCTTACTGCATCAGAAACATATTCACTAATTTCATTAATTCTAAAGTTTAATACTTTATCATAATTTTGTTGATAGTTTACACCAGCACCATGCCAAACATATTCTGGCCATGGTCCTGCTAAGGTGTTACCATCTGCTGTTTCTTCTGTATCTTTTATCCACTCTTTAGTTGGAGCAACAACAGGAAGTCCTGGAATTACAGGAACAGGTGGTGCAAATGCTCCTTCAAGAATTTGAATATTATCAAGGTATCCATTTGTTTTATTTGAAAGCACTCTGATGCCATTTCCAGGAGAAACATCATCTCCAGTTACACCATCAACTGTAGTGGTACTTGTCCATCTTGGAATTGATTTTAGAGTAATTTCAAGGTTATTTGATTCTGAATATGGATCTAATTCAATATCACTGATTAGACTCATATCATCAATAAAATATTGAATTTTTCTAATTCTAGGTGGAAGTCTATTTGCACTTTCTGCTATGTGATTTATATTTGAACTATCTTCTGCTTCAACCTGAGGAGGAAGGTTTGGAATTTTTGTGGTCTTTGGAATAGAAGTAGAAATAGTTTTAACTGCATTCAATAGCATATTCTGAAGAGAATTTTCATCTGAGATTAATTTTTTATACATTTCAGATGGAATAGTAATTGCAGATAATGTAAAATTACCCTCAATGTTTTTGCTAATTGTATTTTTTAATTCTTCTTCAGTATATGCTGGAGCAGATTTAACATCAACACAAGGATCCTCTCCAATTCCTGTGCTCAACGGACGAATTAAGTCATCAAAAGTTTTAAATTCATCATAAGGATAGTAAACTTTGGTATAATCTTTATCAATATTGTTTCCACATTCACTACTTACAACTTTACTAACATACTGACCATTTAATGCTTCTTGCTCAGTAGTTAAAATTTTAAGTTTCAAATCTGAAACGTCATTTTTATATTGAGAAATCCAATATTCTAGTTTTTCCTTATCTACTGGTCTGTTAAATAAATTCCAATAAATGTTGTTAATATCATACGCCAAATTAGACTCTGGTTTTACACAAAGCCAAGCATCATTAAGAAAATCAGTACCATCACCTAAAACAATATCGCCTAAAATATACTGAGCATTAGAATCTTCATATCTAGTATCATCACATTCTTCATCAGTTTTGTATAATAATGGTTTGTATACAAATTGTTTCTTATCTTTGCTTACATACGTTCCTACTACAGCAGAACGATTAATAATTCCCTTTCCAGCAATGACTCTAATTCTATTTCCAGTTGTAGTACTTCCGATACTTACATTCCATCCTCTAACAAAACTATTATCACCACTCGTATTTGCCTTAAACCAAATCTTGAATGATTTATTATTTACAAGTTCAATTTTACCAATTGAAAATGTATCATTAAGTCCAGAAGCTGTTAGATTTTGAGTTACTTCAATATTAATATCATTAATGTTATTAATAATAGTAGCATCAGTAAATGTTACCAAATAATGTTTGCGGTTATCAGAGTTATTGCTACCTCCACGGTCAGTTAATGATAAAGGTTCTACTGTAATAGAACCTACAGTAACTACATCCACATTAAAATTTCTATCATCATTAAATACGTGTCTAACTGTTGCAATTGTTGATTGTGGTCCTGATGAACTATCAATATCATAAAAAGCATCAGCAACAAAGCTAGGACCACTACCAGTTAGTTCTGCATAGCAAAGAGTACCATCATTTTGGCTATTTGTTACTTGAGCACTATAAAATTTTGCTTCCTTAATCTTACCTTTACCTAGAGGCTGTGAAAGATTAACTTTATTACCTTCTACACTGACAACAGTTGTTCCTGGTCTAATTGCTTTACTACCGCTTACAATATCACCTGGATTTACAATATCAATAAAGGTATTAGCACTTTCTGTTTGCCTTCTTTTTTTCTTTGTTTTTGAAACGTTATTATTGATGTAAATGTAAGAAGGAGATCTGTTCTTCTTAGAACGCTTTGAGATTCTCTTTCTTACTGTTTTACTTACATAAAACGTTGTATCATTAGAATGTACTGCAGTATAGTTAACAACCTTTGAAACGGTCCAACCATTAATTTTATCACCTGCGGCTAGAACGGTTTTACTAGTAGATTCATACTGAAAGAATATTGCATTATTATCAGTACCACCATGATAAATCGGAGAACCCTCTGGAATTCCCTCTAGCTGACTATCAACTTTTGCAAGAGTGAGTTGAGCAGAAACTGTGGAAGATTCTTCAGCATATGTAATTGTTGTTGTAGTAGTTGGAGCACCACCACCTGTAGCTGTAGAAGTAGATGTTGTAGTGCTTTTTACAAAACCTCCAGCAAGTCTTGGTTCAAGTGCATATGAAATTGGCCATTCAAATACATGATAGAAATACTTTTCATCATATCCTATATCTGCTTGACACTCACGTTCAAATACTGGAACGGATTCTCCACTATCTGCATCGAGTTTATATTCTTGCTGTTTGTAGTATGTGGTGTCCATTACTACGTCACCATCTTGGTCTTCACCAACTGGAATTCTAACACCTACATCAATTAGCTTTGGCTTCTTACTGCCATTTATGATTGTTTTATTGGTATTGCTTGGAGGTCTAATTACATGCCAAGCGACAGCAGTGTATGAAAAATCTAAGTGAGGTAAATTAATGGTTGTAGCTCCATCTCCTGCACCACTAGTACTTGAACAAGAACCATTCTCAAGTAATACAACTCCAGTACATCGGTTTAAATACTTGGTTCTATTAATGATATCTTTCTTGGGACTGCAATTTGCCATTATTTTTAGATGAAACGCTTAGTATTTTTGAGATTAATCCCCTACTTTATGTATACGAATACCAGGACTATCATGATGCTCAAAGAATTCCCACTCTAAAGTGTCTCCTTCGACCCATTGCATCTCATCTAGCAGCTCATCTGGAAAAACTAAGAAATATTCTCCAGATTTTTCATCATACTGTACTTCTGTGGTATATGAAAATGTTGACATAATGTTTAAAATATTTACATTATATAGTAAAAAAAATTTTTTTCTATTTTTTCAGTGATTTTTTGAATTTTTCGGTGAAATTTTGTCCGATAATACTCAAAAGTTCTCTGATGGTCATGAAAATGTATGAAAATTCCTCGGAATGAGTCGTTTTTGTGCTTACTTTGGCGATTTTTTGAGTCATTTGGAGGAATTTTGGGGGCAAGTAGGAGATTTTCGGAAGATCTTGGAGGAACTTGGAGAAACTTGGAGGGGCTTGGAGGGGCTTGGAGGGGCTTGGAGATTTTTCGGAAAATTTTTTTGGTTAAATGTATATATCTCTGTCGTTTTCAAAGGTTTATAGCTTAGGAGGGACCCAAACTTTTTGTACGGGTATGGGCGGGGCGGGCCATAAGGGGCGTTTATACTGCATCTGCCCTCCCATTAGAACTGCTGATGTATCACTGTTGCTGATGGATGGGGCCGAAGCCCCCTGAATCTCTCATCAGACATCCATCTCCAGAAGCTTGCCCAGAAGGGCTTCCACATCCTGACGAGACTCAAACAACTGCCAGGGCTGGCTGCGACGGTCGGCGGCAATCAGGCCAGACATCACCAGGCGGCGAGCGGTGCGAATCTCGGCGTTGGTCAGGGTCAGGGTCTTGGTGGGCATTGGTCGGTTCCTTTGAACTGAGAGAATCCTAGCATGGATGGGGGAGCCCCGAAGGGCTCCCGTTAACATTTGTTCACACAGGCGTGTTGCGGTCCTGGCTCCAGTTACGCAGCCTGCGGTTGCTGGCCTTGCTGTAAACTCGGTCGCCAATGGTACGGTCCCCCACGGTGATGGCGCTGCGGCCTGCAGCATCAGCGGCGGCCTGCAGGGCTTGGCGGCCCAGCTTGCGCTCAGAGGGAAGGGCGACCTCAGAGGTGGCCAGGTCAAACAGCCACTGAGCACGGTGGCGGCCCACGATGGTGGGTTCCTTGATGGTGCGCTTGGCGAGGGCCACGGCGATGATGGTGGGAACAGCGGTGCGGGTGAGACGGTCGGAGCGGTTCATGATCCTCTGGGTGTGGTGGGGGCTTCCTCTGCCCCCGTGTTCAAATTATAGGGCATCGGGGGGAGGCTGGCGATGCCCCAGCCCCGATTTGTAACAAACTGAAATAATTATACTTTAGGCGACAATTTCGTTGACTGTTTTCTTAGCATTACCGTGTGCAGGAAATGCAATGATAAAGTCACGATCAGCCACTGCACATAGCTTACAGGTGGCACAAGTTACATTCTCATGGATAGTTGCAGGGCAAGTGATAACTTTACGACCAGATTCTGTTTTATAGAATCGTTCGGTTTTATCAGACTTGACAACAGCAACTGCAGGAATGTTGTGCTCAGTCATGATAGCATCAGCCACCTCAACATCCTCAGTGGATGCATTGATTGTGAAGCCTTTGCTGTTAGCTTCCTTGATGACTTGCAGGTTGTGGTTGTTAAGAACGTGGTGGGTGTAAGTGTAACCTTTGCGGCCTTTGTTTGCATCAGCCAGTGCAGATACCATGGGAGCATTAATGTCGCCCAGGATGTGTGGCAGGTCTCCACTAACATTGTGCCGCCAGAGTTGGCCACGCTGAAGCTTGCGAATTGCGTTAACAAACTCTTGGAAGTTTACACCTCGCTCACCTTCAGTAACTTTCTTCCAGTGAATATTCTGGGGGCCAGATTTAGCGTAACAGCCCTTATTGTAGAAAGGGCAAGTGCTGGGGCAGGTCTCACGGCTGCTGGTGCTGGTGGGGATGGGGCCAGTCTTAGCGTTGCTGGAAACCTGGGTGAGGGCGAAGTTCATGGCTTGGGTGTGAACTGAGGTAATCCTACAGCATGGGGGCTGCCACCTGGCCAGCCCTGTAACAATTTGAAATATTTACATCTCCACCTGCCAATCTTGGTCCTTTGTAACATTAACCCAAAAGAAGTTCCTGCCATTCATACTACGCAGGAAGACTTTATCACCTTTGGATTGTTCAACGATGCAATGTTCACAAGATTCCATTAGATTGGCGAATCTGTTTTTAGCTTTCTTTGAGATAGGCTTGACAGAAACAATTGTTTCCATTAAAGGAATCTCCTTTCAAAACTACGAAACAATGCTAGAGCAAACAGAAACAGAATGATGCCAGACATTAACAATTTGTAATGTTTGTTTGTGGGGGGCTGTGTTGCCCCCCTAGATTGTATCAGATGGCGGCTTGAGTGAGTTCCTCAGTGCGGCGAGCATCTGCAATGGTAGCACCTAGGCTAACCTTCATGAGTTGTTCATCATTGGTGAGCAAATCACTCAGGAATTGTGCATAATCTGCACTTGCAGTGAAAGCATAAGCCTTATCAGGATTTGATTGATAAGTGATAACAACATCAGTACCTTCTACAGTTACACTGTGAATGGCACTGGATTGGTCAACAGTAAATTGACGATGAACAGGATTGATTGCAACAGTCATGATGTTTTCAGTGAATGAACAATAATTAGATTACAGGATGGGGGCTGAGTTGTCAACCCCCTTGTGCCACTATCAGAATTGGATTTCTTCTAGTGTGGGCTCCATAGATTCATCCTCAGAATCTACAGAAAGCATGTCCAGAATGGTTAGAATCTCATCACCAGTCTGGCCTTTACGAAGCATCGAAATCAGCAGTTCTTTAGACATAATAATCAATAATCAATGTTAGAGTTAATATATTCTGCAAAGAATTGTTCGTTGTTTTCATTCTCTGCAGGAATCAGCATGTCATCTTCCCAATCGAAGACTTCAGCTTCAAGTTCAGCAAAATCGAAGGTGTCCATGGGTTGTTCAGTAGTGAACGAGTTCAGTATGGCATGGGTTTGGGGCTGGTGTCAACCCCCTGAATGATTAGTAATACTAATCAGTGAGAACGTGAATGTAATCAATAGAGTTAATGCACCAACCATAAGCACAGGTGATTTCCTCTACTAAATCATCTTCATCATCTGCCTCCCAAACTGTATTTGTGACCTCATCATGGAGGTCTGTTTGTTCTTCAAGTGTGGGAACATCGTCTTCATCATCCATAGTGAAATCGAAGCGAATGTTGGTGACTTGATACAACATTTGAGTGGTTCAGAAGCGAACGAAGGTAACTTAACCCAGATTCTGGGTCATGTCAACCATTCATTCATAAGTGTTACTAATCTGATTGATAGTCTTTTCTAATGTATTCAGTTCTTGTTCATTTAGTGCAAGAACATATTCTTCAATAATACCTTCAAATAGTTTATAGTTATTACTATAAAGTTCATTAGTGAGTGATTCAATCATCTCATCTTGTTTCATGGATTTTGTGTTAAAGTATTGGAGAATGTCTGAATAGTTCATGATATTCATTTAATAATCAATGCCCCATACTTGTTGAGTTTACCTGCACATGGTTTGTTATCATACAGGCCAAAGTAATACTTACCAATACTAATACCAAATTGCTCATCTCCTTTCTTGGCCTTAGTATTGGCCCCAACATAGAGGAATTTGGAATCAAGTGAGAATTTCATTGGTTCAATGTGTGAACGTGTTCACTATAGAAGGTTTCTGGATGGTTGTCAAGGGGTTGGTTGATTAGTTATTCTTATGGGTATAACGTTAATAATTTCTGACCCCTAGCAGAGTCATTATACACATATATGGGGATCATGTCAAGTATAGTTAATAATTGTTAATAATAAAGTTTTCCACAGGACTGTGGAAAACTCTGAGTGATTAGGAGTGCTTATATTAGTATTCCTTATGGGTGGGCTCTGAGTGATTTGGAATCCTTATGGGTTTTTTGGGCCTGGGGGCTTGACAAATCGGGCGAGTCATGGTATACTGCGGGCCAAGACCGCTGAACCTCAGAGGGTTTCTAATACAAATAGATACTTTCTCTGACACCATCGGACACATACATGATATAGTTAATAATTTCTCTCTACATACAACACTCAACTATATTTTTTATTACATTAAATAAATGTTAATAATTTTACTACTTTTTCCACATACCTGTGGAAAACTATGCGGAATCACTTATACTTCATCATTGAATCTGCTATTTGCCAACAATATGCTGCTATCAGTTCATCTGGTTCTAGCTCTGCTTGTTGTGCTGCTTGTTGAAAATTTGTTTCTATTACATTCTTTGCTAATTCTGCTAATGCTATCTTAGCAAACTCTATTCTTAGTGCTTCTTGTTCTTCTTTATTCATTATATGTACTGTTCGATTGATGTACTACTGGGATTAAAGAATTGTAAATTTTGTATAATAATTGTTGGATGATACATTGCATAGAGTAATACAGGCTTTTCCTGAAATTGACACTTTGCGCTTGGTGTTAGTTTTGCTTTTGGTCTATCTAAAATTAAATTTGTATTCTTTACGAACGAACCATTCTTTCTTCTTGGTACATACTTTGAATCTGATTGCCATATCAATGTTCTATAATGTGTCATTAGCACATGAAAGAATACATCAATATCCTTATCTGAATATTCTGTATTATCACCTTGAAACTTAAACTCATATCTTTGTGCCCCGTGTCTAAATCTAAATCCAATCTTTTTTACTTGGGCGGATTTCCATTTGTTTCTGGATTCTTCAATCAATATATCTACACCTTCATCAATATGTGGCACTGACGTATTGATTTCTTTCATTTGGCAATACTTCAATACTTCACTTACACATGCTTCTCCAGAGTATGATGATTTACTTGTCAGCAGGGTTCTTTCTTCTGGTAGAAGTGGTGGCATTACTGCAGGAATGATTTGTTTCATTTTTAAATTGTGATTAACTATTCAGTGTGTGGTTGGATTGTTTTTAGGTTCAAAAAGTGATGTTTTTTGTACAAAATTACTTGGATTTGAGTAGTTTATTTTTGAGGTGGTTCAGTGCTTGCTTTCTAGCCTTGAGCCTTCCTTTGCAGGTTCCTTTGGTGGTCTTTGGCTTGTTGGAGTGGTGCTGCCAATTTGGAGTGGTCATTGTCCTGTATTTGAGTTGTACTCATTCTATGAGTAAAACCACCCCGATGTGGAGTGGTTTGTGTCAGTTATTTATCTGGTCAGAATAACTCTTTTATCATTTGCTTCAGATGCCACCATGTAGACTTTGGCTTATCCTCTTCGATTGGTTCTTCTCTTTGTTCAAAATCTTTTGCATTACGACCACAAAGAGATTCATCTTTTCTAACCTCAATACAAATCATGTCAATTGCATATACAGTACCTTTGATGTAATCAAGTTCCTCAACATAATGTTTTTCGCAAACATGAAAAAGGCCAGGAATCAAACGACAATGCTTACACTCTTGACAAGCAGGAATTGTGGTCATGTGATTTGAGTTTACTTAGTTTTGGTATAGGTGTGGTTGGTGCCGAAGATTTTGATAGTCTTGGGCTTGGGTTGTTGGTGATAGGGTTTTTTGCTCATCGTGATACCTCGATTGTTTCTCTAAGTGCTTTTTGTGTTTCTCGGTGATTGTGGTGGTTTAGTATAATATCCATTATACAATAACCAAAGGCAAATCCTGCCATAATTGATGTTATCATAGTTTTAATACCTCAGGGAGTAATCCAATCGTAACCATCTGGTTCAATAACACTTTCATACCCATCATATTCATCAATACGATAAGGACCAGAGACCTCATCAATAGCAAGTTTAGCACACATTCCGTTGGCGTTGTCACCCAGTTCTTCTACAACTTGAACAAGAATGGGGTCATGGCGAGAAACATTGCGGTCATACCAAGTTTGTTTGGAATACCGTTGATTGAAGTCAATACGCTCTTCTTGAGTCATAGAACGCCATTCTTTTTGAACTACTCGTTCTTCAGGTGGAACCAACCAAACATTGAATCCCCATGAAGAATTTTCAATCCAAACTTGTTTACCTTGAAGTTCCCAGTAACGCTCACATGCTTCACGGGACAGACCGAACCCACCGTAGCAGGCATTATATACTACTTTAGTCACAGTGCTTGCACCTCTTCCATAATGATTTCTACATCTTGCTCATCACGATGACCCATAACATCATCAGTGACTGGTGTATCATAACAAAGGTCATACTTATTTGCATCACCTTTGAGAACTGCTACTTCATACAATCCTTCCGCAAATCCATAAGAACCAGGGAATCGTACTACACTCACTCCGTATCCATTTGGAAAGAAATGAAGTGCTTGTACACCATCATGAAAATCATGAGTTTCAAATTTCAAATCAGTGAATTTCATTTTGAATACCTGCATTGTGGTTGGTTGGGTTGTTGAAGGCATTGTTCATCATATGCTTTGAATAGTTGTTTGTCTCTTTGAATGAGAACTATATTCCATCCAATGATTATGATGAATGTAAAAAAGCCAGCAGTCAAATACTTCATGCGTTGTATCCTTTAGCTTTGAGAATAGCACGGCGAGCTTCGTATGCTTGGAATTGTGTAGCAAACTCAGCAATCTTTTGAAAATTATCTCGCCAGTACAAAGACCAGCGAGTTGTGCCATAAACTTGAATAATACGAATCGGATTGTCGATGCCAAGTGGATAAGGTTTCATGCTTCGATAATGCAGAAGGAGGCACAGAACTTACGAACCCACTGAAGAGTTTCGTAGTAATTTCTGGGATTGGACATCACCATGCTAGCATTCTTTCGTGGATTGTGGGCAATGGCAACATACTGATTGTCATCGACTTCTTCAATCCACATTTGATTCACATTTCCATCTTGCCAATCCCAACGTGATGTGGTGTAATGGTACACTTCACGGGGTTTGCGATTGGAGGTGAAAGTAAGAATGTCATTCATGGGTGGCGTTCCCTTGACTACCTTTGTATATTAGCCCACATGCGGGGGCATGTCAACCTCTGACTGATTAGCCTTCCTAATACGTGCGGAACGTTTCCGCATTTCGTACTGATGATTCCGTGTGAAGGCATAAAGAATCACAACAAGAGCACCAGCCAATCCTGCAACAGCAGCGACGGCGTTAATGTCAGTGGGAAAAGTGGTAGATTCAATCATTGATGGTTTGCTCCAGATGGTCAAGACAAAGTGTAACATAGTTTGGTTCACGTTCAATCAACTCTCGATACTCTGCATAGATGGCATCAGCAATACGAAAGTTCTTGTGCATTGTTTTGTGAGTCTTAGCCTTTATTGCACGT
>JACCDY010918974.1_pt1 | contig 13844 bp, 16 predicted proteins | sample 7446391 | NCBI WGS metagenome assembly JACCDY01 (sample SAMN15323451, study PRJNA562643) | freshwater metagenome | isolation source: river surface water | place: USA:Blue River Watershed | collected 2017-08-18 | reverse complement strand
CGGTTTCTGCCGCTGAGCAAGAGGTTAGGGTCATGGCCGCGGCAATTGCGAGGCCAACCATTTTTTTAGTAGATAGCTTCATACCGAGATTCTATGTGTTATTGATAATGATTGTCAATAACTGTTGCGGCTAGTCGAGCAGCAGCGCTGGCTCTTCCATGACCGAGGCCACATCCTGAACGAAGCGCGATGCCACGTCTCCGTCGACCACGCGGTGGTCGAAGGTGGCGCCGATGGTAGTGACCTGGCGAATCACGATTTCGTTGTTGACCACCCATGGCTTCGGGCGAATCGAGCCAAGGGCCACAATGCCCACCTCGCCGGGGTTCAAGATCGGGGTTCCGGTGTCGACGCCGAATACGCCGATGTTGGTGATCGTGATGGTTCCGTTTGCCATGTCTGCAGGAGTCGTGCGGCCTTCGCGAGCGGTGGCCGCAAGTTGCTCGATTGCCTTGGCTAGTTCAAGCAGCGACATCTGGTCGGCGTCTTTGATGTTTGGCACGATCAAGCCACGCGGAGTGGCCGCCGCCACACCGAAGTTCACAAAGTTGTGCACGATGATTTCTTCGTCTGTCCAGGTTGAGTTGACTGTTGGGTTTCGGCGAACGGCCCAAATCATCGCCTTGGCCATAATCAAAAGCGGGGTGACCTTCACGCCCGCGAAATCGGTCGAAGCCTTGAGGCGCTTCACGTACTCCATTGTTCTGGTTGCGTCTACGTCAACGAATATGCTGACGTGCGGGGCGGTGAATGCCGACTTCACCATCGCGCTAGCAATTGCTTTGCGCACGCCTTTAACCGGGATGCGCTCCTCGCGCTCGGTTGGCGGTTATGGAGTCGTGAGGTTTCTGAACACGCTCGCCTGTTGCGCGCCACCGAGCACATCTTCGCGAGTGACTTCACCGGCCAACCCGGTAGCAACAACTTTGCTCAAATCGACGCCGAGATCTTTAGCTAGTTTTCGAATTGGTGGCTTCGCGATTACCTGTTCGCTCGAAGTAACCAAATTGATTAGAGCTGTGGCAGGAGCACCGGGAATTATCGGAATAGCGCTCGTCGACGGAGGCACAACCGCAACCGGATCAGCTGTTCGATTGCGACGCCTCGACTGCGCACCGTGATTTGCAACACCATAGCCAACCAGCGGCTTCATGGTTTCTTCTTGCGAGAGCGACGCCGCGGCTTCGGCTACGGCCTCATGCGCAGTTTGTGCGATCTCTGGTGAAATAACCGCAATCGAAGATGTTGCTGTTGCTCCCACCGCTCCGTCAGAAACTGTCGCAGAAATAATTGGTCGACCAACTTCTACGGTGTCGCCCTCTTGCGCAAAGAGTTCGGCAACGACTCCCTCGAAAGGGCAAGGCAGTTCAACTAGTGACTTTGCGGTTTCGATTTCTACAATGATTTGATTCACCGCAACGCGATCGCCAGGTTTAACTTTCCATGACACAATTTCGGCTTCGGTTAGGCCTTCGCCGACATCCGGCAAATTAAAAAACGCTAGCTGACTCATGTTGTCTCCTAGAACGCCAAGACTCGGTCGACGGCATCAAGAATGCGATCTGCGTCTGGCAAAAACTTCTCTTCTAGTTTTGCCGCTGGATATGGAACATCGAAACCACCCACGCGAATCGGTGGGGCTTCGAGGTGATAGAAAGCGAGTTCGGCAACGCGAGCCGCAATCTCTGATGAGACAGACACAAAGGTGTTTGCCTCGTGCGCGATAACGAGTCGACCGGTTTTCTTTACCGAGTCAACAATCGTCGCAAAGTCGATTGGCGACATCGAGCGAACGTCGATCACTTCGATGCTCTTGCCTTCTTCGGCTCCGAGAGCTGCCGCCTGCAAGGCAACGTTCATCATCGGGCCGTAGGCAACAAGGGTTACATCGGTGCCTGGCACAACAACGCGAGCCTGGTGCATGCCGCCAGGTGCAGCGTCGAGATTGACCATGCCCTTCTGCCAGTAGCGACGCTTGGGTTCGAAAAAGAGCACCGGGTCGGTTGACTCGATGGCCTGCTGAATCATCCAGTAGGCGTCGTTGGGCGTGCTTGGGCTAATTACCCTGAGCCCAGGTGTGTGGGCGAAATAAGCTTCTGGGCTTTCGCTGTGATGCTCAACCGCGCCGATGCCGCCGCCGTATGGCACACGGATAACCACTGGCATCTGCAAGAAACCCTCGCTGCGGTTCTGCAACTTTGCCAACTGGCTCGTGATCTGATCGAACGCCGGAAAGATGAAACCGTCAAACTGAATTTCGGTTACCGGGCGGTAGCCGCGCATGGCCAAACCGATTGCCGTGCCAACGATGCCAGATTCGGCAATCGGTGTATCGAAGATTCTGTTCTTGCCAAACTCGGCGAGCAGCCCTTCGGTTACGCGAAACACTCCGCCGAGCTGCGCAACATCTTCACCGAACATGAGAACTTTGTCGTCTTTGCGCATCGCCTCGCGAAGGCCAGCAGTAATCGCTTTTGCCAACGGCATCTCTACCATGTTGCTCACTGCTGCTCACCGCCGAATGATGCCTCGTATGCCTCGAGCCACGAATACTGCTCGTCAATCAGTGGATGCTGCTCAGAGTAAACATGCTTGAACATGTTTTCGATTGGTGGGTTCTTCAATGCAAAAGTGGCTTCACGAATTTCTGCGCTGAGCAGTTCACCGGCGTGCTCAACCTCGTCGAAGAAGTCTTGATTGATTCCGTTGCGACGCAAGAACTTTTCAAGTCGAATAATCGGATCGCGCGCTTTCCAATATTCAACTTCCTCGTCGTCGCGATATTTTGTCGGATCGTCAGATGTGGTGTGGGCACCGATTCGGTAGGTCACCGCTTCGATTAGGCTCGGGCCTTTTCCGGCGCGAGCGTCATCCATGAGTTTTGCTGTCACGGCGTATGAAGCCAAAACGTCATTGCCGTCGATGCGAACACCCGGCACACCAAAGCCATCGCCACGCTGGTAAAGCGGCACCTTAGTCTGGGCACTCGAGCGAGAAGAAATTGCCCACTGGTTGTTTTGAATGAAGAAGACAATCGGTGACTCGTTCACCGCGGCAAACAAGAAGGCTTCGCTTACGTCACCCTCGGCGGTTGCTCCGTCGCCCATGTATGAGATGACGGCGAGGTCTTCATCTTTGTTGCCGGTGCCCACCTTGCCGTCGAACTTGACGCCCATGGCATAGCCGGTCGCGTGCAGAACCTGGGTTCCGAGCACGATCGCGTAGAGGTGAAAGCGGGTTTCGTCTGGGTTCCAGCCACCGTGGTTTACACCTCGAAGCATCTTCAAGATCGACATCAAGTCGATGCCGTGGGTCAGAGCCACACCGTGTTCGCGGTAGCTAGGAAAAATGTGGTCGTTGGGTCCGACACCGTAGCCCGAGCCAATCTGCGCACCCTCTTGGCCGATTGCCGGAATCCATAGGCCAAGTTGCCCCTGGCGTTGAAGTGCTGTGGCTTCGTTGTCGAAACGGCGAATGCGAGCCATGTCGCGATAAAACTTTAGGTAGTCGGCCTCTGTGAGGTTCTTGAGATATTCGCCATATTCAGCCCACTGCGCGGGCACACGAACATCGCCCTCCATCGAGAGAAACTGCACCATAGGCAGGTCAGTTGGGTCGTGACTCACAGGGTCAAATCTACTTGTTTATGGCAGAATCTGAGCATGGTTCGTTTCGCGCTAAACACGATGTTCAACGCCATTGGTCTCTGGGTAGTAACCATGGTGATTCCAGCGGTTAAGTTGGCACCCTACGGCGGTGACTCTTTCTGGACCCGCGTTGGCTCATTCATTATTGTTGCGGCAATATTCGGGCTGGTCTACGCGATCATCGGCCCAATCATCAAGATTTTGTCTGCACCTCTATACATTCTGACTTTTGGGCTCATCAACTTCGTCATTAACGGTGCGCTGTTGCTGTTCGTGGCCTGGCTTTCACAGCTTATTGGGTCACCGATTTTCAGCATCGACGGTTTCGATCGCGAAGGCCTTGCCATCACATCTCTCGGATGGGCAATTCTTGCGGCTCTAATCATGAGTGTGATCAGCGGTTTTGGTCGCATTGTCTTCAAGCGCACGCTCACTCGCTAACGCTGACCAAGCTCGAAGTAACTTACCCGACCCTCACCGGTGGCAAAGTCGCTTAGCCTCTCCATTTTGGTTTTGTTCTCCCCCGACGCGAGCGTTTGCGCCAAAATCTCTTCGTAAGACTCCATTCGATGCGCTTCAACCGGGTCTTTTTGCACGTTGCCCTCCAAAGTGAGCCAATTGTCTGCAGCCGCATTCTCTCTCAACTCGAGTTTCGGCACAACATCGGCTCGATTCTCGAACGAGAGCACGTTAGGCAAGTCATCGGCATCGTTTAGCGCCGCGGGGGTGCCAAAAGTAATCACGTGTTCAACTCGATAAGGCGTCACACCAGCAGCCGAACGCCTGGCGAGATCTAGCGCAATTAGGCCACCCTGCGAATGCCCAACCAGCATCACCTCGTCTTGATCTTCTATGCCAGCCCTTCGCATGGCCAACTCGGTTGCCCTGCTCGCTGCGCTTCGCCCGCCCGCCAGCAGAAGCAAATTCGATCTCATGTCAAAGGGGTTGCCGGTTGAATTCAGGCTCAGGTTTTGAGTGCCGGGAATGTAGACAATGAATCGACTGTGCTCGCCGAATCGATACTGTTCGATGCGCACCACGGGTTGCCCCGAATTGCTGAGCAAACGCAACCTAGCCGCAACCTGCAACAGCGTAGGTGGCGAAGAAACAGCCAAGTTTGTTGCGCGCGGGCTTGCCCAGGCAACCGTTGAACCCTCAGCCAAGCCCGGCAATCGGTTGGCCAGAAGGGGCACCGCAGTGCGAAAGTCGTTTAGTTTGCTGACCAATGACGATTCGGTGTCAACGTAGCCGATAAGGGCCGAATCGCAGGCAATAACCAAGCGCCTTAGCCGCAACAGCACAGGCCCGAGTCGCATTAGCAATTGCCCGAAGCTCACCGGTGTCAGCAAAACCACGGCGATTGCTTCAACCGAAAGCAGTTCGATTGAGGCCACGATTGCCGAACGCACGCGCTCTATCTCAGCCGAGCTCGCGCGACTATCCAAGCTGCAGCCGTTCAAGCATCGAGTAGGTGTTATTGCTGAGAAGGTCGAGAATCACCGCACCGATTTCGCTGGCGATTTGCTCGAGCTCGGTGGTCAGGGCTGAGGCGGCCGGCCCGCTCCAAGACTCTTGTGCGGGAATGCACTCAGACAGGTTGCTTGCCGCCATGCCGAGCCGTTGAACCAATTCATCCATGCTGAAATTCTGAGTCGAAGAGGCTATGCGGTTGCTATTGCTCTGCCTTCTGTTGAATGCATAAGGCAGAATTAGACCTGTGAGTAATCTTTCAAACCAGCCCCTAAGCCCGCTCGACGGAAGATACAAGTCGGCCGTGGCAGATCTCGGGGTACATCTCTCTGAGGCTGGATTGAACCGCGCACGAGTGCACGTTGAGATCGAGTGGCTAATTCACCTCGCCAACCGCAACCTTCTCAAAACCAACGCACCCCTAGACCTCACCGAGGTTGAGTTGCTGCGTGAAGTGGTTGCAAACTTTTCAGACACCGACGTCGAAACTCTGGCCGCTTTCGAGGCGCAAACCAAGCACGACGTTAAGGCGGTTGAATACTTTGTTCGCGAGAAGCTTGTCGAGATTGGCCGACCAGATCTAAGCGAGCTCGCGCACTTCGCTTGCACGAGCGAAGACATTAACAACATCAGCTATGCGCTAACTGTTCGCGACGCGATGAACGATGTTTGGTTGCCGCGCGCGCGAACCATGGTTGAAAAGCTTGCGTCACTTTCTGCTCGTTACCAAGACGCAGCGATGCTGAGCCGCACACACGGCCAGCCAGCGACCCCAACCACAATGGGCAAAGAGCTCGCGGTGTTTGTCTATCGCCTAAAGCGCCAGTTGCAGCGAATCGATGCTGCCGACTACCTTGCCAAATTCTCTGGAGCGACCGGAACTTTTTCTGCTCACGTGGTTGCCGCTCCGAACGTTGACTGGATGAAAGAGTCGCGCGACTTCGTTGAATCTTTGCAGCTCACCTGGAATCCGTTGACGACACAGATTGAATCGCATGACTGGCAGGCTGAGCTTTACTCTGCTGTTGCCTTGTTCAATCGAATCTTGCACAATCTATGCACCGATGTGTGGACATACATTTCGCTAAGTTTCTTCAAACAGATTCCGCAAGCCGGAGCAACCGGTTCTTCAACGATGCCGCACAAGATTAATCCGATCAGGTTCGAGAACGCAGAGTCGAACCTCGAGCTCTCAAATGCACTGCTAGATAGTTTGGCTGCGACATTGGTTACCTCACGCATGCAGCGCGACCTAACCGACTCGAGCGCACAGCGAAACATCGGAGTAGCTATCGGGCACTCACTTCTCGCGATCGATAACGTAACGCGTGGTCTGGCTGAAATCGAGTTGAACCAGGCGGTTCTTGATGCTGAGCTATCTGAAAACTGGGAAGTTCTTGCAGAGGCTATTCAAACCGTGATTCGTGCCGAGGTTGCCGCCGGCAAGTCGTCAATCAGCGACCCATACCAGTTGCTAAAAGAGCTCACCCGAGGCAAGAAGATCGGCCACGACGAGCTAGTTACATTTGTGAATTCGCTAGAGATTTCGCAAGACGCCAAAGACAGATTGTTGGCGCTAAAGCCACACAACTACACCGGCCTCGCGGCCGAGTTGGCAAAGACCTTTATTTAAGTCTTGGCTCGTCTGGAGCTGGCTGGTCGTCTTTTACGGTCAAAGCAAGAGTTGCTGTTCCGACTAGCGCCACGATGAAAGTTACGCCGGCCCAAATCAAAGATTCAACTGGCCTTCTGGTTCCGCCAAAAACCAACACCCCGACGAACGCTGCCGCGGCAAACGAGAGCAATAGAAACGAGGTTAGAGAAGGATTCTTTTTGGCCATGTTCAGAGTCTACTTTGACGAAGCCGGGGTAGCAGCGGCGACGCCAAGCTGTACACCAGACACGATCAGATATGCGCCGAAGAACCCGACCGCAGAAACGATGTCGAGTGGCGCAACCAAAAACAGAAGACCGAGAACCGCGCTGAGTATTGCGCTCATCAAGTATTCGCGACCGTTGGTTGACTTAAATGATGCTCGTCTCGCGAGATACATTTCGAATGCTCCGGCAACCAAACCCCACACCGTTACGAGCCCGATGAAAGCTGTTTGCGCTCCTTGGTTCGACAGGTTGCTATCGAGGCTCAGAGCCATCAACGAGAATACGCCGATCAGAAGTGAAACGACGGTTAGCGGCATAGCTTCGATTGCAACGAGACCCTTGCCCCAAATTGCACTTGAGAGACCGTTGGTTACCGCAAATCCAAGAGAGAAAATTGCCAGGGCGAGTAGACCGATGGTTGCGGCATGCGATTGAGAGAAAGTGATGAACAGGCCAACGCCAAGACTAACTGCGGCTCTTAGTGCGTTGGTTTTTCTCATCTGCTAACTCTTTAGGTCTTCGAATTTAGAGAACTGTCCTAAGAAGTTAACCACAACCGGACCAGTTGGTCCGTTACGTTGCTTGGCAACGATTAGCTCGGCCAAGCCGTCGCGCTCTTCTTCTTTTTTGGCAATGTCGTCGCGGTGCAAGAGAACAACTACGTCGGCATCTTGCTCAAGCGAACCAGATTCGCGCAGGTGCGAGAGTTCTGGCTTCTTGTTTTCGCTTCGCTCGCTGTTTCGGTTTAGCTGCGAGATGGCAATAACCGGAACGCCTAGCTCTTTTGCAAGAAGTTTTAGAGCACGCGAGAATTCAGAAACCTCTTGCTGTCGTGACTCAACCTTCTTGCCAGAAGTCATCAACTGGATGTAGTCGATGACAATCATGTCGAGGCCAACGCGCGTTGCTAGGCGACGGCACTTGGCTCTGATCTCAACTAGGGTCATGTTTGGGCTGTCGTCGATGTATAGCGGCGCAGAGTTGATTTCGCCGCGAACAGATGCGATTCGCGACCAGTCGTTGTCGCTCAGGTTTCCCTTTCGCATTGCCTGAAGGTAGATTCGCGACTCCGCAGAAAGCAGACGCATCGCGATTTCGGCTCGACCCATTTCGAGCGAGAAGAAGATCACGGGCTTGTTGTGCCGGATTGATGCGTTTCTAGCGATGTCTAGGGCGAGCGTTGACTTACCAACCGCTGGTCGCGCCGCGAGAATGATTAGCTGCCCGGGGTGTAATCCGTGGGTCATTTCGTCGAGTTTGTGGAAGCCGGTTGGAACACCAACCATTTCGCCACCGCGCTTCTGCGCGCTCTCCATGAGCTCAACTGCGGCGTCGATCGAGTCGAATAGCGGCACATAGTCTTCGCCCGCTCCAGCCTTGCTAACCGCGTAAACGTCTGACTGCGCTTGATTCACTAACTCGGTTATGTCGCCCTGAGCGGTGTAGCCCATTTGAGCAATCTTGGTTCCAACCTCAATCAACCTGCGAAGCGTGGCCTTCTCTTGCACGATGTCTGCATAAAACGCGGCATTGGCGGCCGTCGGCACGATCGAGGTAAGAGTGTGCAGGTAGTCTGCCCCGCCAGCCCTAACCAATTCGCCAGTCTTCGAGAGCTGATCGGTGACGGTGATTACGTCAGTTGGCTCGCCGCGGTTGAATAATTCAAGGATGGCGCTGTAGATGATCTCGTGTTTTGGCGCGTAAAAGTCTGGCCCGCGAACCACATCGAACACGTCGGCGATTGCCTCTTGCGAAAGCAGCATGCCACCGAGGGTGCACTGCTCAGCAAGCATGTCGCTGGGAAGCATTCGCTGCTCGCTGGGTTGCCCCTGATCGAGCAACTGTGCGTCTGACGCCGCCATGAGACCTCCTAAAAGCCGGTAAAACTATGTTTAGCATGCAGCTACGACAGTGAAGATTCAAAACACCCTGTGTAGCAATCTGTGGATAACTTGACAAACACGCCTAACAACTTTGTCGCTTCTGTGTAAACACCTGTGGATAAATCCACCAAATCTGCGATTTTGGCCAGTTATTTCCTGGCTTTTGCCTTGTGAGTAAAGAAATCTTTGAAACCCTAAACCACATCATTAGGGTTGTGTATAACCTTCAACCAATGGGTCAGAATTATCCACTTACTAACAAGTTATCCACAGGCCCGAAAGTCGATTGGCCTTTACCCGTAGGTGTCTCTCGGGCCGCGACCGGGCACAGACCTTGGGCCTTTTTTCCAACTGGGGGCGTCTGGGCCAAGCAGTTTCAGGCTCTTGATCTCGAGGTCGGGGTGGGCTTCGGTTACCTTCTCAAGAAGAATCGACTGCATGAGTCGCAGCTGGGTTGCCCAAGCGGTCGATTTGCAGCGAATCGTGAGAACACCGCCCACCAAAGTCTCTGGTTGAGAGTTATCGGCGTTTTGCTGACCAACCAGCTCTGCCCAGCGATTGAACAAATCAGCCTCGGCAAGCTGCGCCTCCCACCGAAACTCTTTCAGCACTCCGTCGAGAGTTTGGCCGGCGGTCAGCGGATCGCGACCCTTGTCGAATGGTCGAGATTTCTGGGTCTTGGCTTTCTCTTGGATGCGTTTCGCGTCTCGAGAGAGCCTGCCGGTAGCGGCCTCGCGCATTCTGAAGTAAAACTCCTGGGCGAAATCACGCGCCATCAGACACCTCCCCTGCTGAAACACTAAAGACTCTGGCCTTCAACTCGGCGGGAACATCTTCGCCCACCGCAGCCGTAATAATAACCTGCTCGTTGCTGGCCACGAGTTCGGCAAGTCTAGACCTTCTGCCGGCATCGAGTTCTGCGAAGACGTCGTCGAGAATCAAGATCGGATCGCCGCTGCGGGTTTCGGCTCGAAGCAAATTGATTGACGCGAGCCGAAGTGCGAGAGCAAAAGACCAGCTTTCGCCGTGGCTCGCGTAGCCCTTGGCCGGCAGATTGGAAAGCATGAGCACAAGATCGTCGCGGTGCGGCCCGACCATGGTGATGCCTCGCTCGAGCTCGTTTTGGCGAATCTGGGCCAGCTTGGCTCGAAACATTTCTTAGACGTCTGCCACATTCGAGCTCTCGATGTTTTCGAGCGCACCGGTGTCTTCTTCGTCGACCAGGGTTGTGCCAACCAGAGAGCTTTTAGTCAGAATGCGTGGCTCGTTGTTTGCGATTGCGATCGCCTGGTAGGCCTCGGTTAGCAACGGTCGCAAACGCTCAACCAGAGCAACCCGCGCGGCAACTATCTCGGCACCGAACTTCACGAGGCTTTCGTCCCAAGCGTCGAGCGTGCTCAGCGCGGTTCCTTTGGCAGACGTTTGTCTTGCGGTGCGAAGCAAAGTGTTGCGCTGCTTGAGCACTCGTTCGTAGTCGGTGAAGACCCCAGAGAATCGCGGTGACACCTGCACCAAAAGCTCGTCGATAAATGCGCGACGGTTCGACGGATCTTTTTTGATGATGTCTAAGTCTTCTGGCGCAAACGTCACGGTGTTCACATAACCAAGCACATCTCGCAATCTTGTTGCGCTTGCTTTGTTAATGCGCGCACGGTTTGGCGATGATCTGTTTAGTTCAACCTCGAGCAATGCGTCGCGGCCGTCGTGGTTTGCAAGAACACGGATGACGGCCTGCTCGATCTCGGGTTGCGCGTGCCTGATCAGTGGAAGGTATCCGGCAACGCGGTGACTTGAGAGTGTCGAAAGATAACGAATTGCTTCGACCAGGTTGGTCTTGCCCTGACCGTTGGGGCCGACGAGAAGATTCACTCCAGGTGAAAGAGAAACTTCTGCTGTCTCGTAGTTTCTAAAGTTGGCGAGCGAGATGTGCTTGACTAACACGCTTCACCGCCAATCGCAAAAGTGAATCAACCGAAGTTGATTACGAAGTTACTCTGCCTTCTTTACGGCGTGACCGCCGAATTGGTTGCGCAGAGCGGCAACAGCTTTCATTGCCGGTGAGTCATCTTGACGTGATGCGAAACGTGCGAACAAAGAAGCTGTAATCGCCGGCATTGGAACAGCGTTTGCGATTGCCTCTTCGACAGTCCAACGACCCTCTCCCGAGTCTTCGACGTAACCCTTGATCTGGTCTAGGTTCGGGTCTTCCTTTAGAGCTCGAACTAGAAGATCGAGCAACCATGAACGAACCACCGTGCCACGTTGCCAAGCGGCAAAGGTTCCGTGAACATCCTTGATGATGTCTTTCTTGGCCAGAAGTTCGTAACCCTCTGCGAAAGCCTGCATCATTCCGTATTCGATTCCGTTGTGCACCATCTTCGCGTAGTGCCCGGCACCAACGTCACCCACGTGAACGAAACCTTCTTCGCGAGCACCCTCTGGGCGAAGCGCATCGAAGATTGGCATGGCGCGATCGACGTTAGCTTTTTCGCCACCAACCATTAGTCCGTAGCCATTCTCGAGACCCCATACTCCACCCGAAACGCCGCAGTCGAGATAGGCGATGCCGTGCTCTGCTAGCTCGGCCGCGTGACGAATGTCTTCGCTGAATCTCGAATTGCCGCCCTCAATGATTAGGTCGCCTTTGTCGAGGTGCTTAACGAGCTCGTTGATTACGTCGTCGGTTGGCTGACCGTGCGGAACCATAACCCATACGGTTCTCGGTGTTGGCAGTGCCGCTACGAGATCTGCGATCGAGTCGACATCAGATACATCGCGTGAGCGAGCGTAGCCGGTGACTTCGATGCCTTTGTTGCGAAGGCGGGTTCGCATGTTGCCACCCATTTTGCCAAGACCGATTAGTCCGATGTGAGTCATGATGTTGCCTTTCAGTTTGCTAGCGAACCAGCAGGTTTGGTTGTAGCAAGTAGCGATAGTTTTCGGAGTCTGATTTTTCTTTTGCTCCGTGGCTTGTGATTAAAACCGGGCTCGGCTTGTTTGGGTTGTCATGGTTTTTGGTGAAACCAATTTTCACAAATTCGGTGTGCACTCCAGATAGACCGTCAATCAAGTACTGCGGTTTGAGTGAAAGCGTGTTTGCATCGCCATTAAGTTCTGCGCTAATGCTTTCTGATGCCTCAGCAACCTCATTGCCAATTGACTCAAGTGCAATGCTTGACTCTTCGAAGGTGTACTTGATCGGTTGGTCGCGCTGCACAACCAACATGACTCGACGTGTTGATTCGAGTAGATCTTGCTTTGCGACAACCGAGTAGTTTTCAACTTCGGTAGAGAACATTGTCTTGATAGGTGGATAGTTGCCCTTGATTAGTAGAGCTGTCACCGAGCGATTGTTCGCCTGGAATGCAATCATCTGTCGCTCGTCATTATTGATAATCGACAGCTGAATCTCACCCTGATTTGCAAAAGTCTTTGCGACTTCTTGAAGTGTCTTTGCTGCAACGAGAACGCTTGAACCCTCGGCACCGGCGTTAGCCTTCCATGGCAATTCAACTAGCGCCATTCTGTACTTGTCTGTGGCCAACAGTGAAAGTTCGTTGCCGGTGGTTTCGATCTGAATCGCCGTGTAAATCGGCTGAACGTCGTCTTTCATGGCTGCGGCAGCTGCCTGGTTAATTGCTGTTGCAAATGCCTCGCCTGCAACTACACCAGAAACCGTTGGAATTTCTGGAAGTGTCGGATAAGCCGCAACATCCATGATTGGCAACGCGAACTTGGTAGCGCCACAGGTTACGTGAACCTTGGTGCCATCTAGTCGAAACTCAACCGGTGCGTTTGGCAGCTTGGTGGCTATCTCGCTAAGCAGACGGCCAGGAACAAGGGTTCTTCCTGAGGTCTCAACTTTGGCAATGATCTCTACCTGGGCTGATACCTCGTGGTCGAAGACTGAGAGGCGCACAGCATTTGCGTCGGCCTCAATCAAGATTCCACCGAGAACAGGTGTGGTGGTTCGCTGCGGAAGCAGGCGAACTGCGAAAGAAACAGCTTCACTCAAGACGTCGCGATTGACTTGAAATTTCAAGGATGGACCTAACTTTTTTAGAGGCTAGCGAGATTCGCTTCGGGTAATAATCTTGGCACAAACACTCGTGTTTGTTGGCCATTGCTGACCGGCCGATTGCTTAGGGGTTATCTAATCTCTCAAGATCTTTAATAATTAACAACACTATTAACAGCTGTGGAAACTGTTAGTAATGGAGTAGCTCCCAGTATTTAAAAGGGAACCACACCGCTGTAACTTGTTTACACAGTTGTGTATGAATCTGTGGATAACTTTGTTCCTTGTGGAGACTGATTCTAGAACTAACATCTGACAGGTCAGATTCCACCGAAAAATCCGAGTTGTTGAGACAAGTTCACAGAGTTACTAACAGGCCAAAAGGCTAAAAACCAGTGCTAACGACCGGATTTGATCTTGTTGATTACCTCTGTGACCTGGTTGTAAAGCTCTCTGCGCTCTTTCATTTCAACACTGATCTTGTTGAAGGCATACAACACCGTGGTGTGGTCTTTGCCACCAAAAATCTCACCAATCTTAGGCAGTGAAAGGCTTGTCATCGTGCGGCAGAGATACATGGCAATCTGCCTGGCCATGGCAATTGCAGAGGTTCGGGTTTTGCCATAGAGCTCGTCTGCTGAGATTTTGTAGTAGGCCGACACCGCGTTCACAATCTCAACCGCAGTGACCACGGTGTCGTCACCCAGTGGAACCGTGTCTTTGAGCACAGTCTGAACCAGCTGCATGTCAACCGCGTTGCGGTTCAGTGCCGCGAAGGCGGTTACGCGAATCAGGGCACCTTCGAGCTCGCGCACGTTCGAAGAGACTCGGGTTGCCATGAACTCGAGCACTTCTTCTGGAACCCTGACCTTCTCGTTTTCGGCCTTCTTGCGAAGAATCGCGATGCGGGTCTCGAGCTCAGGAGCGTGAATGTCGGTGCTGAGG
>JACCDY010261987.1_pt1 | contig 13844 bp, 10 predicted proteins | sample 7446391 | NCBI WGS metagenome assembly JACCDY01 (sample SAMN15323451, study PRJNA562643) | freshwater metagenome | isolation source: river surface water | place: USA:Blue River Watershed | collected 2017-08-18 | reverse complement strand
GCCTATAGCTGGCAGGCCACCCCGAACCTCGTCGTCGTCCCGCAGGTCAACCTCTCCTGGCAGCACGAGTTCCTCCAGAATCCTTACGCGATCAATTCCTCCTTGGGAGGCGTCAACTTCGCCAACCTCTCCAGCGCTCCCCTGCGTGACTTCCTCTACACGGGTGTGGGCGTCACCCTCGAGTTCAAGCAGAAGTGGTTCACCTCCTTCTTCTACAACGCCGCCGCTGGCAACCAGGACCTCCAGTCCCAAAACATCTTCTGGTCCTTCGGTTGCAAGTTCTAGGCGAAGGCATCGGGATGATTTCTCCAATGTGATTGGCACTCCGATTCTCCAGGGCTCCGCGATCAATCTTCAGAAACTCAACGATTATGAAATCACTCGTCCCCCTGTCTTTCGGCCTCCTCTTGGTGATTGCTCCTTGTCGTGCCGGGGATAACACCGCAGAGGTGACACTCTCCCCGACGCCGGTTCCAATCACCGAGTCATCGGAACAACGTGATGCCCGCATGTCTTGGTGGCGTGATGCCCGCTTCGGAATGTTTGTCCATTGGGGACTCTATTCAGGTCTTGCCGGAACCTGGAACAGCAAGCCGGTTGCAACGAAAGGGGGGATGGAATGGATTCAAAAGATGGTCAAGGCGGACACCGATACCTACGCCAGGGAAGCTCTTCCCAAATTTCAACCCAAACCTGGCTTTGCCAGCGAGTGGATGAAACTAGCGAAGGAGGCCGGATGCAAATACGTGGTCTTCACGACCAAACATCATGAGGGATTTGCGCTTCATGACTCCAAGGATGGTGATTTCAACGCGGGGGCCAAACTAAACCGCGATCTCGTCCGTGAAATTGTGGAGGCAGCGCGGGCCGAGGGATTGAGGATCGGCTTCTACCACTCGCTTATCGATTGGCATGACGCCAACTACGACTTCACCAAGGCCAAGGGGCTTCCTTATCCGGTCGGAGGCAATCATGAATCTATCCCGAGAAATCATTCCAAATATATCGATCACCTTCATGCCCAAGTGGGTGAACTGATGACCAAATATGGTCCCATCGACGTGGTCTGGTGGGATTTCAGTTCTAAAGGCTTTGAGGGTGACGAGGCATGGCATGCCTCGGAACTCATAAGAAAAGTCCGTGAAATGCAGCCGGGAATCGTGATGAACAATCGCCTGTATTCCGCATCAACGGTCAAGAATGCGGAAAATGAACACAGGGAATTCAACACCGCCCACGGTGATTTCATCACCCCGGAGCAGCGGATTCCCTCCACCGGAATGCCCGGAGTCGATTGGGAATCGTGCATGACTCTCAACACGACATGGGGATACAGCGACCATGATCATGCTTGGAAGAGTGAGCAAACATTGATCCGCAACCTCGTAGACATAGCGAGCAAGGGAGGCAACTACCTTCTCAATATCGGCCCCAAGGGAGATGGTTCCATTCCTCCCGAAACCGTGACCCTGATGAAGGGGATCGGTTCGTGGATGAAGATTAATTCCGAAGCAATCTACGGCACAACGGCCGGACCGTTCGAGTCACTCCCCTGGGGGCGCTGCACTCGGAAGGGCAACACTCTTTATCTCAGCGTGTTCGAATGGCCCAAAGATGGAAAACTTACCGTGCCCCTGAAAAACAGGGTGCTCTCCTGTTCGCTGCTTGCGGATCCGTCGAATCAGCTTACGACGAATTCGGGTCCCCTTGGGTTGGAGATCTCTCTTCCCTCCGTTGCTCCCGATCCCACGGCGGCCGTGATCAGGATCACGATTGATGGAGTTCCCGATGTCATGGAACCGATGAGTACACCCAAAGCACCCGAGAATCCCTGAATCGATCCTGAAAAAGTATATCAATTGAATTCCCTGTGTCCCCTCGTCGCAATCACAGATCGATCGGCATTCCTGGAAGAGGGGCGATCACTTTTGCACCGGGAAGAGCAGTGTATAGTTCCCTCCTGAACCATTCCACGGCGGGATCGTCACCGTGCACAAGGAGGACTGTCTTGGGACGCACCTTGATCGCGTAGGAAAGCAGATCCTCCCTGCGTGCATGCGCGCTGAGAGTAAAGGATTCCCTATGGCAGAGGAATGGCACGGGAGCACCTTTTTCCGTGAGTTGCACCTGCGATCCCGGGGGTGCTGAACGGATCCGGCCACCGGGTGATTTCGGATCGGCGTATCCCACAAAGAAGAGATACTGGGAGGGATCCGGGAGAACCTTGTGCGCGAAAATATTCGAGAGCGTGTGCTCGGTCATCATGCCGCTGGAAAGTGCATAGATGGCGCGCTTCCTGGGATTCAGTGACTGGATTTCGGCACCGCCCGCGACATAGGGTGCCACATCGTTCATCAGTCTTAGGTTGGGAAGCTTGCGGTGAACGTAATGACTCATGCCGTCATAGACTGCGGTGATCTTGCTTCCCAATCCCCCGATATAGATCGGGGTGGGGGGGATGAGGCGTTCACGCTGCATCTTCCAAAGCATGGCCATCACTTCCTGGGTTTTTCCCAGGGCGAAGACGGGGATGGTGACGCTTGCGCCCTCCTCCAAGGCGGCGGCAACGACCCTTGCAAACCTTTCCTCCTCGTTTGCCCTGGTAAATCCCTGGGTGACCGGGGCATCTCCCCGGGTTGTCTCCATCAGGAGAACATCCACGGGTTCCTCGGGGAACCGAGCACCTGTCTGGATGGTTTGGTCCTCGAAGTTCACATCCCCCGTATAAAAGAAACGCATCCCCTCGGATCGGATCATCACTCCTGCGGAACCCAGGATGTGTCCTGCATCATGAAAAGTTACCGATGTTGAGGATGTCTCCCTGGAAACCCGGTCGCCATCAAGATCGAGGGGGGCTTCCAAAGGACAGTGCCGCCACATTCTTGCCGACATTTCAATGCCCCTGTGGCTGAAAAGGGGATAATCGGAAATCTTGAGCTCCTCCTGCTGCCTGGACATGACGTTTACCGAGTTGTGGAGCATGATCTCCGCAATCTTTGCAGTCCCCGGCGTCATCAGGACCGGCATCCCATGCTGTCTGCTCTGAAGCAGTGGCAGGCAACCCACGTGATCCTGGTGGGCATGGGTCAGGATGGTGGAGCGCACCGTGATGTCTTCGATCTCTTCCAGCAGGGGGGTGGCATCATGGCCGACGTGCTCGGGATGCATTCCGCAATCCAGGATCACCGTGCCTTCCGGCAGATCGAGTTTGTAACAGTTAGAGCCGATCCCAGCTCCGCGTGTCAGGTTGGTGAATCTCATGATCCTAAGGATAACGTCGATCAGGCATGCCCGCGAGGAGCAATTCCCTCGAGGGTAATGGGTGGTGATTTTCCAAAAAAAACCGCAACTTATCCTTCTATCAGGTGTTATTGACAATAATGCTATCCCCCCTACCCGATAAAGACTGGAACCGGTACGCCGCGGCACATCTGCTCAACAGGGCCGGATTCGGAGGAACTCCTGACGAAATAGAAACGATTCATGCCAAGGGACTGAATCGTGCGGTCGACGATTTTCTGAGAATCGATGACGAGAGCGACCTGTTTCCTGATGTTCCGGTCATGATGCCGGAGGAAAGGGCGGCAATTCATGAAAAACTGAAAGCTGCCACCAACGAGGAAGAGAAGCATCTTATCCGCAAGTTTACTCAGGATACCGACCGTTTCCAGATTCAGGAGATGCGGATCTGGTGGCTGAACCGGATGCGCTATACGTCGAACCCCCTGTCGGAGAAAATTCTGCTTTTCTGGCACGGACACTTCGCCACAAGCAATCAGAAGGTGAACGAGGCGTTCCTCATGAGGGAGCAGATGGAAACCTTTCGTCGCCATGCACTCGGAAAGTTTCCCGCAATGCTGAAGGCGGTTTCCAGGGATCCGGCCATGATCAAGTGGCTGGATCTCGGCCAAAGCAGAAAAGATCACCCCAATGAAAACTTTGCCCGGGAACTCATGGAGCTTTTTAGCCTTGGCGAAGGACATTACACGGAAAAGGACATCCAGGAGTCGGCGAAGGCGTTCACCGGATACCGGGTCGATCATAAAACCGGCGGCTTCCGGATGGTCCGAAGGGACTTTGATCCCGGATTAAAAACGTTTTTCGGAAGGACAGGGCCGTTCACCGGTGACGACATCATCGACATGATCGTGGCGGATCCCCAATGCGCGCGATTTCTTGCGCGCAAACTCTGGGTTTATTTCGTTGCCGAGAATCCCTCGGAGGAAACTGTCTCGGCAGTGTCCGAAATCCTTATTTCAAACGGATATGATGTCGGCAAAACCCTGGGAATGATCTTCAGGAGCGCGGCTTTTTATGATGCCAAGGTCGTGCATCAGCAGATCAAAGGTCCTGTGCAGTGGATGATCCAAACGACCAGGATGCTCGAAATCCCGCTTCCCGATGCCAAGGTGTTGGAGTCCTCATTATCCCTTCTTGGACAGGTTCTTTTCGCCCCTCCCAACGTGAAGGGATGGGACGGGGGAAGGGCATGGATCAGTGCTTCGAGTCTCCTTTTCCGTTACAACCTCGGAGCCTATCTGCTGAGTGGCAAGGCACGGATTCTCGGGGGAGGCGGCACCAAAACGGCATCCATTCCCCTCGAAATGATTGCCCCCGCAGCCGTGAGGACCGATCCCGATCGCCTGATTGAGCATCTGGCGTTCCGCATTTTCAACTATCCCCTGCCTGATAAAGACCGTAACTCCTACCGTGGGTTTCTGGGAGTTGCTGCCATTGGTGATGTTCAAGACCCGGGAAAGAATCTCAAGAACACGCCGCTTCCCGTTCCCTATACCGACTCCGTGGTGAGGGATCTCATGCAGATCATGATGAGCACTCCATTCTACCAGATGACCTGAAAGTCATGCAGTCGTACCCAAGGCAAAGCCGTTTTAATCCCTTGTAGCATTCTCCCCATGAAATCACCCAAAGAACAACCGCTTCACACACGCCGTCAGTTCCTGAGAACTTCCGTGCTTGGAGGAGCCCTTGCCTCCACCGTGCCTCTCTTTCTTGAGAAAACGTTTCTCTCTCTCGACATGATGGCGGCTGCCACAAGCGGCCAGATCACCACGGGAAAAGACGGCACGATTCTTGTCGTCCTGCAGTTGGCCGGAGGGAACGACGGCATCAATACCCTGGTGCCCTTTGGGGATGATGCCTACTACAAGGCCCGTCCCAGAATTGCCCTTCCTGCAAAGGATATCCTGCGGATCAGCGATTATGCGGGATTTCATCCGAAGCTCACCGGTCTGAGATCTCTTTACGGTGAGGGTCATCTCGGCATGGTCCAGGGAGTTGGTTATCCGAACCCCAACCGTTCCCACTTCAGATCCACCGAGATCTGGCAGACGGCGAGTGACTCCGACCAGATCCTTTCCGATGGCTGGCTGGGCCGGTATTTCGATAACTGCTGTCAGGGAGCCGATCCGGCGACCGTGGGCGTGGCGGTGGGGGGGCAGACGCCCCAGTCCTTTTCCTCGAAGAGTCCGAAGGGTGTGGCGTTCAGCCATCCCGAGCAGTTCCGCTACATGAAGGAGGCAGCCAATGACCCGGCAGCCGCCGACCAGTTCATGCGCCAGATGAATCGCCCTGCATCTGCGGATTCACCCCCTTTCGGGGAAAACTCCGGTGGATCGATCGGAATGTTGTCAGGTCCTGCAGACATGAACGGAAGCACGGTGGATTTCCTTCAACGCACGGCTCTTGAAGCCCAGATGAGCAGTGACAAGATCCTAGAGATCACCCGCAGAACAAAGAGTGCCGTCAACTATCCCGCTTCCCAACTCGGAAACAGCCTCAACCTCGTCAGTCGCTTGATAGCGGGAGGCCTGCCCTCAAGGGTTTACTATGTTTCCCAGGGAGGTTTCGACACCCATGCCAACCAACTACCTTCCCATGACCGACTGATGGGTGATCTTGATGCTGCCCTATCGGCCTTCATCGCGGACCTCAAGTCCCAGGGCAACCTTGGACGGGTGCTCGTCCTTTCCTTCAGCGAATTTGGACGACGGGTGGCGGAAAATGCCAGTGCGGGTACCGATCACGGTGCGGCGGCACCGCTCTTTATCCTCGGGGGAGGGGTAAAACCGGGGCTCTACGGCAATTACCCGAGCCTCACTGATCTGCACGATGGGGATCTTAAGTTCGGCACAGATTTCCGTTCCGTCTACGCGACTGCCCTTGAACGCTGGCTTGGGGTCCCGAGTGAAGCCGTGCTCGGAAAGAAATATCCGCTCTTGCCCTTCATTTAATACGGGCGTCCACTCCCTTGGTTTCGGGGCTTTTCCAAGGTATCGCCACCAGGACTGCCGTGATCAGTCCCGGTAGCAGGGGGATCAGGGTGCCTTGTTTGAGAAATGCCAACCACGCAACCAGCAGTGACAGGGTCAACAATCCCGAGATCATCAATCGGCTTCCGCTCCGCAGTCGGTATCCGCACAGAAATGCCAGTACGAAGATCGCTGCAAGAACTGCCTGCTGACTCAGGGGAAGCCTCTTGAGGGAGATCCATTGCAGCAATGACGCCAGTATACTGGCAGGATTCTCCCACAAATCGCCCCCGATCACGACAGTAGCGCCATTCCAACTGGCCGTGAAGTTCGGGCTGATCGAACCTCGTTCCATTTGTTCGATTCTGAGGAGAAAGTCATCCAGGGAAACGACTGGAAGATAGGGGGGATTCCTTGATTCGTAGGAACCGTTTCCATGGAGGAGGAGGGGTGAGTTGTTGGAAAGCAGGAGGAGTTTTCCGAAGAAAAGTCTGACCGTATCGGTGGTGTCAGTCGTTGGAAGAGAGTTCCACCATGGGGTGACATGGGGATCCGATGATGTTCCGGCAAGGGTAAGGAGTGGTAACAATCCTTTGGAGGCAGGTGAAGAAGGCTGAACGAATGGGGATGTCTCATTCGGATGAAAGGGACTTCCGATTCCCCCCGAAGGGACGATTGGCGTTGTGGTTGCCGGAAAGCGGCGGATCGATGTTTTGTCACCGGGTTGCTCTTTCAAGACCACGGAAACGGAGGGAGTATCGCGTGAGCGAAGACGGTTGATCAACCCGTCAAGAAATCGGGTGGCGTCCCCGTTCTGGATGTCCCCCGGGATCACGATGCATCTGGGATGAAGCATTCCGAGTCCCCTCAAAGCCATGGCCACATCAAGAGGGTCGATCCCCTGGGATGTTTCACTGACTTTCAAAAAGATTGTTTTTGGCTGAATGGGGGCAAGGTGAATTGAGGGTGATCCCGAAGCCAAGAGGATGAAACCTGATCCGAATCCCAGTGTCTCGGCCAGTGCCCCGCAAAGAATTAAAAGACAGGCTGCACAAGTCGCCGTCCATGACAACCATCGGTTCATGCGGATGGCTTCCTCTTCTTGCGACTACCGGATTCGGAGAGTGGCTGTTTTTTGGATGGCTTCTGCAGCAGAGTCGCGGCATGGGATCTTGCGGAATCGGAAATTCCTCCCAACATTCGGGCAATTTCGGTGATCCGATCCTCGCCAGCCACGGGTTCGAGGCGTGTTCCGGTGCGACCGTCGGAAACCGATTTGATCACGAGGAACTGATTGGAAGCCGCCGCCGCCACCTGTGGAAGATGGGTGATGCAGAGCACCTGATGACTCTCCCCGAGTTCACGCATCTTGTCGGCCACCCGGGTTGCGATTTCCCCGCCGACATTGGCATCGATCTCATCAAAGACCAACAGCGGGATCCTGTCCTGGTCGGCAAGGGCCGATTTCAGCGCCAACATGACGCGGGAGATCTCGCCGCTGGAGGCGATCGATCGGAGCGGTTGTACCGGCTCCCCCGGATTCGGAGCGAAGAGGAACTCCGCCACCTCTGCTCCGTCAGGACCCGGTTCCGGCTGAGGATCGAGCCTGATGTCGAAACCAGCCTGCGTGACGCCAAGATCCGTCAATTCGGCCACAACCCGCTTGGAGAGCGACTTGGCTCCCTCGAGACGCCTTGCCCCGAGCGTAGCCGCGGCTTTGCCCAGCTTCGCGGTGGCTTCCTCAAGATTGCGAAGGGCGACGGCACGGAGTTCGGTCATTCCCTCAAGGCGCTCCAGTTGTTTTGATGCCTCCGCTCCCCTGGCGATGACATCGGAGAGGGAAGGGCCGTACTTGCGGCGCAGCGTGGCGATGAGATTGACCCGTTCCTCAAGTTGTTGAAGCTCCCCGGCATCGACCTCGATCGTCTCGGCGTATTCGCGAAGTCCGGAGATCAGGGTGTCAAAATCCCCCGAGAGTCTCTCCATTGCATCCAGGTGCAAAGCTGCTCGTTCATCAAGTCTGCCGAGATCCTTCACGAGACGCGCGGCCTCGGCGATCGCGGTGAGTGCCCCATGCTCCTCATGCTCCAGGCGGGCAACGGCGGCCGCGGAAAGCTCGATGAGCCTGCGGCTGTTGGATGCAGCCTTGTAGCGCGCAAGGAGGGACTCCTCCTCACCCTCCGAGAGATTGGCCGAGGAGATCTCGTTCACTTCCCGCTGCAATGAGGAAACACGCTCCTCTCCGCCACTTGTGGCCTCGAGTTCCTCAAGCTCCCTGCGAGCGGTCGCCGTCGCGGCACGGCAGGCCAGGTAGGCATCACGCTCCGGTAGAGCCTCGCTGAAGCGGTCAAGCAGGAGGGTCTGCTCGCGTCGGGAGAAAAGGGACTGATGGTCATGGGGACCATGCAGGTCCACCAAGCGCGTTCCGAGTTCCTTGAGGACGGCGAGATTGCAGGGGCTGCCATTGATGAACTGGCGTCCCGCACCCTCCGCGGCGATGGTCCGCTTGAGGATGAGTTCCCCTTCCTGGCATGGATCGATACCGGATTTTTCAAGAAGTGAGTCGATCTCTTCGGTCGACCCTATGGAGAAGACAGCCTCGATCCCGGCAGAGGGTGATCCGGAGCGGACAACCCCGCGATCCGCCCTCTCTCCCAGAAGAAACTTCAGCGCGCCCAGGATGACTGATTTTCCCGCACCGGTCTCCCCGGTGACTGCCGTGAAACCGGCGGCAAGCTCCCATTCCAGCTCCTCGACGAGGGCCAGATTTCTGATTCGGAGGGATCGGAGCATTGCCGACATGGCGATGACTATGCCAGTGAGGGGAGGGGAGTTGAAGCGTTCAGTTTCGGCATGCCTCTCTAAGCTCGGGGCACGTGCGTTGATCCGCCCTTTTACTTTTCCCCGTTCACCTTTAATTTTTCCAAATGCCCTCCTTGGAAGTCACGTTTCTTGGCACCGGAACATCCCACGGGGTGCCGGTGATCGGCTGCGATTGTGCCGTGTGTCACTCCCCGGATCCAAGGGATCACAGGACCCGCACTTCGCTTCTGGTGAGGGCATCTGACCGGCATTTTGTCATCGATACGGCCCCTGATTTCCGAGCGCAGTGCCTGAGGGAGCGCGTCAGCCGACTTGATGCGGCGCTCTTCACGCATGCCCATACCGATCACATCATGGGATTTGATGACATGCGCCGTTTCTGCGAGATGGAGGACCGGAGCATGCCTGTCTTTGCTTCCGAGTCCACCATGACCGGCCTTCGCAACACGTTCCGTTACGCCTTCGACGATCCTCAGCCTTGGAAGAACTATCTCCGACTCTCACCGGAGGTCATTTCGGGCCCCTTTCAGATAGGTGACACCACCGTGGTTCCCGTCGACCTCCCCCATGGCAAGTTCACCACGACGGGCTATGTGCTATACCGGGAAGGTGTCAAACTCCTGGCCTATTTCACGGATTGCGCTTCCGTGCCCCCAGAGGGGATCGAGGCGGCAAAGGGCACCGAGGTTCTTGTGCTAGATGCCCTCAGGGATCGCCCTCACCCGACACACATGAACTTCGAACTGGCGATCGCGGCCGCAGAGGCGATCTCTCCGGCCAAAACCTATTTCGTCCATCTTTGTCACGAGATTTCCCATGCGGAAAAGGAGCAGACATTGCCCATGGACTGCCACATTGCTTACGACGGACTCACCATCATGGTGAAAAAGTGATGAAAGGATTCCTCCTGGCAATCCTTCTGGCAGCCGGGATGAGCATTCGCGCAGCGACTCCCGGGGAGGACGCGGCAGCGACGGTCGTCATTTACAATGCGAATGATCGCGAGTCCAAGGAACTTGCCGACTTCTATTGCGCATCCCGTGGCATTGATTCCAGTAATCAGATTGCCGTCAGGGCGCCTGTTGCCGAGGAAATCACAAGGGATGAGTATGACTCTTGCATCGCCGCACCTCTCAGAAAGGAGTTAATCGGCAGGGGGCGTTGGCTCGCCACCCTCGACCTGATGAATCGTCCGATCATCTACGCATCTTTCGTCCGTTACGCGGTGTTGATCCGTGGAATCCCGCTGAAGATCAAGCAGTGTCAGGACTATCCCGGCGACGCGAAGTGTCAGCCCGATCCCTACGGTGGCATCAATGCCTCATCGGTTGATTCCGAAATCGCGATCCTGGGCCTCTCAAGCCCCCAGATTTCGGGGACGTTGAATAACCCGCTTTTTCAAGAGGACTACCGTCAACTGGCGGAGGGGAAGGGCGTTCCTCCCGCAATGCTTTTGGTCACAAGACTGGATGCTCCCACCGCCGCAACTGTCATGGCGATGGTGACCAATGGCCTGAAAGCGGAGAAAGATGGGATTTGGGGCTGGGGATACGTGGACCTTCGCTCGGTCGAAGGCCAGGGATATGTCCGCGGTGATCAGTGGATCCGCGAGGCGGCGGAGGCCATGAGAAGAAAAGGAATTCCGGTTTTAAGCGATGATCTTCCCGAGACCGTTCCGGAGGGATTTCCCGTAACGGATGCCGCGGCCTATTACGGTTGGTATGCCGAAAACATTGACGGGCCCTTTGCCGAACCCGGTTTCCGGTTTTTACCCGGAGCTGTCGCTGTGCATCTCCATTCCTTCAGTGCTTCCACGCTACGGAACCCAAGAAAAGGCTGGACCGGTCCGCTTCTTGAGCTCGGGGCATCCGCCTCTTTGGGAAATGTGTTCGAGCCCTATCTCCCCTTCACCACGCACCTGGGGGTTTTTGCCTCGTCATTGCTGACTGGGCGCAATCTTGCCGAGAGTTACTACGCCGCCCAACCGGTCCTCTCTTGGATGAGTATTTGCGTGGGTGATCCCCTTTACCGTCCTTATTGGGAATTTCATGCACCCCAGTCTGACTTTCCTGAGAATCCCTGGAGGGACTACCAAAGGATTATCCTCGCTCATGACGGGGATACACTTGCCGCCGCGAGGGATCTCAAGTCCCGGGCCGAGGAGAAACAAGAGAGTCTTTATCTCGAGGGCCTTGGGGCTGCGCAACTCGATGCGGGCGACGCAGTCCGGGCTGAGGAGAGTTTCAAGGCGGCTTCCTTGATCGAGAAGAATCCGACCATTCTTTTTCGTCTTCTCCTGGAGCAGGCACGGGCCATCGAGAAACAGGGCAGGGGAAAAGTTGCAGCAGGTTTACTGAAGGAAAATCTCGGGCGTTTTGCTCAACCTGATCAACAAGCCCTTCTCCGCTCTTGGATCAAGCGCATGGAATCTTCAACAAACCTGCCCGGAGCCTCTTCATAAAAAAAACCCCATGAAAAACTACTTCATCATGATGTTTCTGATGGCCGCAACGCTCCATGCGGAAGAGAGCCTCAAAGCATTCCCCAAAGCGGCCGAGGGGATGAGTCGCCATGAGATCTCCCTTCCAGTCGAGAAGCATGAAGAACTTCTGAAAGTGGAGTTGCTGGTGGGCAAGAAGGTGATGCTCGATCCGGCCAACCGATATTTTTTCGGCGGTATGCTTGAGAAGCATACGGTTGAAGGATGGGGGTACGACTACTTCATCCTGAAGTCCCTTGGTCCCATGGCCGGAACCCTCATGGCCGTCGAACCGGATACTCCCAAGGTGGAGCGCTTCATCACGCTTGCCGGCGAACCGAAACTCCATCGCTACAACAGTCGCCTGCCCCTTGTGGTCTACGTACCCCTTGGTGTCGAGGTTCGCTACCGGATCTGGCGTGGTGATGAAGGAACCAAGATTGCAGGCAAGGGATAATCTTTGACTAAGGCCTTCTTGAGCTCTTTTTGGAAAAAAGAACGGAACTCATGCTCCAAGCTCGGGAATCGCCCGGGATTGTTCATTGCGTCGTCTTCATCGATTTCGGATTTCCATTGGAAAAATCCCCGGACAAGGCAGGTTAACCGCATCCTGTATGACCAGTCTCCTTGCCCTTATCGATGACATCGCTACCCAGTTGGACGACGTGGCGTTTTTGAGCAAGGTGGCAGCTCAAAAAACCGCAGGTGTCCTTGGTGACGATCTGGCTCTCAATGCCCAGCAGGTCAACGGGGTTTCACCTGACAGGGAACTTCCCGTGGTCTGGGCTGTCTTCAAAGGATCACTGCTTAACAAAGCGATCCTTGTTCCCTCGGCACTGATCATCAGCGCGGTGACTCCGTGCCTGATCACGCCGCTGCTGATGGCGGGTGGTGCCTATCTCTGCTTCGAGGGGGTCGAGAAGTTGGCCCACAAATTTCTTCACCGGGGTGAAACCGACGGGGAGCGCGAGGCCGAGATACTCCGGGCCGCGAAGGATCCCGCCCTCGACCTTTCGGCGCTGGAAAGGGAGAAGGTCAGGGGAGCGATCCGGACCGACTTCATCCTCTCAGCGGAAATCGTCACCATCGCACTTGGCATGGCTCAGGGGAGTCCTTTACTTAGCCAGATCTTGGTGCTTGTCGGTGTCTCGTTGTTGATGACATTCGGGGTCTATGGCCTGGTGGCGGGCATTGTCAAAATCGATGACCTCGGGCTCTACCTTTCCCGTCTCTCTTCCGCGGATCGACAAGGGGGTGGATTGCAGACTCTGGGGCGCGGACTCCTTCAGCTTACACCGTGGCTTATGAAGGCGCTGTCAGTGGGTGGAACGGTCGCCATGTTTTTGGTCGGCGGTGGCATCCTGGTTCACGGAACACCCTTTCTTCACCACGTCAGGGATCATCTGCCACTGCCGATTGTCTGGGATGCCCTGATAGGTATGGTTGCAGGCGCGCTGGTGCTGGCAGTGGTGCTTCTTGTGAAAAAACTCCTCTCAGGCCCTGCAAAACACTAGTGCGGTTTGAAGTGATTGATGGCCACAAGATGCACAGGATGCACAGTGGTAGAAGTTCCTATTGGGAGCCCTTTTTGAAAGATAAGTCCGATCAGGATTAGCTTCAGCTTTTGTGTGTCTTGTGCCTTTTGTGGCAAAACCTACTGCAAGCGCAGCAGAACGACACGATGCGCGCCTCACCACTCAGTAAAAAAGGAAAAGGACTTGGAAGATTGGATGGAGAGCGAGGCGACCGAGGGCCAGCTCAATCAATTTTGGCGAAGCAAGTTTGAGATGATGGCAAGGCGGTCAAGCGAAGCTGTGCGCAAACACACTGCGAGCGATGACCAACGCAGCCAGGGCTCTAAATCGCGAGCCGCTGAAAACCAACATCAATTGGTTTTCAGCACCTCGATGAAGGCCTCTTGGGGGATGTTGACCTGTCCAATCGCCTTCATGCGCTTCTTGCCTTCCTTCTGCTTCTCGAGGAGCTTGCGTTTGCGGGTGATGTCGCCGCCGTAGCACTTGGCGGTGACGTTCTTGCGCATGGCGCTGACGTTTTCTCGGGCCACGATCTTGCCTCCGACGGCGGCCTGGATGGAGACCTGGTAAAGCTGGGTGGGGATGACTTCCTTGAGCTTGGCGGCAAGGGAGCGGCCGCGGCCCTCGGCCTTGTCACGGTGAACGATGCTGGAGAAGGCGTCGACGGGCTCGCCGTTGACGAGCATCTCGAGCTTCACGAGGCGGTCGGCGCGGTAGCCGGCGGGCTCGTAGTCG
>JACCDY011426133.1_pt1 | contig 13851 bp, 13 predicted proteins | sample 7446391 | NCBI WGS metagenome assembly JACCDY01 (sample SAMN15323451, study PRJNA562643) | freshwater metagenome | isolation source: river surface water | place: USA:Blue River Watershed | collected 2017-08-18 | reverse complement strand
GATGCCCCATTTAGGCAAAATCTCTGTGAGCACTACGTAGCAAGAGCTGAACATGGCGGCATAGGCAACAACGCGGTCGCCAGACTTGACCAGTGAAGCCACGGATGCAAACATCGCGGCCATTCCAGATGCGGTTGCGAAGCAAGCCTCTGCGCCCTCAAGTAGTGCCAAACGGTTTTCGAACTGAGCGACGGTTGGATTTGAGAAACGGCTGTACAAGAAGTGGTCGGTCTCGTCGCGGAACGAAGATTCTGCCTGCTCTGCTGAGTCATAGGTAAAACCGCTGTTTAGAAACAGTGCCTCGCTGGTCTCGCCGAAGCCGGTGCGGCTTAGTGCGCCACGGATAGCCTGCGTGTCCGGGTGCAATTGCCAGTCTGGCTTAGATTCGTCGTTGCCGGCTTGGTAACCCCATGGGCGGTTTCTCTTGGTCATTAGGCGATTTTATCAGTGCCGCCAACGGCAGCAACCGCATCAGCCAAGGCTCGAGCGGCCGTTTCTAGTTCGGCTTCGGTGGTGTGGTGCGAAAAACTGAATCTAATTGCCGTCTGGGCCAACTCGGCATCGAATCCCATGGCGGTCAAAACATGAGATGGTTCATCACTGCCAGCCGCGCAGGCAGATCCGCTCGAGACGATTACCTCGCGACGTTCCAGCTCGAGCAGCAGGGCCTCGCCACTCAATCCGGGTACGCAAAATGAGGCGATGCTAGGTAGCCGAGTGCTTGGGTGCCCGGTCAAAATTGCGTTTGGTACCAGGTCTTGAACCTGCCCGATAAACCGATCCCGGGCTGCTTCGATGCGCGCAACCTCAGCTTTTTGCTTAGTCAAAACCTCAACGGCGGTGGCCAGAGCCACAGCCCAGGCCACATTCTCGGTACCCGAACGGCGACCGTTCTCTTGCCCTCCACCGTGCAACAGTGGTTCAACCGCAAGCCGGCCTCGAATGTAGGTTGCGCCTGAACCCTTAGGGGCCCCAAGTTTGTGGCCAGAAACCGTCAGCGCATCCACGCCCAGTTCGGCAACATTGCAGTCCAGCCACGCGGCAGCCTGAACGGCATCGGTGTGAAAAGCAGCCCCAACCTCGTGGGCCAGTGCGGCCAGGCGTGAGATGGGGTGAATTGTGCCGACCTCATTATTTGCCATCATCAGGGTGACCAGCGTGGTGTCTAGCCGCAGCGCGGTTTTGAGCTCGGCTAGAGAGATGCCGCCCTGAAGATCAACGCTCAACCAGGTCACTTCAAATTTGTGATGCCGAACCAGATACTCGATGCTCTGCAGCACGGCCTCATGCTCTGTCGGTGAGCTGACGATGTGCCTGCCGCGCGGATTGGCAAGTGCAAGCCCCTCAATAGCGAGGTTGATGCCTTCGGTGCCACCCGAGGTGAAGATGATTTCACTGCCGCGGCAACCCAACCAGGCGGCAACTGAATCGCGAGCTGCCTCGAGAGCCATGCCGGCTCGATGCCCCAGTTCGTGAGTGCTTGACGGGTTACCGAATTCTTCGGTTAGCCAAGGCCAGGCTGCCTGCAGCGCTTCTTTGGCTACCGGTGTCGTGGCCGCGTGATCGAGGTAAATCATTTTGGCTCGATGGTTACGTCAAGGCCGAGGTCAAGTGATCGAACACTGTGGGTCAGGGCACCAACTGAAATTACGTCCACACCGGTTGCAGCAATCCTGGCCACGGTCTCAAGGTTCACGCCGCCCGATGCTTCGACCACAGCGCGTCCCGCAATTAGGCTCACTCCCGCGCGAAGTTCATCAAGCGTGAAGTTATCGAGCATGATGATGTCGACTCCGCCCTCGAGTACCGGCATGATTTGATCGAGGCGGTCAACCTCAACCTCAAACTTGACCGAAGCAGGAATCTCAGTTCTGACTCTGCGCAGCTCGGTGGTTAGGTCCTTGCCCCCGGCGGTTAGAACGGCCAGGTGGTTGTCCTTAGCTAAAACCTGATCTGATAGTGAGAAGCGGTGGTTTGTTCCGCCACCGTCACGCACGGCTTGGCGCTCGAACTCGCGTAGACCCGGAGTGGTTTTGCGGGTGTCGAGAATTTTGGCCTTGGTGCCGGCAACTGCAGCAACGTACTCGGCAGTCAGTGTGGCAATGCCGCACATGCGCTGGGTGAAGTTCAAACCAATTCGCTCGCCGCGCAACACTGCCCGGGCTGGGCCGGTCACCGTGGCAAGGCTCTGCCCGGCAACAAAGTGTTGGCCGTCGGCAATCTTCATTTCAACCCGGATGTTTGGGTCGCACAGCTCAAATGCTGCCTTGAAAACTTCCACCCCGCTGAAAACTCCCGGTTCGCGAGCTGCTAGCTCGGCGGTTGCCTGAGCGCTCGCTGGAATCAGGTGCTCAGACGTGATGTCTCCGGCGGGTGCGTCTTCTTCGAGCGCTGCAGCCACGACTTTATTGATGTGCTCTGGAGTAAGCATTATTTGACCTGTCGAACAATCGTGATGGGCTTGGCCATCGATGGGTTTGATTCAGGGAAGTCCAGTCGGTAGTGACCGCCTCTGGACTCTTCGCGGGCATTTGCCGAAGCCGTTAGGGCGCGTGCCAAGAGCAACAGGTTGGCGTCCTCCCAGTCGGTAAACAAACGGTTAGCTTTATCTGCCGAACGCCACTGAGCCAGTGCCTGTTCTGTGGCGGCTAGGCCCTCAGCATCGCGAGCCAGTCCAACGTTGTCCCACATCAGTGACTGCAATTCAACTCGGTCAACCACCTTCAGCGAGCTTGCCGGAACGGCACTGTCGGCTTCGTCCTGCAGCTCGATTTCGCGCAAGACACCAGATTCCTTCCAGCGTGCGCTGGCTGCTTCGGTTGGCCAGGCCTCATCGAGCACCTGAACTGCTCGGCGGGAGAACACGATGGGCTCCAGTAGAGAGTTAGATGCCAAGCGGTTTGCTCCGTGAGCGCCGGTGCAGGCAACTTCGCCAACGGCAAATAAACCTTCGATAGATGTGCGGCCCCAAATATCGGTTGCAACACCGCCCATCCAGTAGTGGGCTGCTGGGGTAACCGGAATCGGGTTTTTACCCCAATCCAGACCATAGGCGCGGGTGGTTTTCGAAATACTTGGGAATCGCTTATTCAAAAAGTCGGAACCTAATCCGGTTGCATCTAGCAATACCGGTTGGCCGCCCTGCGACAGCATCTCAGCCTGGATGCCTCGGGCCACCACGTCTCTCGGTGCCAGCTCGGCTAGGGGGTGCACCTTTTGCATGAAGCGTTCGCCAGCATTATTGATCAGCACAGCGCCGTCTCCGCGAACCGCCTCTGAGATCAAAAAACTGCCCGGAACAGCAAGTGCAGTTGGGTGAAATTGGTAGAACTCAACGTCAGCCAATTCGGCACCGGCCCTAAAGGCTGCGGCAACGCCGTCTCCGGTGGTTACTGCTGGGTTGGTGGTGTGTCTGAAAAGTTGCCCTGCGCCACCGCTGGCCAGAATCACGGCATCTGCCTCAACAAAATGGCGCCCCGATGAATCCATCAGGTGCACTCCGGTAATTTTTCTGTTGACTACTTCGAAGTCGATTACAAAAGTGTGCTCGTGAATTGCGGCTGCGGTTGACTTTAGGGTTTCCACCAAAGCGCGACTGATGTCGGCTCCGGTGGTGTCTCCGCCGGCGTGAAGAACGCGCGGGTGAGAGTGAGCCGCCTCTAGGCCCAGTGCAAATTCAGGGCCCTGCTTATCGAAATCGACACCAAACCGAATCAGATCCTGAATGCGATTCGGCCCCTCGGCACAAAGCACCTCGACCGCAGGTTCGTAGCAATAACCGGCGCCAGCGGCCAGGGTATCGGCAACGTGCTCGGCAACTGTGTCGTCACTGGAGACAACCGCCGCGATGCCACCCTGCGCGTAGTGAGTGTTACTTTCAGCCAGGTTTGACTTGGTGACCAGGGTCACCTCGTGGGTTCGGCTGGCTTCAACGGCCGCAATAAGGCCGGCAATTCCGCTGCCGATAACTACGAGCTTCTTCATCGGTTTGCCTAGAGAGGCTTCGCCGCCAACATGCGCTCAAGAGCAACTTTGGCACCCTCGGCTACTTTTTCATCAACCACAATCTGGTTCACGACTTCACCGGCAACCAAGCGTTCAAGCACCCAGGCTAGGTATCCGGGGTGAATGCGGTACATGGTTGAGCATGGGCAGACCACTGGGTCTAGGCAAAAAATGTTGTGCTGCGGAAACTCTGCGGCCAAGCGCTGAACCATGTTGATTTCGGTGCCGATGGCAAAGGTGGTTGGCTCGGTCGCAGCAATTACTGCCTTGCGAATGTAGTCGGTCGAACCATACTCGTCGGCTGCATCAACAACCTCCATTGGGCTTTCCGGGTGCACAATTACGCGAACACCTGGGTGCTCGGCGCGGGCCTTATCGATTTGGGCCACGCTGAAGCGCTTGTGCACAGAGCAGAAACCATTCCAAAGGACCACCTTTGCGTCAACCAGCTGCTGCTCGGTGTTGCCGCCAAGTGGCTTGCGACCCTGCCAAAGCGGCATTAGGTCGGTGCTAATGCCCATGGCTTTTGCGGTGTTTCGGCCAAGGTGCTGGTCCGGAAAGAACAGCACGCGCTGACCGCGCTCAAAAGCCCACTTCAGGACAATTGCCGCGTTTGAAGAGGTGCAAACAATGCCGCCGTGCTCTCCGCAGAATGCCTTCAGGGCTGCCGATGAATTCATGTAGGTCACCGGGATGATTGGCGCGCGACCCTCGGCATCTGGCTCGGTGCCATAGATCTCCTCTAGTTGCTCCCAGGCTTGAGTGACCGAGTCAATATCAGCCATGTCAGCCATTGAGCAGCCGGCTGCAAGGTTTGGCAAAATCACCGCCTGGTCGTCACCCGAGAGGATGTCCGCTGTTTCTGCCATGAAGTGCACACCGCAGAACACAATTGCCTTTGCCTCTGGGTGGGCCTTGGCGGCATTAGCCAACTGAAAAGAGTCACCCAGATAATCGGCGTGCTCAACAATTTCATCGCGCTGGTAGAAGTGCCCAAGAATCACAACCTGGTCACCCAAAGTTTTTTTAGCCGCGATGATGCGCTCGCGCAGCTCTTCATCGGATGCGGTTTTGTACTCGGCTGGCAAGGCGCCTTGCACTGGCGATCCGGTCGGAATCAAATCGCTGCTGGATGCTCCAGGGCCGTAGGCTGCTGGGCCACCGTCAAACTCCCACGGGCCCTTGGCTAGAGAAGGGCTACAGGTTGAGTCTGAAGACTGCCCCTTCACAATTAGCTGGATGCGCTGGTTGACCGATGCTGTGGTCATTGATTTTCTCCTGTGTTCGTCGCGCGGTAAAGCTGTGGTGGTCGGTGGCGGGTGCCGGCAAGTCGCGCTCCGGTAGGCTCCACCGAGCCTTCTGCCTCAACCAGGCGCCGAAAGTTTCCCGGGTCCAGTTGAATGTTGAGCACTGCTTCGTAGACCTCGCGAAGCTGCGCCAAGGTGAATAGTTCTGGCAAAAATAGGTGCGCAAGTTGGCTATATGCCAGCTTGTTTCGCAGTCGGTTCAGTGCGTATTCAACGATGATGTTGTGGTCAAAGGCCAGCTGCGGAAGTTCGTCGGCCCAGAACCATTGGACGTTCTCGCTCTCGATTGCTGCGCCGGCTTCATCGGTGCCGACCAGGGCCCAGTAGACAATCGACACCACGCGGTCACTGACCTTGCTGCCGGGGGAGCGGTCGAGGCTGCCGAATGCGTAAAGCTGCTCTAGGTAGCGCGGTTCAAGCCCGGTTGTCTCAAGCAAGTTTCGCGAGGCTGCGTTGCTTAGGTCCTCGGTGATTTTGAGCGGACCACCCGGCAGAGCCCATTGGTTTTCAAACGGGGCACGGATTCTCTTGACTAGCGGGAGGGCTAGTTTTAGCTCGCCGGTCTCGCAGGTGCGAAGAGTAAAAATGACGGTCGACACGGCAAGGTTCGGCGCCTCTAGTGGAGCCTGAGTTTGATCTGCCATTGCTCTGCCGGTCTAGTAAAAGTAAAAATGACACTAAGTAATTTATATCTTAGTGTCATTCTGACTTTTAGTGCAAAAAACTAGGCGGCTCTTAGTCCTCGCCGATGTCTTCGTTCCACAGCGCATCATTAGCTTCGATGAATTCGCGCATGATTTCGATTAGGCCCGGGTCGTTGAGAACATGTACCTCGGCACCGTGCTCGGCGACCCAATCTTGGCCACCCATAAAGTTTTTATCGTCGCCCACAATTACTCGGCCGATGCCGAATTGGCGAATCAAGCCAGAGCAGTACCAGCATGGCGAAAGGCTGGTAGCAAGGGTCACGTTTTTGTAGCTGCGCTGGCGGCCAGCGTTTCTAAATGCACTGGTTTCTCCGTGCATCGAGGCATCGCCGTCTTGAACTCGGCGGTTGCGCCCGCTGCCTAGCAGTCGGCCATCCTGGTCAAACAGGGCAGCACCGATAGGGATTCCGCCCTCGGCAAGACCGAGGTGGGCCTCGGCAATAGCAACTTGAAGTTTCTCTTCGTCAGTGGCGAAGATTTGTCCAACTTTAAATTCCATTGCCGAGGCCTCTCGATTTTTGGTTCGGATTATTTCTTGTTCGTTGCCTTATAGATTACGAAGTAAAGCACCGCTGCCAGCACAAAACCAAACAGCGCGGTCCAGTCACCGTTTTCGGCACCTGGGCCGGTAAAGATTCCATAGAACTGCACGGTTGGCATCTCAGCCTTTGCGAATAGTGAAACCGCGGTAACAGTTGCCACAACAAAGGCAATCGGTCCGGCGATGTTTGAGTGCTTGGTTTCTTCCTTGATCAATTCATCGATGTTCTGACCCTTGCGCAGAATGCGGTCAACAACCAGAATCGCAACCCATGGGGCCAACCAGTAGCCCACGGTTAGTAGGAACAACTCGAAGATGAAGCGGAAGTTGTCTTCAACAGCAAAGTACGAGATACCGCCGCCGAGGACACCGGCTAGAACCACCATGATTGCGCGGCGTGTCTTGAAGCCAAGCTTCACACCAGCTGCGATGAATGACATGGTTCCTGAGTAGATGTTTAGAACGTTTGCCGATACCGAACCGACTGCGATACCGATCAGAGTCAGTACTGCAAGTGCTGGCGGAAGGACCGCGGTGAAAGCGGTGGTTGGTAGACCTTCGCCGACAACGCCGCTCCAAGCGATGGCACCAACTGACATCAGCATGGTGGTTGCGGTGAAGTTACCGAGACCTGCTGCTAGTCCAACTGCCTTAGGTGAGGTGTTGGCCGGAAGGTAGCGGGTGAAGTCTGCGGCAAATGGGGTCCAGCCCTGGGTGTAACCGTAGGCAAGTGCAACACCAACGCTGAATGCGCCCCACTTGAAGTCTTCGGTTGGGTTCACGTCATAGTGGCCCTGTGAAACGATCACGGCTGCAACGATGGCAAACACTACGGCTAGGTAGAAGAACGCGTAGCGCTCAAACTTCTGAATGAAGTTGTGGCCGATGAAAGCTGCAATTACCTGAACCAAAATGATGATGGTGACCGAGGCTGCGACCGGGAAATTGGTCAGGGTGGTCAATGCAAAAGCACCAGAAGTGGTGTTTACGGCAAACCAGCCGATTCCGGCAACCAAGGTCGAGGTTCCGGCAGGCAAAATGTTGCCGCGCAAACCAAATGCCGACCGGCTAATGACCATCTGTGGCACACCGTGGCGTGGTCCCCAGCTGCTGAACCAACCGTGGGTGATTGCGGCTAAACCGTTACCCAGAGCCAGAGCCAAAATGGCCTGCCATACGTTTAGACCTGCAAATACAGCAAGGGCACCGATAAAGATGGTTGCGAACTCAAGGTTCGGAGACGACCAGACAGTGAACAGATGCCACGCCTTGCCGTGACGCTCAGCCGCCGGAATTGGGGCTACGTCGTTGGTTTCGATTGAGGTTGCCTTTGCAGAGCCTGTAGATGTTTGAGACATAAATGAAAACTTAGCGAGAAAATTCACAGCAAATTCACATTTTTCTAAAATTGCTCCGGTATTTACAAGCACTTAATAATCGCCAACGGCATAGGTCTAAGTAGGGTTGAAGCACCATGACTTATCAGGATGAATTGCTGGCGCCACTGGTTGCCGATGAGAGCCTGCTAATTGATTTTTTGACCAAGCACTTCGACCAAAAAACTGACGAAGTAATCAAAACGGCGGTGTCGATAGATGACTTGCCGGTTATCGCGCGACTCGAAAATGTTGGTTTTCAAGCCGGTCGGCAATTCAGCCAGGGCAAAATTCGCATGGTGCGCATGTCCTGTGACCGATACGACTTTGTTCGACTCATGGCTGAGACCAAAATGGCCGAGTTTCTAGATCTCACAATTTGGAGTTTTGCTTTTGACAGCGCAAAACGCAGGGCCGGTCTCTGCAATTACACCGATAAACGCATTTCGGTTTCGCGCTATTTGGTTGACATCCACACCCTTGACGAGACGATGCAGGTGGTGCTGCACGAGATAGCCCACGCAATCTGCGGAAAATCAGCCGGTCACGGCAAGCTTTGGCTGCGTACCGCAAAGCAGATTGGCTATCGTGCCGAAAAGTTCACCGGCCGTGAGATTGCCGAAGAAACTGCTGCCTGGATTGGAACCTGCCCACAGGGTCATACCCACTATCGGTATCGGCGCCCCGCCCGAGAGTTAAGCTGCGGGGTGTGCGGCCGAGGTTTTTCTAAACGGCACCTGATTCAATGGCAACCACGATAACAAACTGAGTGACCACAAAGCCGGCAAAAAAGTTCAACCAGATAAACCTCTTCCAGCCTCGGTTTGCCGTCTCGCAAGTTTCGTCGGTGATGTTCCAGTAACGACCCACAACCACCAGGTAAGGAATGGCTGCTATCGCGACCCAGGACGCGTATTCACCAACCGCAAGCAGCAGCAGCCCAGCCAAGAGGTAAGCAACGAAGGCAAATCGCGTGGTGAACCGGGCGCCCGTTTTGGTCGCAATCGAGTCGATGTTGGCTTCGCGATCTGCCCGAACATCTTGTACCGCACCGAAGGCGTGAGAAGCAATGCCCCAAAGCCCGAAAGCCGCAATCAGAGCCAACAGTTTTGGGTCGGCCAAATCTGCCCCAGCCAGGGCGGCCGCAAAAACCATTGGCCCGACAAAATGCGCTGCAGAAGTTAGCGAATCTATAAATGGGCGTTCCTTGAAACGCAGCCCTTTAGCGCTGTAGGCAACCACGGTAAATAGCACCAGCAATAACCAACCTGTCGATGCCGGGTTGCCAACCAACAGCAGATACGCCACAAACGGAAGGCAGGTTAGAACGGCAGCCCAAATGGTCAGCCGGTGCCACTTCGGTGCCAAGAGGGCACCCTCGATACCGCCCTTTCGAGGGTTCCGCAGGTCACTTTCATAATCAAAGACGTCGTTAATTCCATACATCAGCAGGTTGTAGGGAATCAAAAAGAACAGGGTTCCTAAAACAAAGGTCGCATCAAAGGCCTGCGCTACCAGCAGATAGGTTGCGGCAAAGGGGTAGGCGGTGTTGATCCATGAAATGGGCCTAGAAGCCCAGAACAACTGCCTTATGGCCTCCAACGAAGGCCCCGCGTAATTTCAATGGCAATCGAAATCAATAGGGGAGCCACCAGCGAATAGGCAAAATCCTCGATAGGGGCGAAGCCAAGTTTGATTCCACTAATCAGAGACTCGTCGTAGGCCACTATCCCGCTGCCAACAATCAGGTTGTCAAAAATGGCGGTGGCAACCAGCAATACAGCTGTTGCTAAACCAATTGCGCGCCAAGGTAATTTTTTGAACACCGGGATGCTGGCCAGCAAAACCGCACTGACAAAAATCAGGTTGAGTGTCAGATAGTTCATTTGCCGGTCCTTCGGCCGAAAGCCTTAAGTAGCAAAAGGGCACTGTAGCTCAGCAAAATCAGAAAAAATACCTCTTCGAGGGGGAGCTCTTCAGACAGCAGGATGCCGGTTAGGTAGGGGGCGTTGCCTCTAAAGAAAATACCCAGGCTGATGCCGGCTAAGTCCCAGATCAAGAAAAACGTCACCGGCACCAAAATCATGCAAAGGTACCGCCTAGTTTTGGCCATCGCGAGTTGATACTTGAAATCCAGAGCCGCAAGGCCTCCGATAGAAAAAAGCAGCAGGCCTAGATAGACCAAACTCAACGAAGGCCCTTCCATCCGTTCTCGGCAACCGGCTTGATTTCGTGCTTGATAGGTCCAGCTGATCGGTCATCGACTAGTCGCTTATAAACCAACTCAGCACCGATTAGACACATCGGAAGGCCGATACCCGGCAGGCTGTGGTGTCCGGCGTAGTAGAGGCCCTCAACCTTTTTGCTCTTGTTCTTTGGTCTAAAGAACGCGCTCTGGAACAGAGTGTGGGCCATACCAAGTGCGGTTCCCGACCAGGCATTCAGGTCATCAACAAAATCTTTTGGTCCCATGGTGCGGCGCACCACAATTCGCTCGGCTAGATCTGGAATCTCACACCACTCCGAGATCTGCTGGATGATGCGATCGGCCTCGGCCTCAAACTTGGCATCTCCAGCGCCGTTAATTCCACCGTTGCCAAGCTCAGGGTCGGCAGCGATTGGAACCAGCACAAATAGATTCTCGTAGCCCTCGGGAGCAACCGCTGGGTCGGTGATGCTAGGGGCGCAAATGTAGAGCGATGCCGGGTTAGGAATGACACTCTTGGCTTTTTGCTTGCGCTTTTCAGCTGGAGTGCGGAAGACCTCTTTGAAGTTCTTTGCCCAGTCATCCGAGTAGAGCAGGGTGTGGTGATCAAGTTGCGGCAGCTTGCCCTTAACGCCCAAGAACAAGAGCATGGCTGATGGGCCCGGAACCTTGTCTTCCCACCATTTTGCTGGCAGGGTCTGGTCTTTTGAATCAAGTAGCTGGGTCTCAATGTGGTGAAGGTCAGCGTTGCCCACGACCACATCGGCGCTGTAAAAAACCTCACCAACATTTACACCGGCAACGTGGCCGTCGATGGTCTGAATCTTGGTGACCTTGGAGTTGGTGTGAATCTCAACCCCGTGCTGCTTGGCTAGGCGCTCAATGGCCTCAATGACTGTGTAAAAACCACCCATTGGATAGAAGACTCCGACATTCATGTCTACGTGAGTCATCAGGTGGTACATGCTTGGGGTGTCGTAAGGAGATGCCCCCAAGAAAACTGCCGGAAAGTTCAAAATCTTGCGCAGTCTGGCGTCGGTAACGTGCTGGCCGGCAAATTTATCCAATGGCATGATCAGGTGCTTGATAAAGCGGCCCGCACGCGCAAGAACTTCTGGGTGAACAAAAGATTTTGCGTTCTGAAAGTTGGTGTACAAAAAGTGCTTGATCGAGAGTTTGTAGGCATCTTCGGCTGAGTCGATGTAAGCCTGCAGGCGCTCGCCGGAGCCTGGTTCAATGGCGTCGAACAACACTTTGTTGTCAGCTAGGTTTTCACGAATGATCAGCTTGTCGCCAAATCCCTCGTTTCGAGTTTGGTAGGCCGGGTCAAGGCGCACCAGGTTGAGTTCTTGGCTGGCGCTGGTTCCCATCAGTTTGAAGAATTGGTCAAAAGCGTCTGGCATTAGGTACCAAGAAGGACCCATGTCGAATTTGAAGCCGTCTTTCTCCCAAATGTAGGCGCGGCCGCCAACCTTCTCACGCGCCTCGAGAAGGGTGACCTTCATGCCAGCCTTGGCAAGCAGAGCGGCAGTTGCCAATCCCGCAATTCCGCCACCTACAACTACTGCAGTTTTTTGGGTCATTAAGGTACAACTCCGATCCAAGCTTTGATGAGAATTACAAGTTTTTTACCGTTTGAAACTCGGATTCGTTCGCTAATCAGAGTTTCGGCTGGCGTTGCCATGATCTTTCGGTTCAGTTCATCAAAAAACATCTGCGCGGCCGCCACAGCTTTTCGTGAAGACTTAGGCAGTTTTTTTAGCACCGATGAACTCACTTTGAGATCTTCTTGGATGTCAACCACCAATCGGTGTTTTTCTTCCTCGTTGAACGAGGCAACATTCACACCCGGAAAGTAGGACCGACCTAGTTTTTGAAAGTCGGCTGCCAGGTCTCGCAGAAAATTAACCTTTTGGAACGCTGCGCCAAGGGCACGTGCGCCACGAACAAATTCGGCTTTTTCGTGAGCGGTCAACGTGAGTTCCATGAGGTAAACCTCGAGGCACATCAGGCCAACTACTTCGGCCGAACCGTAAACATACTTATCAAAACCGGCTTGGTCATAGGCGTGGTTATCGATGTCCATGCGCATAGATGTAAAAAACGGCTCAATAATCTCGCGCTTGATGCCGGCTAGGCGGGCGGTGTGGGCAAAGGCGTGCACCACCAAGTTGGTGCTGAATCCTGACTCAATGGCCAGGTAGGTTTCAGCTTCAAGTTGGTCAAGGGCGTTTTGCGTGTAGCCCGGCTGGGTGCCCTGCAGTGCTTCGTCGGCAGCACCATCAACAATCTCGTCGGCAACCCGCACCAGTGCGTAAATGTTGCGAATGTGCACCCGGATTTGCTTGCCCACGAGCTTGGTGGCCCAACCAAATGAGGTTGAGTAGGCACCGATTACTTCAGCGGCAGCAAGTTCAGCCGCGCGAGTGTATTGCTGCAGGCTGCTGGGCTTTTGTTTTCTGGCAATCAAATCCACTCCATTAGGCTACCGCCAACTGTGAGAAAGATAGACTTGAACCTATGTCTGCAGATATGAAACCGCGTTCACGCGACGTAACCGATGGTATTGAAAAAACTGCCTCTCGAGGCATGCTCCGTGCAGTTGGCATGGGAGACGAAGACTGGGTAAAGCCTCAGATCGGTGTAGCTTCATCTTGGAGCGAAGTCACCCCTTGCAACCTTTCATTGGACCGACTGGCTGACGCCACCAAGCAGGGCGTTCACGCCGCTGGTGGTTACCCACTCGAATTCGGCACCATTTCGGTTTCAGACGGCATCTCAATGGGCCACGAGGGTATGCACTTCTCTTTGGTTTCTCGCGAGGTTATCGCTGACTCTGTTGAGACCGTTATGCAGGCTGAGCGTCTTGACGGTTCGGTGCTGCTTGCCGGTTGCGACAAGTCACTGCCGGGCATGCTTATGGCTGCAGCCCGCCTAAACCTTTCATCGGTGTTCTTGTATGCCGGTTCGATCATGCCTGGATGGGTGAAGCTCGAGTCTGGCGAAGAAAAGCAAGTCACCATCATCGATGCTTTTGAAGCCGTCGGTGCCTGCAAGGCCGGCAAGATGTCTGAAGAAGACCTTGGCCGCATTGAGCGCGCGATCTGCCCGGGCGAAGGCGCTTGTGGCGGTATGTACACCGCAAACACCATGGCTTCAGCTGCCGAGGCACTGGGCATGAGCCTTCCTGGTTCAGCAGCCCCACCGGCTGTTGACCGCCGCCGTGATGTCTGGGCACACCGCTCAGGTGAGGCAGTAGTAAACCTCCTGCGCCTCGGTATCACCGCTCGTGACATCCTGACCAAGAAGGCATTTGAGAACGCAATTGCCGTAACCATGGCATTCGGTGGTTCAACCAACGCAGTTCTTCACCTATTGGCAATTGCGCGCGAAGCAGAGGTTGACCTAACTCTCGATGACTTCAACCGCATTGCCGACAAGGTTCCGCACCTTGGCGACCTAAAGCCATTCGGTCAGTTTGTTATGACCGACGTTGACCGAGTTGGCGGCGTACCGGTAGTGATGAAGGCCCTGCTTGACGCTGGTCTAATTCACGGCGATGCCCTAACCGTTACCGGTAAGACCGTTGCCGAGAACCTTGCGGGCATCAACCCGCCTGACCCAGACGGCACGATCATCCGCGAACTACAGAACCCAATCCACAAGACTGGTGGCATCTCGATCCTCAAGGGTTCGATGGCTCCAGAGG
>JACCDY010844523.1_pt1 | contig 13855 bp, 11 predicted proteins | sample 7446391 | NCBI WGS metagenome assembly JACCDY01 (sample SAMN15323451, study PRJNA562643) | freshwater metagenome | isolation source: river surface water | place: USA:Blue River Watershed | collected 2017-08-18 | reverse complement strand
CATTTTTAACTTCTTTATCCATTTTTTCTTTAAATTCTTTCTTCTTCTTAAGTTCTTTTTCGTCTAAATCCTTATCTTCTACTTCATCATATACATAATCAAAATATTTTTTAAATGTAGTTTGAAAATTTTTACTAAAATTAATATCTTTTTCTAGTTTTTCTTCTAATTCTTCATCATTATACTCATTAAATAAATTTCTTACGTGTTCCAATACTGAAAAAACAATAAATTCTTCATCTTTTCTTAAATTCCATTGAGTTCCATCATGAATCATATACAGTCCTCTATTATAGTCATTCATATAGATATTTTGGTTTTCAGGTATTTTATCATTAAAATGTATTAATTTAATTAGTTTATTAAAACAAAATGTACCATTATTATCTGTGTCGGTCATTATTTTTAATATTTCTTTTCTATTTAGTTTTTTAAATGATTCTTTGTCAAACGGATTTATTTTATAAGGTACAAATATATTATTTGTAATATTTTGTGTATTATTTGTTGTATTTGTTGTGTTATTAATATTTTTACTTACAATTTTATTAATTTTCTTTTCTAATTCTTCATTTTTTATTTTAAGTTCGTCATTTTGTTTTTTTAAAGATTCTGTTAAATCTACTAAATTTTTATTATTTTCTTGCAAGTTTTTATTATTTTCCTCTATTATTGTAAATTTATTTAGTATCATATCTATCTTTTTATCTTTTTCAATTAGATTTTCCAAAATATTTTGCTTTTTTTCATCTTCTAATTTTTTTACTTTACAATTATTTTTTAAATGTTTATTAAGATTAAAAAAAGTAGAAAAACTTTTTAAACAAAAAGTACAATTGTTTTTATTTTTTTCATCATTTTTGGAGAAAAACTCCGATTTTTGGAATATTTCGGAATTTTTCGGAATATTTTGGAATATTTCGGAATTTTTCGGAATATTTTGGAGCTTTTCGGAGCTATTATCTATATTTTCATCATTTTTTTGTTTACATGGTTTCTTTTTATTTTCCATATGATAGACTAAATCAACTCTTCTTTTAAATATTTTTAAACATATATTACACTCATGTACAGTCATTAATATATATTTAATATCATAAAATAAAAAAATAACTTTATATTTTTTTATTTTTTTATTTTTCTCCATTTTTCTCCATTTTTCTCCATATTCTTCTCCACTTTCTCCATATTCTTCTCCACTTTTAAAAAACACATTTTTCTTTGAGAGAGAGAGTTTGGACTAAAAAAAATTTTTTTTTTTATTTTTGAAAAAATTATTATTTTTTTATTACACTTTTTAATTTTTCATATTTGTCTTGTTTCTGTATGTAAGTTAAAATAAATTACATAATCAATATATAATTTATAAATTATTAAGTTAGTCGATTAAACGTAATTGTTTGATCGTTTAATAAATTTTGTAATAATTCAAAACTTTTTTGCGGGATATGTCTATAATTATATAATGAATTTTTAACATCTTTGTCCATTTTTTGTTTAAACTCTTTTTTCTTTTTAAGTTCTTTTTCATCTAAATCCTTATCTTCTACTTCATCATATATATAGTCAAAATATTTTTTAAAAGTGGTCTGAAAGTTTTTATTAAAATTAATATCTTTTTCTAATTTTTCTTCAAACTCTTCATCATTGTATTCATTAAATAGATCACGTACATGTTCTAATACTGAAAAAATAATAAACTCCTCGTCTTTTCTTAAATTCCACTGATTACCATCATGAATCATATACAATCCTCTATTATAATCATTCATATATATATTTTGGTTTTCTGGAACTTTATTGTTAAAGTGTATCATCTTAATTAGTTTATTAAAACAAAATGTACCATTATTATCTGTGTCTGTCATTATTTTTAACACTTCTTTTCTATTAAGTTTTTTAAATGTTTCTTCACCAAATGGATTAATTTTATATGGTAAAATTATATTATTTGTAATATTTTGTGTATTATTTGTTATGTTGTTTGTATTTTTGCTTACAATTTTATTTATTTTCTTTTCTAATTCTTCATTTTTTATTTTAAGTTCATCATTTTGTTTTTTTAAAGATTCTGTTAAATCTATTAAATTTTTATTATTTTCTTGTAAGTTTTTATTATTTTCTTCTATTATTGTAAATTTATTTAGTATCATATCTATCTTTTTATCTTTTTCTATTAGATTTTCTAAAATATTTTGCTTTTTTTCATCCTCTAATGTTTTAACTTTACATCTGTTTTCATTTAAATGTCTGTTTAAAGTATATATGTTTACAAATGATTTCACACAATAATTACAATTATATTTTTCCTTAATACTTTCCTTAACATTTTCATCAAAATTTAGGCTTTTTTCGGTTAAATTTGGTAAATTTTGGTTAATTTCGGTTAAATTTTGGTTAAATTCGGTTAATTTTGGTAAATTTTCAGCCTTATTATATTCTATTGTTTTGCATGGTTTCTTTTTATTTTCAACATGTTGGATATAGTGCGATTTTTTATTAAACTGTTTTTTACATGTTTTACAGGTATGTACAACCATTTATATATATTAATTACTAATATTTTATTTTTAAATTATTTAAAAAAATAGTTCTATATTTTATTTTTAGGCTTTTTTAAAGCCTATTTAGCCTATTTTAAGGCCTATTTTTAAAAAATAGGCTTTTTAATAAAAAAAAATTTTTCTTTGAGAGAGAGAGTTTGGACTAAAAATAAAAAAATTTTTTTATTTTGAAAAAATTATTATTTTTTTTAATTACACTTTTTAATTTTTCAAATTTTTTAATAAAACAATTTTTATTATTTGTCTTGTTCTGTATGTAAGTATAAATAAAAAGTTCATTTGTCTTTTAGTTCATTTGTCTTTTAGTTCATTAATTCTTTTGATTTCTTTCAGATTTTCATTAATGGTTAAATATGAAAAATAGCCCATTAAAAATACCATTAGATAACATCCAAGTGATATTGTAAAAACAACAAATACATAACCAAATATAGATATTTTAGATTGGACAAATTCGCACAAATTAATTAAATGTTCTACATGATGGAAACATAGATAATTTATAATGAGTAATAATGTATTGATGTTAAAGAATGTTTTAAATTTTGGTTCATCATTTTTCATACAATAGAAGCTCAAATTAATTGTGGTTAAAAATATACTCAATAGTTCAACAGTAATATTAAAACTGATAAGCATTCTAATAAAAGAATTAAGCATATGAATTAATAGGTGTTCATTTTTATACACAAATGTATAAAGATGATATTTAGCCAGTTCAAATACAAACATTATATATAAATTTACAATATTATATATAAAAATCAATTTCTTTATGTATATATACTATAAAAATCATAGTAAAAATTGAATAATAATAGACTAGATAATATATTTATTATAATAAAGTTAACAATTCCAATATGTCAAAAATATATGATTATGTTATATACCATGGACCTTGTCCAGATGGTGTTACCGCATTATGGGCAGCTCATTATTACTATACAAGTATTGAACACAATTATGAAGCAATACAATGTAAAGCAGGGAAAGACCCTGAGAAAAATTTTCAAGGAAAAAGACTACTATTTGTAGATCTGTGTCCAAGTTTAAATTTTATTATTGAAACATGTAAAATTGCTGAAGTGGTTACAATTTTAGACCATCATAAAAGTGCAATTGATATGTATTATGAAAACGAACATGTACTAAATTCAATAAATAATTTACATATGGAAATTGATTCATCTAGAGCAGGATGTCAGATTTCATGGGATTATTTTAATAGCAACCCGAGTCCACATTTAAAACCTAGACCATGGTTTATAAATTATGTAGCAGATCGTGATTTATGGACATGGGAACTACCATTCAGCAAAGAAATTAATTCGGCACTTTATGAAAATAATTTTATTGACCCAGTCAACTTAAACAAACTAACTGACTTACTAGTTGATTCCGAAAATAAAAAACAAAAACTTATTGAATATGGAGAACTTATCCTTCAAATACAAAATCGTGAGCTTAATTTAGCAGTCAGCAAATCGCTTATTTCAGAATTTAAACACAAAAATACCACATATAAAATTTGGCTTGGTGGAAACATTTCAATGAATTTACGTTCTGAACTAGGAAATCTTCTTGTCAATAAAAAATTCCCTGATGGAACTGAACCGGATTTTGCTGCAATTTGGTTTTATGATCCGAAATCTAATGAATGGTGGATTAGTTTTAGAGGTGGAGCCAATTCACCCGATCTATCCGTTATTGCAAGGGATTTTGGCGGTGGAGGACATTCAAAAAGTAGTGGTGTATCACTTTCTGGTGGAAAAAAACTTATTGATTTTTTTAAAATACTCTAAATAAAACAATTAAACATTACCTACATATCTTTTATGTTTGTTGGTATTATTATGTATATCCATTGTGTCCTGTGCAAATGTACCAAAGTCGCATGTTTCACAATAAAATTTAAATCCAATCTTTTTCTCTTTTTTATTAGCATGTTCAGTTAGAGTATGTTTTTTTAGTAAAAATGTATTTTTAGTAGAATATTCACAATGTTTGCATTTTTCGGCTTGTTTATAATTATCTTTCTTCTTTCTTTTACCAGTTAAATGTAAAGTTGTTTCACAATGCTTCTTCCATTCACAATCAAATTTGCATTTGTAATCACATTTTTCACATATATATTTATACTTATCTAAATTATTTGTGTCTTCCATTATACTTAATATATATGTATAACTATAAATTTAATTAATATATTAAATTTATTTTATTTATCAAATTTTATTATAAATTTAAGTTTATTATCAAAAATGATTTAAATATTTAATTTATATAATATATTATATATGGAAAATATTATTTGGAAAAAACATCCTGATTTTGATAATTACAATATATCATCAAATGGTGAAGTTTATAATACTAAATTTAATATAGTATTATCTGGAGGTATTAAAGAAGGATACTATCGTGTTAAAATGAAAAATAATAATGAAATAAAAAAAGAATACAGATTACATAGATTAATTGCTGAACTATTTATACCAAATCCTAATAATTATGAATTTATTAAACATAAAGATGGTAATAAATTAAACAACAATGTTAACAATTTAGAATGGGTGAAAATGCTAATTTGTACTGATAATCAAAAAATAGATGAAATTGAAGGTGAAATTTGGAAAGATATTAAAAATTTCGATTTATACCAAGTATCTAATAAAGGACGTGTTAAAAATAAGTTAACAAATACATTATTAAAACTAAAAAATGATCTAGGATATTATAGAATTAATTTTACTATAGCGAAACAAAAAAATACTAAGGCATTTTATGTACATAGATTAGTAGCTGAAGCATTTATACCAAATCCTGAAAACAAAACGACAGTTGATCATATCGATAGAAATCCATCAAATAATGTAGTAGAAAATTTAAAATGGGCTACTCAAAAAGAACAACAAAATAATAAAACCCATAAAAATGCTGTTATACCAAGAAAAATTATTAGATTAGATGATAAAAATAACATTTTAGAAACATATGAATCAATTGGAAAAGCTGCTAATTATATTAAAGATATACTTAAATCAAATTTAACTAAAGGCGGAATAAAAGTAAATTTATATACATTTTTAAATAAAAATGATGATAAAGAAAATTTTGGTTTCAAATGGCAATATGATAAAGAACAGATTATTGATAAAAAACGAGAAGACAATATCGTCTATGAAGATGAAATTTGGAAAAATATAAAAGATTTTATTCAAGATGCAAAAGAATATCAAGTTTCTAATTATGGTAGAATTAAAAATCCACAAGGCGTGATAGTTAAAGGATATAGTGGAAGATATTACAATAGAGTTTTTATAGGAATAAATAAAAAATGTTATTATACACATGTACTTGTTGCTCAAGCATTTATTCCTAATCCTAATAATAAACCAGTTGTAAATCATAAAGATGGAAATAAATTAAATAATCATGTAAATAATTTGGAATGGACAACACATTCTGAAAATTCACAACATGCAATGGATAATAATCTTAATTCTACATCTAAAAAAATTAAAATAACTTATTTAGACGATAACAAAACAGAAATATATAAAAACAAAAAACATATATATACTACTTTAGACATTGGAAAACATACTTTAAGAAAATATATGAATTTAAATCAACCATATAAAGGAATGATGTTTAATTATGCATAATCATAAATTTTTTATATATATAATTTATAAATAAATTATAAAATTTATTTATTTAACTAAAAATAATATTTAATATGCGTTTTTTTGTTTCATAACAACAAATAATACTAATATAATAATGATTACAATATAAACCCCGTATTTATCAAAAAATGATTCAGAATCGACTGGTTTTGAATTTTGATTAATTTTTTTAATAATTTCTTGGGTTACACTGTTGGGTTGTTGGGTTGGTTTGGTTGGTTTTTGTGAATTAGAATCATCTTGAATAATTTGTTTAAGTAATTCAGTTTGAGCAAGAATTTTATTTTGAATATCATTAAATTCTTCTGATGTGCCTTTATTTTTATTTTCTTCATCTTTTGATTGTGTTGAATCTTTAGGTTCTGGTACAATAGTAATATTGTTGATTGTGGTAGGAACATCATCAGGATATACTTCGTTAGAACCAATTACAGCAGGAAAAAGCAATGGGTTTGCATAATATGGCCAATAAGGTCCATCATTCCAACCACCGTAATAACCACCACCACCTCCTCCGTAGTAATTATTCCAACCAGATCTACCATTTGGCCAATATCTTCCATTATAATATTCACCTCTATTAGGATATGGTTCATTAAATGGTTTATCATTAGGATAATCTTTATTTACATATTTATTTTTATTGTATATATAAACATTTTTATCTTTTTTAGGAGAACCAGATCTTGATTTAGAATCAGAACTAGATCCAGACCATGATGAACCTGATTTACTAGAAGGTGAACCTGATCTAGATTTTGATCCAGACCATGATGAACCGGATCTACTAGAAGGTGAACCAGATGTTCTTCCTCTTGAACCACCAAACGAACCAGACGATCTACCTCTTGAACCACCAGATGAACCAGATGATCTACCACCTCCACTTTTTCCACCACCTCCGCCTCCACTTCTAAATCCTTCAATGCCTGCGTCTTCTTGGTCTTTTTCGTATTGTTTATTTGTATCGATCACAACATTAGAATATCCATAGGGCATATAATAATCGGGACTAAAGAAAGGAATATCGCTAGGAGCAAATCCAACATAACCACCATCGACTCCTGGACCATCTACAGAATATTCATAAGTGCTTAAATCAGGTTTAGCACCCAAATTTGATGCAAATCTGCTATTTCCAAATCCACCATATGCACCGACTCTATTGGCTCCTCCATATCCACCATATCCGCCAAAACCACCACGGCCTCCAAAACCACCTGCACCACGGCCACCGCCACCACCTCCGCCTCTAAATCCCTCGATCTTTTTACCGTTAGCAATTTTTTGTTTGTCAGCGTCTAAAATTTGGTTTTCTAAATATGGGTAATCAGTTTCGGAGTAATCCCAATCAGCATTATCAGAACTAGCACTATTCCAGTTATTAAGATTATTTAAATTATCAAATTTATATTTTTCAAAAGATCTACCTTCAAAATTACCTCTTCCTTCGAACGAACCACCAAGTTCAGAACCAAAATGTCCACCAAAACCACCACGGCCACCGCCACCACCTCCTCTAAATCCTTCAGTAGATCTAGCACCTTGACAATAAGGGCAATTACATCCTTGTGTGCAATCACAACCTCCTGGACAATTACAATTTGGATTACAACATCCGCATCTAGGATTAGCTTGATATCTGCTTGATTGCATACCTTTACCACATCCACAACCAAATGGTTCTATTTTTTCAGTAGGTTTAGATTTACACATGACACAAGAGCATTTGATGGGACAACCACAACTACTTCCAGGGCATCCACAATATAAATCTCCACATGGACAACCTTTACTTAACACTTCATTGTTTCCGAGAACAAGTTGAGGAGGATTACCACATGATTCAAATTTTTCAACAGATTTTGATTTTAAATCTCTGAATTCGATATCTTGGTATAGAGTATTTTGTAATGAATTGTTTGTAACATAATCACCACAATCAATATTACCACAATCACATCCTCTTTCTAATTTTTTATTATTTTTCAAAGTGGTTTCAGGACCATATCCACAAAATCCTTCGATATCTTTGTATAATGTATTTTGTAACAAATTATTAGTTGTATATTTACCACAATCAATATTTCCACAGTCACATCCTCTTGCTAATTTAATTTTGTCTTCTAAAGAAATTTCTGGACCATAACCACAAAATCCTTCGATATCTTTGTAAAGGGTACTTTGAATATTGTTAGATTTTGAATATTTTTTACATTGTAAATTACCACAATCACATCCAGCAGATAATTTTAAATTAGTATTAACGAGAATTTCTGGTCCTAAAGAACAATTTGTATCATCTTGTCCATAATTTAGATAATTTGAATTTTCAGTATTCATATTTTAATATATATTATAAAAATAAATTAAATTTGTAAAAAGATATTATATTTAATTTTCCGATTCAGATTCTAGATTTGAATCTGCAGAATTATTATCAGAATCAGAATTATAGTCAGATTCAAAATTTTCAAAATAATCAGTATCAACTTGTTCATCAAATGATTTAATACATTTGATAATTTTAATTGGTTTGTTAGTAAGCGAATGAATTTTCCAAGTGATATATTCAAGAACTTTATGATTAACTTTGAAAATACTTGTTCCCACTAAACCATTTGATTCAGCAGAATAATATAGTGTGTTATAATTATATTTTTTAATTAATTCATTAATTTCTTCAAAGTATCCATCAATTTTATTTTTAATTTCTTGGCTGAAAGAATTGTATCCTCCTTCAGCCATTGTTCCGGTTGGAATACCTACACTTCTTGGTATATCCAGCTCAGAATATTTATTAAATTTTCTGATTATAGCATTACCAGCACCTTGTCTACAAGAATTATGATGTTCCTCATTATCATTAAATATAAATAATGAATTATCGTAATCATAATTTCCAATCATCCAATTGAAATCACCAAATTGGTTAGGCTTTGTAAATATTGTTCCTATTACCTGCATGTTTAAAAGTTTATTATTATATTTTAATATTAAATAACTTTAATTATCAATTTTTTTTATCTTCTTATCGTATACATTAAAATTTAATAATTCTTTTAATAATCTATGTTTAAGATCAATACTTAATTCTTCAGGCATCATCCAATATATTTCATAAATATCATTCAAAGTATGTTCTTTTTTTTTGCGTTTTTCCTTATATAAATTTAACAGTCTGACAAAGTTTGTGGCACTAATTTCTGATACTGGTCTAAATTGAAAAATAAAATCAATCCTAATATTTTTTTTATTTAAATATTTAATAATTTTTCTAAATTTGTACTTGTATCGAGAATTAATATTTGAAATATCAGTATCTGATTCTTTATCTTGTAAATTTACTTCATCACCTCTAAGAATGACCAAAACATCTGATTTTAAAACAAAATCGTCTAAAAATATTTCTTTATTAGATGCTCTAAATAATAATTTAATATTTGAATTAGAGGGGAAAACATTTAAAATATAAAATTCCATCATTAGTTTATTAAAATAAGATGGTACTCCATGTCTGGATGCAGAACCTATTTGATTAATAATTATTTTTGTATCAGGTCCTAATAATTCAATAATATTTTTAATAGATTGAATATGACCTTTATGTGGTGGACAAAAACACCCATTTAAAAAAACACAGTATTTTAATTCTTTATCAACAGGATAATTATGATCTAGATTTTCCCAATAAAAATTAGTAGGTAATTTAGAAAAATTATTTGGCAATTTAGAAAAATTACTTTCTAACATATTATTTTTTGGCATATTATGTTATATTATTAATTAGATAATAAAAATTAATTTTCATTTGAATATTTAAGTTTCCATATATTAAGTTCATTAACTCTGCCAAATCTTTGTGCACGACCTGTTATCTGATTTTCTGTTTCTTTATCAACATTATGTATAAAAATAATATCAGATGTAAACTCTAAATTAACACCAACTCCAAAATATGCATTATCAATTAATAATACTCGCATATCTGGATTATATCTAAATTCTTTTAACACATTGTCTATTTGTTTTATATTTCCTCCATTTAGTTCTGTGAATTGAATATTTTTTTCGTAGGACAATGTTTTCAAATAATTATTTAAACCTCTGTATTTGGAATATATTATTACTTTATGTCCAATAACTTCCATTATTTTATCCAATATTATAAATTTGCCAATTTTACTTTTCATATATTCTTTTTTTATACTTGAATTAACAACACAAGATTCTAATTCTAATTTATCTTTGGGGTGTGGATTTTTACAACCAATACATTTAAATTTATCATTAATTTTGTCATAACAACTTGGACAAATTTTATCTTGACATTCTGTTCTATAATATTCAATAGAATTATCATCAGAAATCATACATTCCCAACATTCAATACAAATATTAAGTTTTTCAGCAAATATTTTTAATTGAGTAAATAAATTTAAATATTTATTTTTTCTTTCTTCGCATTTTATTTTATTATCTACTACTTTGTTATATTCCTCTCTATTTGGAAATTTTAATTTTTTATCTATATCTTTTAATAGTTCATCTTGTTCGTTAACAACTTTTTTTGAATAAACATACATGTTTCTACAAATGTCTTTATAAGATTTAATATTTGCACCATCACAATCAGCTCTTATTTCGGAAAAATCATGTGCGTTTAGTGGAGCTATTTGTTCTGTATTTAATAAATTAATTAGTATATTGTCTAAATAAAAATCTCTACATTTGAATATATCAATTTTTGGTTTTGGTAATTTTATTATCATGTCAATAAAACTTTTTTTACAATAACATTCATTTTGTAAAAGTTTAGGTAAATATAATTTATATATTCCTATTTGTGCTTTTAATGTATTAATATCAAAAACTTTTTTTATTGAAGCACTGATAAACCAAGTCATTTTTGCTTTAATTGCATCAACCAATAGATTTTTCATTGTGTCTGCTTCATCGAAAAAAACTCTTCGTACTGAACCTCCTATTGAATTTACAGTCGATGCAAATACCCCGTAGTTTAATGGAGTTGTAATTATTATATCGTATTTATAAAGTAATTCTGTATTGGAAAATAAACTTGTTATTTCATTGTATTCAAGTAAACATTTATAAGTTAATATTTTACCTAAAAAAGATTCAATTGCTTCTACCCATTGGGTATATATATTATGAGGAACCACAATTACATTTACACTAGTCGAATTTGGAGAAAAAAATTTTTTAGATAAATATATTAAGGCCAAAACCGCAAATGTTTTTCCTGAACCAGGTTTATCACTAAAAACACCAAACGGCAAGTCTGAACCAGAAAATTTTTCATCTACTTCTAAAGCTCTGTATACTAATGCTTCTTGATGTGGTTTTAATTTTATTTTAAATGGATTTTGAGGTAAATTTATTCTTTGGGAATCTATATCCAAACCCTTAAATCTTATATAATCAATTGGATCTATTTCCTCAATATCTTCTTGTTGAACAAACATCTGGGTTTGATTTTGATTACTATATTGATTACTATATTGATTATTATATTGATTACTATATTGATTATTATATTGATTTTGTTGCGTATTAGTAAATTGATTAGGATTATAATTCATATTTTGATTACTATATTGATTTTGTTGTGTATTAGTAAATTGATTAGAATTATAATTCATATTTTGATTTTGTTGTGTATTAATAAATTGATTAGGATTATAATTCATATTTTGATTAGGATTATAATTCGTATTTTGATTAGGATTATAATTCATATTTTGATTATATTGAAATGACTCCATTATTTAATAGTTAATATTTTAATAAAAATTTTTATACTTAGATAATATTTTATTTTATCTAAAACAAATAATATAAAATAAATGAAAAATAAATTGTATATAATTTTATTGGTTTTGATAACAATATTTTTGTTAATAAAAATATTTACAAATAACAATTTTACAAATATTAAAAATGAAAATTTTTCCTTAGAAAATCCTAGAAATATATGGGTTTATTGGGAAAATATCAATAGAGATTCTTATCCTACATTTATAAAATTATGTTTGGATTCAATGAAAAAACATTTGGGAAAATATAATCTATATATACTTGATAATAAATCAATTAAAAAATATTTACCAGAATTAAGAAATGATTTTGATAATTTAAAAGTTGCACAAAAAGTAGATTATTATAGGATAGCATTATTACATAAATATGGTGGTATTTGGTTAGATGCTGATATAATTGTAATGTCAGATTTAAAATCTATATTTGAAAAATTAGACTCGGGACATGATTATGTAGGTTTTGGATGTACTGGTGGTCAATGTACTTATGGATATTTAAGACCTTCTAATTGGGTAATAGGTGCACAGAAAAATAGTGTACTGATGAAAAGAGTATTAGATAAACTAAATTCAAAATTAGATTCCAGAGATAAAAATTTAGATTTAAAAGAAGATACATATCATGATTATGGAAAACTTGTAATTTGGGAAGCATTAGACGAATTAAAACAAACTGGTTATGATTATTATCATTTTTCATCAGAACATGATGGAACCAGAGATAAAGACGGATATTGGATTCATACACCTGAATTTTTTAGTACTCAACCATTAAATTTTTTAGATGAATCTAAAATAATGTTTGTTGTATTGTATAATAGTGAAATATTACCAAATGAGAGTATTCAATGGGTCAAAGATTGTAAAGAAGAAGAATTATTAAATTCAGATTTAAATATATCTAAATTATATAAAAAAGCTTTAGGAATTTAGTATTCCTTATCAAAAAAATTATTTTTAATTTGATAAACTTTATCGATATGTGCGTATTTATATCCAATGAATGTGGAAGATAATACACATAAAGTACCTAAAAATATTAATGTTTGGTAGCTAACATAAACACCAGAATTGATACTTGGTTCATTAGCGCTTTCCACATACAAATTTAAATTTTCACTTGTAGTCGAGATAGATTTTTGAATATAATCAGAAAATTGCCCAATACAACCTGATTGTATATATTGGGATGCTAGAGTTGGAAGACCTGAACATAAATATGTACCACATTGTTTTGCATCATGACGTGAAACAGGATCTTCTATTGATTTACAATAAGATAAAACAATATTATAAAATAATGTTATAAAAGCTAAATAGTATTTCATTTTATATATTATATTTTATATTAAATATATATTTCAATTTTTATATTTTTTTAGTTGTAAATATTTATTTTTGTATTTTAGATATTTGGTTTTGTATATGGAATTTGAGTTTCCCCCAGCCTGTTCATTTATTATTTTAATCATAATATCAATTTGATATATTAATTTATTAGCTTGTTCCTCATCTAATTCACATCCCATAACATCAATATATGAAGTCAAACTAGCCAAATTATTTGAATCATAATAATGTTTAACTTTAGAATTGAATATTTTTCTGTCAACAGGATCTGAAGAATCGATATGACATAGTAATTGTCCAATATTGTACGCGACTTGACATAATTTTAGCAATGTTAATTTACGAGTTAAGTTTGGAATTCTGATTAATTGTAAAAAGTAATGGTATCTCTCCCATAAATCGTGAT
>JACCDY010537276.1_pt1 | contig 13862 bp, 14 predicted proteins | sample 7446391 | NCBI WGS metagenome assembly JACCDY01 (sample SAMN15323451, study PRJNA562643) | freshwater metagenome | isolation source: river surface water | place: USA:Blue River Watershed | collected 2017-08-18 | reverse complement strand
GCATTGCGGTTCACCTTGGGAAATCGGTTTGGCCGAAACCCAACAAACTTTGGTGTTGAACGGTTTGCGTGGCCGCGTGCGCGTGCAAGCCGACGGCCAAATGAAAACTGGCCGCGATGTGGCTGTCGGCGCTTTGTTGGGCGCTGACGAGTTTGGCTTCGCCACCGCACCGCTGGTGGTCGAGGGTTGCATCATGATGCGCAAGTGCCACTTGAACACCTGCCCCGTGGGCGTGGCCACGCAAGACCCTGAGCTGCGCAAGAAGTTCACAGGTAAGCCTGAGCACGTTGTCAACTATTTCTTCTTCATCGCTGAGGAAGTGCGTCAAATCATGGCCCAGTTGGGTATCAAGAAGTTTGACGACATGATTGGTCGTGCCGACTTGCTCGACATGCGCGCTGGCATCGAACACTGGAAAGCCTCTGGCCTCGATTTCTCTCGTTTGCTGGCTGTGCCTCAAGTGGGCCCAGAAATTCCTCGCTACCACGTGGATGTGCAAGACCACGGCTTGGCCAAAGCGCTGGACCAAAAACTCATCGAGAAGTCCAAGCCCGCCATTGAGCGCGGCGAGAAGGTGCAGTTCATGGAAGTGGCCCGCAACGTCAACCGCTCCGTCGGTGCAATGTTGTCTGGCGCTGTGACCAAGGTGCACCCAGAAGGTTTGCCAGATGACAGCATCCGTATCCAACTCGAAGGCACAGGTGGTCAATCGTTCGGCGCGTTCTTGTGCAACGGCATCACGCTGTACCTCATTGGTGACGCCAACGACTACACCGGCAAAGGCCTCTCAGGCGGACGCGTGGTGGTTCGCCCCAGCATCGATTTCCGTGGCGACGCCGTCAACAACATCATCGTGGGTAACACCGTGATGATCGGTGCGACACGCGGTGAAGCGTTCTTCTCTGGCGTGGCGGGTGAGCGTTTTGCGGTGCGTTTGTCTGGCGCGACCGCTGTGGTCGAAGGCACAGGCGATCACGGTTGCGAATACATGACAGGCGGCACCGTCGCGGTGTTGGGTAAAACTGGCCGCAACTTTGCTGCGGGCATGAGCGGCGGTGTGGCGTATGTGTACGACGAAGACGGCCAGTTTGACAAAAAGTGCAACACCGCCATGGTCTCCATGGAAAAAGTGTTGACGGCTGCCGAGCAAGAAGCCTCTGTGCCACGCGCCATTTGGCACCGTGACCAAACCGACGAAGCGCAGCTCAAGAAGTTGCTCGAAGACCACCACCGTTGGACGGGGTCTAAGCGCGCCCGCGACTTGCTGGACAACTGGAATACTTCACGTGCCAAGTTCGTCAAGGTGTTCCCCAACGAATACAAGCGTGCATTGGGCGAGTTGAACGCAGCCAAGGCTGCCAAAGCTCCAGCCGCATCGGCCAAGAAGGCCGTCGCCGCTAAGTAATGCAACGCACAAGCAAAAGGATTTGAATCATGGGAAAAGTCACTGGCTTTATGGAAATTGAGCGCATCGAAGAGGGCTACAAGCCCGTCAAAGAACGCTTGAAAAACTACGACGAATTTGTGATTGGTTTGGACGACAAACAAGCCAACGCACAAGCCGCCCGTTGCATGGACTGCGGCACACCGTTTTGTAACAACGGTTGCCCTGTCAACAACATCATTCCGGACTTCAACGACTTGGTGTACCAAGGCGATTGGAAAAACGCGATTGACGTGCTGCACAGCACCAACAACTTCCCCGAGTTCACCGGCCGCATTTGCCCCGCACCTTGCGAAGCGGCTTGCGTGGTGAACGTCAACGGCGACGCGGTGGGCATCAAGTCCATCGAGCACGCCATCATTGACAAAGCCTGGTCTGAAGGTTGGGTGGTCGCCAAGCCAGCCAAACACAAGACAGGCAAGAAGGTGGCCGTGGTGGGCTCAGGTCCTGCTGGCATGGCCGCTGCGCAGCAGTTGGCACGCGTCGGTCACGACGTGACCTTGTTCGAAAAGAACGACCGCATTGGTGGTTTGTTGCGTTACGGCATTCCAGACTTCAAGATGGAAAAGTCGCACATCGACCGCCGCGCCAAGCAGCTCGAAGCCGAAGGCGTGACCATCCGCACCAACGTGATGGTGGGCGAGTTGCCCAAGGGTTCTAAGGTCACCAACTGGGCCACAGAAACCATCAGCCCTGCACAACTGCAAAAAGACTTTGATGCTGTGTTGTTGACGGGGGGCTCAGAGCAATCACGCGACTTGCCAGCCCCTGGCCGCGACTTGGATGGCATCCATTTCGCCATGGAGTTCCTGCCACAGCAAAACAAGGTCAACGGCGGCGGCAAGGTCAAAGATCAATTGCGCGCTGATGGCAAGCATGTGGTGGTTATCGGCGGTGGCGATACGGGTTCTGATTGCGTGGGCACCAGCACACGTCACGGCGCAGCTGCGGTGGTTCAGTTCGAGGTGATGCCCATGCCTCCCGAGCAAGAGAACAAGCCTTTGGTGTGGCCTTATTGGCCACTCAAGCTGCGCACCAGCTCAAGCCACGACGAGAGCGCCGAAAAAGGTTTGCTCAAACGCGAATTTGCCATCTCTACCAAAGAGTTCATCGGTGAAAAGGGCAAAGTGACAGGCGTTAAAACTGTGCGCGTCGAATGGAAGGACGGCAAGATGGTCGAAGTGGCTGGTACTGAAGAAATCATCAAAGCCGACCTCGTGTTGTTGGCGATGGGCTTCGTGAACCCTGTGGCGACCATTTTGGAAGGCTTCGGCGTTGAGAAAGACGCACGCGGCAATGCCAAGGCAACCACAGAGTTCACTGGTGGCTACGCCACCAACGTGCCCAAAGTGTTTGCGGCTGGCGACATCCGCCGTGGTCAATCTTTGGTGGTGTGGGCCATTCGTGAAGGCCGCCAAGCAGCGCGTGCCGTGGATGAATTCCTGATGGGCGCGAGTGACTTGCCACGTTGATCATCCATATTGCAAGTTAATTTCTACTTGCATCTAAAATGACAGAAGCTGGCCTATTCATCGATAGGCTAGCTTTTGTTTCTATGAATACCACTTCTCCATTAAATACAAACCCTGACGCCTTGGTCGAATTGCGCGATATTCGCTTTGGCTATGGCGAGCGCGTGATTTTGGATGGCATATCGCTCACCATACCGCGTGGCAAAGTCACAGCGCTCATGGGTGCGTCGGGTGGTGGCAAAACCACCGTGATGCGTTTGATTAGTGGTCAATACTGCGCCCAGTCGGGCAGCCTCACGTTTGATGGGCAAGAGGTGGCTTCACTCAACCCCACCGATTTGTATGCTGTGCGACGTCGCATGGGCATGCTGTTTCAGTTTGGTGCTTTGTTCACCGACTTGAGCGTGTTTGACAACGTGGCCTTCCCTTTGCGCGAGCACACCGACCTGAGCGAATCCATGATTCGCGACATCGTTTTGATGAAGCTCGAAGCCGTGGGCCTGCGTGGCGCTCGTGATTTGATGCCCAGCGAAGTGTCAGGCGGCATGGCCCGCCGCGTGGCCTTGGCCCGCGCCATGGCGCTCGATCCAGAACTCATCATGTACGACGAGCCGTTTGCGGGCTTGGATCCGATTTCCTTGGGCACAGCTGCGCGTTTGATTCGCCAGCTCAACGACACCTTGGGGCTGACCAGTGTCATCGTGTCACATGATTTGGATGAAACCTTCCACATTGCCGACCAAGTGATTGTGTTGGCCAACGGCAAGATTGCTGCACAAGGTACACCCGACGAAGTGCGCAACAGCACCGATCCGTTGGTGAAGCAGTTTGTCACCGCAGCGCCCGATGGCCCTGTGCGTTTCCATTACCCAGGCCCTAGCGTGGCGCAAGACTTTGGTGTGGAGGGCGAGCCATGAAATTTGTTGCTGACGTAGGTTTTGCCGTGCGCAGCTATTTGGCTGGCTTAGGGTTGGGTGCGCGTCTGTTCCTTCGCCTCATCGGTTTGTTTGGCAGCAACATGCGCCGCTTTGGCTTGGTGCGTGACCAAGTGCATTTCTTGGGTAATTACTCGCTGGCCATCATTGCGGTGTCGGGCTTGTTTGTCGGCTTTGTGCTCAGCTTGCAGGGCTACTACACCTTGCAGCGGTATGGATCTTCCGAGGCTTTGGGCTTGCTCGTGGCTTTGAGTTTGGTGCGCGAACTTGGCCCCGTGGTCAGTGCCTTGTTGTTTGCAGGCCGGGCTGGCACTTCGCTCACGGCTGAAATTGGTTTGATGAAAGCAGGCGAGCAACTCAGCGCCATGGACATGATGGCGGTTGACCCCGTGCGCCGCATCTTGGGCCCGCGTTTTTGGGGTGGCATCATCGCCTTGCCCTTGCTCTCTGCCGTGTTCAGTGCCGTGGGTATTTTGGGCGGTTGGATGGTGGGTGTGTTGATGATTGGCGTAGACGCTGGCTCGTTCTGGAGCCAGATGCAAGGCGGCGTGGATGTGTGGAAAGACGTGGGCAATGGCGTGGTCAAAAGCATCGTGTTCGGTGTAACCGTCACGTTTGTCGCGCTGCTGCAAGGCTATGAAGCCCAGCCCACGCCCGAAGGTGTTTCGCGCGCTACGACTAAAACTGTCGTGGTCGCTTCGTTGGCTGTGTTGGGGTTGGACTTCATCCTCACCGCCATGATGTTCAGTATTTGATGAATCGAGGAAGCTATGCAACGCTCCAAAAATGATGTGTGGGTCGGTTTGTTTGTGCTCTTGGGTGCAGCGGCCATTTTGTTTTTGGCTCTGAAGTCAGCCAACTTGCTCACTTTGAATTTTCAATCCAACTACACCGTGAGTGGTCGTTTTGACAACATCGGTGGCTTGAAGCGTCAAGCGGCCGTCAAGAGCGCGGGCGTGGTGGTGGGGCGTGTGGAAAGCGTCACGTTTGATGACAAAACCTTCCAGGCCACAGTCACCATGAGCATCGAGAGCCGTTACCAATTTCCCAAAGACAGCTCTTTGAAAATTCTCACCAGCGGTTTGTTGGGTGAGCAATACATCGGCATCGAGGCAGGTGCAGAGGCTGACAATTTGGCCAATGGGGATCGCATTCAAGCCACGCAGTCGGCCGTGGTGCTCGAAAATTTGATCAGTCAATTCCTCTACAACAAGGCAGCTGAGCCCACATCTGAAAAGGGGGGCAAATAATGGACACATTGCACAAGCGTTGGTCTGCGTACGCTGTTTGCATGGTGTTGGTTGTGCTGAGCGCAGGTTGCGCATCGGGCCCCAATGCCAATCCCAAAGATCCGCTGGAGCCGATGAACCGAAGCATTTCGACGTTCAACGACACCTTAGACGACAACGTTTTAAAACCAGTGGCGACGGGCTACCGTGACTACACGCCTCAACTCTTGCAAACAGGCGTCAGTAACTTTTTCCGCAATTTGTCGGATGTGTTGTCCACGGTGAACAATGGGTTGCAACTGAAGGGGCGTGACACCGCTGAGTCGTTCATGCGCGTCACGGTGAACACGATATTTGGTATTTACGGTATTTTTGACGTAGCCACCCCCATTGGTTTGGAGCGTCATCCAGAAGACTTTGGCCAAACCTTAGGTTATTGGGGGGTGCCAGATGGTCCGTATTTGGTATTGCCCGTTTTGGGGCCATCTACAGTTCGTGATGCTTCAGTTTTGCCTGTTGAGTTTGCGCTTGATCCTGTGAGTAACCATGAAGTAACGGCAGAGCGAAACGTTGCCATTGCTGCACGTATCGTTGATAAACGTGCGACGTTGCTCAAAACGACCAATTTATTGTCTGGTGCAGCCATCGACAAATACAGCTTCACGCGGGATGGATACCTGCAGTACCGCCGCAATCAGGTCTATGACGGCAATCCCCCCGATCAAGATCAGCTTGAAAACCCGAGTGCTGCGCCTGCTGCTTCGTCAGCAAAATAAGATCACAACACGTTAAGTAAGAATGAATTCATTGGAGTTGGAAGACATGAGCCGCTTTTTGTCACGTCGTACATTTTCTGCTTGGGCCTTGGGTGCTGCTTTGGCATTCGGCTTAGTGGGTGCGGCACAAGCTGCCGACGAAGCGGCAGATGCGTTCATCAAGCGCGTGTCGACGGATATTTTGGAGGCCATCAAGGCGGATAAATCTATCCACAACGGCGATGTCAACAAGATCATCGTGCTGGTGGATCAGCGTGTCATGCCTAACGTGAATTTTCTGCGCATGACAGCGTCCGCAGTGGGTCCAGGCTGGCGTCAAGCTACGCCTGAGCAGCAAAAGCGTTTGCAAGAAGAGTTCAAGGTGTTGCTGGTTCGTACGTATTCAGGGGCTTTAGGGCAGGTGAGTGATCACAGCATCTCCGTCAAGCCTTTGCGGGCTGCTGCTGATGACAAAGAAGTCTTGGTCCGTACCGAAGTGCGCGGCAAGGGCGACCCCATTCAGTTGGACTACCGTGTTGAAAAAACCGCCGATGGTTCATGGAAGGTCTACAACATGAACGTCATGGGTATTTGGTTGGTTGAAAACTACAAAACTCAGTTTGCGCAAGAAATCAATGCCAAAGGGCTGGATGGCTTAATTTCCACTTTGGCCGAGCGCAACAAGAGCAATGCGCGCGCCTCTAAGTAAGCCATGACTGCTGCCACCCACACTTCTGTCGCTTTGCCTGCTGTGCTGATGCAGGCCCAAGCCCAAGCCGTGGCCAACGAGTTTGCATCGGTCTTAAGCGCATGTGTGTCCGAGGGGGGGGAGGCTGTGTTGGATGCGTCAGCTTTAACCCAATTTGATTCGTCTGCGTTGGCAGTCATCTTGGCCTGTCGTCGTGCCGTATTGGCGCGCGGTGCGCAATTACGCGTCATAGGGCTACCTGAACGTGCGCAGGCGTTGGCCAAAGTCTATGGCCTGAGTGCATTGCTCCACTAAAACGGGTTTGAGGTGCTACCTTGGCACCTTCCAGTCAGGGCATTGGTAAAGCCTTAAAATCTGAGGCTACTCATGCCCGCTATTTCTTTTCAGTCCGTTTCCAAAACCTTCCAAACCGCCCGAGGCCCCTTTCAGGCGCTCGATGGCGTGCGTTTTGATGTCCAAAAAGGCGAGTTTTTCGGTCTCTTAGGTCCGAACGGCGCGGGCAAAACCACCCTCATCAGCATCTTGGCGGGTCTGGCTAAAGCCACCTCTGGCGCAGTGTTGGTGCACGGGGTGGATGTATCCACCCAATCTGCCCAAGCCCGCCGCATGTTGGGCGTGGTGCCGCAAGAGCTGGTGTTCGATCCCTTCTTCAATGTGCGCGAAGCTTTGAAGTTTCAATCGGGCTACTTTGGCGTCAAGCACAACGACGACTGGATTGACGAGCTGCTGCACAGCCTCGGTCTGACAGACAAAGCCAATCACAACATGCGCCAACTCTCAGGCGGCATGAAGCGCCGCATGTTGGTGGCGCAGGCCTTGGTGCATAAGCCTCCAGTCATCGTGCTCGACGAGCCCACCGCTGGCGTGGACGTGGAGCTGCGCCAAACCCTGTGGCAGTTCATCGCCAAGCTCAACCGCGAGGGCAGCACGGTATTGCTGACCACGCATTACCTCGAAGAAGCTGAAGCTTTGTGCAGTCGCATTGCCATGTTGAAACACGGCAAAGTAGTGGCGCTCGACAGCACCACTGAATTGCTCAAGGCTGCGTCGAGCAATGTGCTGCGTTTCAAGCTCGATGCTGAGTTGCCTGCTGCTCTGGCGGCAAAGGCGCGTGTGACAGGCCGCATTGTGCAGTTCCCTGCCAACGACGCCTTAGAGATTGAGCGCTACCTCGCGGCTGTGCGCGAAGCTGGCTTGCAAGCGCAAGACGTGGAAATTCGCAAAGCTGACTTAGAAGACGTGTTCTTAGACGTGATGCATCAAAACGAAGAAACGGGAGAGCAGGCATGAGCCCCCACGTTCGTCACTTCGTGTACTCACCGCTCCCCGAGGGGGCGTTGCCCTCCTTGGGATGGCCCTGCGGAGGTCAATCATGATGACTGGCTGGACCATGCTGTTCTACAAAGAGGTGCTGCGCTTTTGGAAGGTCAGTTTCCAAACGGTGGCCGCGCCTGTGCTCACTGCGGTGATGTACCTGATGATTTTTGGTCACGTGCTTGAAGCGCATGTGCAGGTGTACGACGGCGTGAGCTACACCGCGTTTTTGATTCCGGGCCTTGTGATGATGAGCGTGTTGCAAAACGCGTTTGCTAACAGTTCGTCGTCCATGGTGCAAAGCAAGATCATGGGCAACTTGGTGTTCTTGTTGCTCACCCCGCTGTCGCACTGGAGCTGGTTCTTTGCCTATGCCTTGTCAGCCATGGTGCGTGGCTTGATCGTGGGCGCAGGTGTGCTGCTGGCGGGTGTGTTGTTTGTATGGCAATCGTCGGTACTCAATTTTTCGCTCATGCCTTCGCAGCCTGTGTGGGTCATCACCTTTGCGGTGTTGGGTGCCCTCATGCTCGGTTCGTTGGGTTTGATTGCGGGACTGTGGGCCGACAAGTTTGACCAAATGGCGGCATTCCAAAACTTCATCATCATGCCGATGACGTTTTTGAGCGGCGTCTTTTATTCCATCCACTCACTGCCCAGCTTTTGGCAACGCGTGAGTCACCTCAATCCGTTCTTCTACATGATCGACGGTTTCCGCTTTGGCTTCTTTGGACAAAGCGATGTGTCGCCTTGGTTGAGTTTGGGTGTGGTGGGCATGTGCTTAACGTTGGTGTCTGGCATCGCCTTGCACTTGCTGCGCACGGGTTACAAGATTCGAGGATGAAGGTTTTTAAATGACAGCAGAAGAACTACAAACCATCATCGCCGCAGGTCTGCCTTGCGAGCATTTGCACGTTGAGGGCGATGGCCGTCATTGGTATGCCACCTTGGTGTCAGCCGAGTTTGAAGGCAAGCGCCTTATTCAACGCCACCAACGTGTGTACGCCACCTTGGGCGACAAAATCAAAACAGACGAAGTGCACGCTTTGTCCATGAAAACCTACACGCCTGCCGAGTGGCAAGCTGCTCCTAAAGCTTAAGAAACCCTATGGATAAATTACTCGTTCGCGGCGGCCGTGCCCTCCATGGCGAAGTGCTGATTTCAGGCGCTAAAAATGCGGCACTGCCCGAGCTGTGCGCAGCCTTACTCACCGATCAGCCTGTGACGTTACAAAACGTCCCGCAGCTGCAAGACGTTGCCACCATGCTCAAGCTCATTCGCAACATGGGTGTGACGGCCGAACGTGCAGACGATGGCACGGTGAGTTTGGATGCAGGTCGCCTGAACAACCCAGAAGCGCCTTACGAGTTGGTCAAAACCATGCGCGCATCTGTGTTGGCACTCGGCCCCTTGTTGGCACGTTTTGGCCATGCCAAAGTGTCGTTGCCTGGCGGTTGTGCCATTGGCTCGCGTCCTGTGGATCAGCACATCAAAGGCTTGCAAGCAATGGGGGCCGAAATTGATGTAGACCACGGCTACATGGTGGCCAAGTTGGGCGGCGGTCGCACGCGTCTCAAAGGCGCACGCATTGCCACCGACATGGTCACGGTCACGGGCACCGAAAACTTCCTCATGGCCGCAGCATTGGCGGATGGCGAAACCGTGTTGGAAAACGCCGCGCAAGAGCCAGAAATTCCAGACTTGGCCGAAATGCTCATTGCCATGGGCGCGAAGATTGAAGGCCACGGCACCAGTCGCATTCACATCCAAGGCGTGGCACGTTTGCACGGCTGTACCCACAAAGTGGTGGCTGACCGCATTGAGGCTGGCACGTTCTTGTGCGCCGTGGCTGCCACTGGCGGCGACGTGTTTTTGCGTCACGCCCGTGCTGACCATTTGGACGCCGTCATCGACAAACTGCGCGATGCAGGCGCTGTGGTCACCGCCAACGAAGATGGCATTCGCATCCAAGGCACCGCGCCTGCGTATGAACACCTCAAGGCGCAAAACTTCCGCACCACCGAATACCCAGGTTTCCCCACCGACATGCAAGCGCAGTTCATGGTGTTGAACGCCATTGCCAAGGGCGCATCGAAGGTGACGGAAACGATTTTTGAAAACCGCTTCATGCACGTCAACGAGTTGGTGCGCTTGGGCGCACACATCCAAATCGACGGCAAAGTAGCCGTACTCGAAGGTGTGCAAAAACTGTCGGGTGCCACTGTGATGGCCACAGACTTGCGCGCGTCTGCCTCGCTGGTGATTGCTGGCTTGGTGGCCGACGGCGAAACCTTGGTGGATCGCATCTACCACTTAGACCGTGGCTACGACAAGATGGAAGCCAAGCTGCGCGCTATTGGCGCAGATATCGAAAGAGTCAAATCATGATTACCCTCGCGCTCTCCAAAGGCCGCATCTTTGATGAAACCATGCCGCTGCTCAAGGCCGCTGGCATTGAGGTGCTCGAAGATCCAGAAAAATCTCGCAAGCTCATCTTGCCGACCAACCAGGCCAATGTGCGCGTGGTGCTGGTGCGCGCGTCGGATGTGCCCACGTATGTGCAATACGGTGGCGCTGATTTGGGTGTGACGGGCTTGGATACCTTGATCGAACACGGTGGTGGTGTGGCAGGTGGCGTTGCCGCCACGGGCCTGTACCAGCCCCTCGATTTGCAAATCGCCAAATGCCGCATGAGCGTGGCGGTGCGTTCTGACTTCGACTACGAGGCAAAAGTCAAACAAGGTGCGCGCTTGAAAGTGGCGACCAAATACACCACCATCGCACGTGACTTCTTTGCCACCAAAGGTGTGCACGTGGATTTGGTCAAGCTCTATGGCTCCATGGAATTGGCCCCACTCACTGGTTTGGCCGATGCGATCGTGGACTTGGTCTCTACGGGCAATACGCTCAAAGCCAACCACTTGGTGGAAGTCGAGCGCATCATGGACATCAGCTCGCGCTTGGTGGTCAACCAAGCTGCGCTCAAGATGAAGCAAGCCGATATTCGCCGCATCATCGATGCCTTCTCAGCCGCGCTTGCCAAATAAACCTTTCACCACACACGTACACAAGATGGCCAAACCGCTTCGTCTCTCGACCACCAGCCCCACCTTTGAAGCTGATTTCAAAGCGCGTCTGCATTGGTCTGCCGACACCGACGCGGCCATTGAGCAACGCGTGGCCGACATTTTGGCCGACGTGCAAAACCGTGGTGACGCCGCCGTGCTGGAGTACACCGAGCGCTTTGACGGCCTGAAGGCCGACAGCATGGCCGCGTTGGAGCTGACGCAAAAAGAACTCAAAGCCGCGTTCGATGGATTGCCCGCCGAACAACGCGACGCCTTGCAAGCCGCTGCCGCACGCGTGCGCAGCTACCACGAGGCGCAAAAGAAGGCGAGTGGCGAGAGTTGGAGCTATCGCGATGCCGATGGCACGCTGCTTGGCCAAAAGGTTACGCCGCTCGACCGCGTGGGTATTTATGTGCCAGGCGGCAAAGCCGCTTATCCATCCAGTGTGTTGATGAACGCCATTCCTGCGCACGTCGCGGGTGTGCAAGACATCATCATGGTGGTGCCCACACCGAAAGGCGAAAAGAACCCGCTCGTGCTCGCCGCTGCCTATGTGGCTGGCGTGAGCCGCGCCTTCACCATCGGCGGCGCACAAGCTGTGGCTGCATTAGCCTACGGCACAGCCACTGTGCCTGCGGTCGACAAAATCACTGGCCCTGGCAACGCCTATGTGGCCTCGGCCAAGCGCCGCGTGTTCGGCACGGTGGGCATTGACATGATTGCAGGCCCCAGCGAAATTTTGGTGTTGGCCGATGGCTCCACGCCTGCCGACTGGGTGGCCATGGATTTGTTCAGCCAAGCCGAGCACGACGAGCTGGCACAAAGCGTGTTGCTCTGCCCAGATGCCGCATACATCGACCGCGTGCAAGCCGAGATCGAGCGCTTGCTGCCGCAAATGCCGCGCAAAGACATCATCGAAAAATCGCTCAATGGCCGAGGTGTGCTCATCCACACCCGCAGCATGGAAGAAGCCTGCGCCATCAGCAACCGCATTGCGCCCGAACACTTAGAGGTGTCGAGTAACGAGCCGCACAAGTGGGAGCCGCTGCTCAAGCACGCAGGGGCTATCTTCTTGGGTGCGTACACCAGCGAAAGCTTGGGCGACTACTGCGCTGGCCCCAACCACGTGTTGCCCACTAGTGGCACGGCGCGTTTCAGCTCGCCCTTGGGCGTGTACGACTTCCAAAAGCGCAGCAGCTTGATCGAGGTGAGCGAGCAGGGCGCGCAAACACTCGGCAAGATTGCCGCGGTGTTGGCCTATGGCGAAGGCTTGCAAGGCCACGCGATGGCGGCTGAGTTCCGTTTGAAGAAAGACTGACATGACGCAAACGACCCACAACGCTTTGCGTTTCATTCGTCCTGATGTGCAAGCCATGCACGCGTATGCGGTGCAGCACTCGGTGGGCATGGTCAAGCTTGACGCGATGGAAAACCCATTCACCCTCTCGCCCGAATTACAAGCCCAGTTGGGCGCGCGTTTGGGTGCGGTGGAGGTCAACCGTTACCCTGGCGCACGCATCGACGACTTGAAGAATGCGTTGGCGAAATACGTTGATTTGCCCAAGGGTTTGGGCCTGATGTTGGGCAACGGCTCTGACGAACTCATTTCTTTGTTGTCGATGGCCTGCGCCGTGCCGAATGCCAAAGTGCTTGCCCCAGAGCCTGGCTTTGTCATGTACGGCATGAGTGCCAAGCTGCAAGGCTTGTCATACATCCCTGTACCGCTCAAGGCTGACTTTGAGTTAGACGAAGCCGCCATGTCTGCCGCCATTGCACAGCATGAGCCCGCCATTGTTTACATCGCCTATCCCAATAACCCCACGGCTAATTTGTGGGATGCCGACTCCATTCGTCGCCTCATCACGCAGGTCAGCGCCTACGGTGGCTTGGTGGTGATGGACGAGGCGTACCAGCCCTTTTCTAGTAAAAGCTGGCTCGACGAAATTCGCCAACACCCAGCGGCCAACGCCAACGTGCTGCTGATGCGCACCTTGTCTAAGTTTGGTTTGGCCGGCATTCGCTTGGGTTACATGATTGCCCCGCAAGCACTGATCAACGAGATCGACAAACTGCGCCCACCCTACAACGTGAGCGTGCTCAATGCCGAATGCGCCTTGTTTGCGCTGGAGCATACCGAGGTGTTCGCCCAGCAAGCTGCGGTCATTCGCACCGAGCGCGAAGCTTTGTACAAAGCTTTGCAGCAGATGGCAGGCGTCACGCCCTACGCCAGCGAAGCCAACATGATGGTGCTGCGTTTCAACGGCGATGCGGATGCTGCCAACCGTGCTTTTGAGGTCTTGAAGGCCCACAAAGTGCTGGTGAAGAACGTTTCTAAAATGCACCCATTGCTGGCCAACTGTTTGCGTTTGACCATCGGCACGCCCGAGGAGAACCAACAACTCTTGGCTGCCCTGCAAGCCGCTCTCTCTTAATCGAAAGCCAACCATGACCGCCCACATTGCTGCTCGTACTGCCGAAGTCACGCGCAATACCAACGAAACCCAAATCACCGTCAAGGTCAACCTCGATGGCACGGGTAAAGCCAACTTGTCGACAGGCATTGGTTTTTTCGATCACATGCTTGACCAAATTGCGCGTCATGGTTTGATTGACCTCGACATCCAAGCCAAAGGCGATTTGCACATCGACGGCCACCACACCGTGGAAGACGTGGGCATCACCTTGGGCCAAGCGTTTGCCAAAGCCGTCGGCGACAAAAAAGGCATTCGCCGTTATGGCCATGCCTATGTGCCGTTGGACGAAGCCTTGAGCCGCGTGGTGGTGGACTTCTCTGGCCGCCCAGGCTTGGTGATGCATGTGCCGTTCAAGAGCGGCATGATTGGCGAGTTCGACAGTCAACTGGCATTTGAGTTTTTCCAAGGATTTGTGAACCACGCTTTGGTGACCTTACACATCGATAACCTGCGCGGCGAGAACG
>JACCDY010267463.1_pt1 | contig 13867 bp, 9 predicted proteins | sample 7446391 | NCBI WGS metagenome assembly JACCDY01 (sample SAMN15323451, study PRJNA562643) | freshwater metagenome | isolation source: river surface water | place: USA:Blue River Watershed | collected 2017-08-18 | reverse complement strand
CTTGAAACTTTTGCAGCCACACTTGTGGTGCTTGACCGGCTGCAGGTGTTGGAGGAGGGCCGCCTGTGTTATTGACCAAAATGTCGACGGAGCCCCAGAGGCTTTCTATCTTGGCAAAATGCGAATCAATTTGATCGAGCTGAGCCAAATCCCAGACTATGGGATGAGCCTGGCCACCCGTTTCTTGAATCTGAGCCACCGTTTTTTGTAGATTAGCCTCGGTGCGACCAGCGACCACAACTTTACAACCTTCGCTGGCTAAACTCAGTGCCATGGCTTGACCTAAGCCACTGCCGCCACCCAAAACTAGAGCTACTTTATTTTTGATACCTAAATCCATGAATTGTCTCTTTTCTGTTTATTTATCTGCAGATCTTGGGCTGATTCTAGCAAGAAAAAAGCCTCTGACTATGCAGAGGCTTAATTCATTAATTTGGCTCCTCGACCTGGGCTCGAACCAGGGACATACGGATTAACAGATAACAATGCTCGTGTAATCCTGCTTTTAATCAATGGGTTATTAATCAAAAAAACTGCTGTGTAATAACCTGTGTAATTGAGTTTTGGTAGCTTTAAGATACGCATTCATATCTAGTACTTTAGTGCAATAAAAATCGATTGTCCAGTTGTTTCTAAAACTTTTATTCACATGTGGAAGATCATAAATATCTACACAATGAATATCTATCAAGCACAGGTGAAGGTGGGTGGTTTTGCATTGAAAACAGCGGTTTATGCTGACAGTGTAAATCATGCTCGTCTGATACTCCAGCAACAATTTGGCGCTAACAACGTTATAACAACACCATTGAAAGTGGGGTAAACATGAGAGTATTTGAAATAACCAGCAAACCACCAACCCCAGAGCAAGCAAGGATCAAGTCATTGCAAAATCAAGCCAAGCGGGCAAGAGATGCCGTTAAAGCTGAAAGAGCAAGGCAGCAAATTAGAAACGCTCAAACTCAATTGGCAAAGATTTGACTGCCTAAACTAATTTAGCCTAGCCTAGCTTGATGAAACCATGTTTCGAAACCAAAAATTAAACACCTAAGCATGAGTTGATGCTTCAATAGCTCGACCTAAATCAGTGATGTAAGCAATGCCTTTATCGCTTAGCAAAACAGTTTTATTTCTTTTGCCATTCAAAATGCTATTTGTAAATAGTCTTCAGCGATGAGCTCATGAATATGTTTATGCGTCGTCGCCAAAGAAGCAATCTTTCGATCATTGACATAATCTGTGACAGTACAAAAGATGCCGTTCTTGGTATTAAGAAATACTAAATCAAGGATGATTTTCTTAACAGGATCAAGCGTGTTCAGCCTCTTATCCTGAATGTACTCAAGATGATAGAAGTAACAATTTAGAGATCGTGACGCTGTTTGCTTTTACGCATAATAGGTCTGGGAAATACTTATCACCAGGCGCGTTTAATACCCAAAGTTAAAAAATTGGACCCAACACCTTCAGGTGCAATCAAACCATACATGCCTGAGCGATGATGAATTCTAAAAAATACAGCTGAATCTTCCTTTTGATTCCAAAAGCTAGCTTCGTAAGCGTTGTAATTCAATAAACGGTATTTCTTATTACTAGCATCTTTGCTGCCATCATCAAAAGAAGGGGTTCCATACACATAGGATAAACCAATTGAAAATCCTAAAGTCAGCTTCGTCCAGCTCCAATCAAAAGGTCTACTTTTGATGTGATAGGCAACAACATTCTCCAATAAAGAGTGTTGTGGGTAATGCTGGATAGCCATGAGCTCAAGACTTGATTTAGCATCATTAATGCCAAAGTAATCTAAGCCACTGGCAATGAAATCAGGGTGTGCCACATTTTTTTGATAGCCAATGCCAGTCAGTTTGTGACCTTCAAACTCTAGATCGCCCTTAATAGATTTAGCAGGCAATTCAATGAGATTACTGTTAACTGATTCTCCGGTGAGCATGAACAAAGAATCGGCATAACTAGAGCTGCAACAAGCCCATACAAGCAAAAAATAAGTGATTTTTAATTTAAGTGATTTCATATTCTTTTGAATAAAGACAGCCATTGACCTGTGTTGTGGCTATAACGTGAGCCTTGTAATTATTAAAAATACCCTGATTAACAGTGCCCTGATTTTTCCAAAACTCCGCTAGTGTTCCTTGAAAAGTCAAAGCTTCTTTGGCATAGAAACAACGACCCATGGTCATGACAGGCACTTGATATGACAGACTTTGTAAACCAAAGGTTGAATTCACTGTGATGCAGCCTTTGCAGTGCGGAAATATTTCTGGCAAAGCTAAATCATGCACGTAAATGACTTGTGAACTAATCCCTAAACTCTCAGAAAGACTAGATATAAAAGATCCGTAATGAACATGACCACGATCCATGGGATGGTGCTTGATGATCACAGAATCTAAGCTAGAATTCTCTTTTACATGTTCAGAAAAGGAAGTAAGAACTTCTTCAATAAACTCCTCAACAGACTGATAGTCAGAGTGCTCTGTCATCTGTGAGTCATCATGAACTTGTAGTGGAACTAGAAAAAACGTTCTTGAGTTTGAATCTGAGTTCGGATTTAAGTTTGATGCAGAGTCATAATCAGAGCTCGCGTTTGAGGCAGATGAAGTGATTAATTTTTTGATGGACCGTTCAGTGATTTTATATTTCAAATATCTTAAAAATGAATGAATCCAAAAAACTGCTTTTTGAAAGTTTAGATCACGATGATGGGTGTAATAAGGGTATCGGTTGGGGTGCATCACATTTGCGAGCCAATACTGAAATCCTAGTAAACACATTTGAGTAAATCTTTTTGGATAGCTGACCAATGATGTCTTTATCTCTTGATCCGGCAAAGAGGAGGGGTTGGTGTGTGTCAATGATGAATAGTAGTTAACACCATTTTTTTCCAAAGTATAAAAATTTGGCCTGAAATAACCTTCTTCAAAGCACCATAGGTCAATATTCAATGTGTCACACAATGATTTGGCAGATCTATGGATCGGTCTGCAGTCACCAAACAAGAAAACAGCATCAATTTCACGTGTGATTAAAAGCTCTCTTAAATGTCGCGGCCATCGAGACAGACTCTCTTTGTACTGTATGGCTTCTTTCGTGTAGAAATGATCATCGCCAGGATTGAAGTTGACTTTGATCACCTCAGCTCCACGAGCGATCCAATAATCAGATAGCTTTTGAAAAAAATCACCTACAGGACCTTGGAGCAATAAAATTTTTTTATAGGTTGGTAATTGATTAAGTAATAAGGGTCGACAGAAAATCTCAGAGGATGCTTCTTTTGGAATGCTTGATAGGACGGATTCTTGCTCAATGTACATATTGGCAAGATATACATTTGTATTAAGATTTATAACAAATTCGGTTGGATATTTGGATTTGAACCTTATTTATTCAAACTTAAGTTGTAAGTTTTGCCAATCATGCGTTTAACCCAACTGATCAGACGCTTTAGAGGGCTTTGACGACTATTTCTTAGATCATACAAATGCTGAATCACTGCTTCAGGAGTGGTGTAGAGCCCAGTTTTTGGATGAACATACAAAGGATATTCAACTAAAGTGGCATAAACCAATTCATCTATTGTTAGTGGATTAAGACCATTCGCTCTGGTTCGTTGTGAACGTCGACTAAGACATCCATAAGCATCCTCTTTATAAATATCTTTTGTTAGCCCCCATCCCGCATAAAAAGGATGGCCATAACAAAATACTTTCTTGCCTCTAATTAAAGCCTCAAATCCGGCCAATGAAGTCATCGTATGTACTTGGTCAACAATTCCCAACCAATCACATATGTCACCAGAATCCACATATACGTCACAGTAATCGCGTAGACCAGAGGATTCGTTCTTTCTCATTCCCGCCACAATGTCCGGGTGCTCTTTATATATCAGAAAAGCATTTGGATTAGAAGCTCGAACAACTTTTAGCAAAGATAAGTTATCTGAGATCTCATTAGAACCATAGCGCAAGGATGCATCCGATTCAACTTGACCTGGGACTAAGATAACGTTGTCATAACCACCTTGAATGATCATCGTTTCATTATTGGTAGGTAAATTGTATTTACTGATCTTAAGATCACTTAACAACTTTCTTAGGGCTCGACCTCGAGATCTCTCTTCATCAGAAAAAGAGCGGCTATTTAAGATATTCTCTAAATCAGACGGGGAGCGGGCGTCAAAGTAAATTCCAGATTGATCAAAAATCAGTGACAGTGGGCGATTTAATTCTGCCCCTAAACCTACGGACCGAATAAAACCATCTTCCACTTGAATGCTGTCACCATCACCGTCAGCATCACAATTGCTGCCGAGTTCACTTGCACCCCATTGCAACCGTTTTCCCAATAAAGTTTTTTTTGAATACTGACTAAAAGCCTTAATATTTTTTGACTTATTGACACTAAAGGAATAGTTAAGTGCTGATGGTAATTTCATCATGCAACGACGTTGCCAAGCAAAGTATTGAATTAAATCCTCCACCTCGCAAGGAGATAAAGATTCGGGATGTATATAGCGTGGATAACGCACCAAGCATGCGTGAGCCAATTGTTCAAGGCTTGTCTGAGAGCGTATCTGACAAGATAGTTGATCTCTACTTAATCCCCATCCGGCATAAAAAGGCATGCCAAAGGTATGCACTGGAAGCCCCCAAAGTAAAGCCTCAAAGCCAGCTTGAGAAGTCACAGTGTAAACAGCAGAGCAATATCTAAATAGACTAGGAAGATGAACTTGAAAACTCAGTAAGACAATTCGTTGATCTTTTAGCCAAGCATCATCAAAGCAAGATTTTTTCTTGCCTCCAATGCACTCGGGGTGAGTCTTCACCACAATTTGCTTATCTGGATGATTCAATAATGCAGTTTCAATCATCTGCTTAAAAGACTCTCGACTAGCTTGACCATATTCAATCGATAAATCACCATCAGTTTGATCAACAACTAAGACAAACTTATCCTTGATACCTAACTCTTGAAGTCTAGCCAGCGATATTGATGGCGCTGAGTTGTATTTTGAAACCTCTGCCGAACGCCATAGCTCAATTAAAAATTGAGCTCTTTTAAATTCAGCTTCCGTTAAATGCTCAGCAATCAATAGCTCTAAGCGAGAGGGGGAAGTGCTGTCGTAATAAATTCCCAAATCATCAATGACCAAGGAGTAGGGTGATTGATCACCAGGACTCATGGAGCGAAGAAAACCATCTTCCAAATAAGTCACGCCACATTTAAGGCGCTTTGCTAGAGACGAAGACTTCAGATGTGATGGTTTTCTGCCCCAAGCTAAAACAGAATCTTTAGATTGGGGACTATAAAACAAATGAGTAAAGTTGGAAAAAAAAGAAAAACCCAACTTAAGTTGGGTTTGAGAGAAGAAGTGAGGAAGAGTTTTGTTTTGATGAATACCGTAGGTGGGAACCCAATACCTCATTCCAGACTTTTTATATGTTCTCTAAGATCAGCCAAGTATGCCTGTATTTCTGGGGACTCAGTACTATTAGCAAGAACTTTTTGCCAGGCAGCCTCATACATAGTTGCCCGGAGCTCAGGAGAGCGTACCAGCTTAACCAAAGTATCAATCCATAACTGTTGATCGTTCTTTAAAACAAAACCATCAACTCCATCAGTCACAAAGGACTCAAAAGCAGGCCCGCTTGAATAAACCCCGACAGCGCCACAGCGAGCATAGTCAAAAAACTTAATGGGGCCTCGTCCACGGTTAAAGAGGGTGTCTAAAAGGGGAGCAACCCCAATATCAAAACGATTATTTTGCGTATAGCTCAAATAATCTGGCCAAGCCATCGTGTCCAGAACAGTGATTCGAGGAACCTTCTTAAAAATACGAGAAACCCGTGCATCGCCAATGACCTCGAAATGAACTTCAGGGCACAAACGCTGAACCTCACAAATAATTGGAGCAAACCATTTCATATCATCGCGGTGTGACCAAGTGCCGTGATAGCAAATACGAACCAAATCTGAATTTGATGATGAGATGGTATCTGTCACAGATGTGAGAGTAGGGCTTAAAGAATTTGAATGAAAAGAAGGCCCATGAAGGGAAGCCTGACTTTCGGAATCTTGTGAAGAAAGCCAATTTCGTTCTAATAGAGGACCAGAGGCAACTGGGCGAATTAGGAGGGGCTGCCATGCGGCATACTTTCTAGCTAAATAGGGTGTTGAAACCCATAATTCTGAACAAGAGGAGAGGATCAATTTGCGCTTATAGGTTACTTTGCTCCAAAGACGAAATGCATAAGGCAGAGGGATTCCAAAAAACACATTCAAATCAAGGAGGTCGTCATCCATAAAATATGGATATATAAGTTTTTCAAAATTTATATAGCGATACTGAACTCTTTTATAGTTTATCGGAAAGTAAGCATTACACATCATTCAAAAAGAATCCCCTATCCCTCATCGACTGTAAATTTTTATAAAAAATATCTTTTAAAGATGGGTTTGAAAGTCTCCAGTCAAAATAATCTTTATTCAAAAAAAACCAATCTGGAATAAGGTAGCAAAATAGAAAAACATTAAGAAATAATTTAAGATTTATTTCAGACTCTACATGTGCAAAGTGCCTATCAATTTTATTATTTGTAGCGATATTTAATGGGGAATCGCCAAATACATAAACTTCTTTTCCAAGCACGAGAGCCTCGAATGCTATTGAGGAATTAATGGTTAAAATTCTCTTGCACTTAATGATAAACTCACTAGCATTTTTTGACTTATCAATTTTGCCAAATACTTCTGATTTTAGAGCGAAATGTGATTTAGGATGCTCCCTAATAAGAATATCCTCTTTTGGAAAAACCCATAAAGCCTTAAAAAGAATTTTTAGATTATCGTAACCATTTGAATAACAAATTAAGTTTGAATCATCTTCCACCTGCAATGCAACACCAATTTCATAGTTCTTTAAAACTGGTAAATTGTTTTCCACAGTTTTTTCTTTAAATAAATTTTTCTTTATTTCATCTATACCAATTAAGTCATGGTCATTAAAAATATTTCTTGATGACTCAAAAATTGAATTAAAGCCATTGGCTCCGTTTACGCCATTTTGATCAAAATAATATGTGCCAAAAGGGAAATCTGGAAGTCTTATTGGGCCGCCTTCAATGTAGATTGTTTTAATCCCAGAATCTTTGCAGCAGGCATCAAAAGTCTTGTCATTGACGAGTGAAATAGAAGCCTTAATATTAAATTTTAGATTCTTGATTTCATTTATAAGATAGCTATAAATTTCGCTGTTTACTTTACTAATAGTATTTGAAAAGTAGTTCAATCCATCTAAACTTTCATCATACCAATTTGTTAGATAGCATTCTGGAATACAGATTTTTTTAGCTTTATTCCATTCTTCATCGGAACACTCTTTTACCTGATCAGAAATCCAAGGGCCATGATGTTGTTTTGATGGTGGAAGCAAGGTTAAAGAGTTTCCAATTAGGATAACATTTTCAGAGCCAAGTAACTTAACTGCAATTGGGCCTATCCATGAGTATAAAACTGGGTTATTTTTTGCAAAATGAGGGTATAAGTTAATAAGATACATGCTAATCTATGTCGAGCTCCCATGTATTGCTGCTCATCATAATTGTGCTTTTATTAATTTTTATAATTGATATTAAATAATCACCTGGGCTAATTTTCGTTGGAAGTAGATTGAAGCCACAATTTTCAATATTGTCATTTTGAAAATGATCTGCAACATCTTTTCTAATTGTTGTTTGCATGTATAGGTAAATAGTATGACCGATGGCATTAGTCAACCTTAAGTAAGTGTCTCCAATAAAATGTTCAGTCAGATTCCCTAAGAACCAACCTGATATTGATACTTCTCCATTCTTGGAGGTAAGCTTATTTTTCTTTGTCGTTACTTTTGAGTCATTGAAAATATCTATAGTTCCATAGCCGTTTAGTATTTTCGAGTTTTTATCTACCGTAAATTGATTTAGGTTAATTGTGATACTTTCGTTAGCATTAATTGATTTGATACTCTTACATGCAATTTCTACTCTAAGAGTTCCTTGATGAGGACTGATGAAATTAAATATATTTTTAAATATAAAGCTTCCACCAGTTTTATGATTTGACCTCCAAATATCTTTAGATATCAAATTTATTTCATGAGTGAGAGAATTATTAACTAATTCTTCAGTGTTACGAATAATTTTTTTTGTTTCCCTTCCTTCATTACTTTTAAACGTAAACATCATGTAATCAATTGTTAATTCAAAAGGTCTTTCCATTGGAGTCCAGACTAGTTCTTGATTTTCAGATATAGCGCAGTTAAATTGAAAAAAACAATGTCCAATTTCGTTATATATGATTGGCTTCAAAATAGAAGTAGTAATCTCGTTTTTATCTGTGACTTGATTCTTGGATGTAAAAAATAAGCTTGTAATTTGCGCATTTTTTTCAAAAACAGTGAGAGGAATGCTATTAAGAACTGCATTTCCTAAAAGTACTTGTCTGTCTTGATTCTCGAGAGACAAGGCCCCGGATTTCCAATAGATATCACCGTTATTTTCAGACCAAATGTCGTTTAAGGTTCTGTATTTTGTTGAGTTCCGCCAGTTTTCTGGGCCCATTATGGATTTGGAGGTTGTTGCTGATAAATTATCATCATGTGACCAATCCTCAAAAAGACGAACTTCATCTGCGGTTGGTATTAAAGTAGCTCTTATTAAGATGGGTAATATAAATTTACCCATCCTACTTATCTTCTCTGAGCTTAGGTTAGGTTCAATGTGATAAACATATGATTTTTGAAAGTCTAAAATCCCTTTTTGAATTTCAAGAATTTCTTGCCTTTGTGATTCACTAATTGAGTCAACCTGTAGTATAGGGAATCCATCAGAAGTATTATGTCTCAACACAGTTCCATGGGGTGGGGCGCAAGATTGCTCAATAATTTCTAAAGAATGTAAGAGGGCTTTAAATGTTTCAATTGGATTTCCAATATCAATAAAGAATCCTTTGGCAATTACATTATCAAATGTAAGTGAATTAACGTATGGTGTTGTCATCATGTACAAGCCAACTGTTGAAATGTTATAGCCTTCACTTTTTAGAAGTTTTGCTAATAGACGCTGAATAGTCCCATTCCATCCCACATCAATAACAGCAATTTTATTATTTTTTCTTTTATCTAAGTTATATAAAGATTTGATGTGTTCTATTACGCCAATTCGTATCTCTTTTGCACGCAGTTCTATTTTATTTTTCGTGCTCTTATTTACGAGTAAAGAATTGATAACCTTACCAAATATATCGTCATCATGAATGCTGTAGCTTCCTATTGAATTTAATTCTGGAACATCATTTGGTAGCAAGCAAATTAAGTCTAAAAATTGATTTACAGTTGAATTAAGATTCCCAAATCTTAGCTCTCGTAGAGAGGATTCTGTAACTTTTTGTAGATTTGCTTGAAACAAAACTCTACGTGATAGGTATGCAACTTTTATATCAACTTCTTTATAGTTGGATAACAATTTTTCAATAAGATACCCTTCTCTCATCAACGCAAAAGAAGCATCATATGCCCCTTCGATAAGCTCAGATCTTACCCAATCAATGAAGCTTGCAAGGACAGGACCCAAATATTGAGACCCATAACTATAGTGAGATAGTTGATCAGCAAAAGTGTCGCCACTTGATAATTTACATCTTAATGATGTTATACCAAAATCGCCTTCCGGAAATATGATTGGGTCAAGAAATTTATGACTTGACAAAGCAAGCTCCGTATGAATGTTATTCCATAGGGTAGAGTTTCCGTTATTATAAAAAAAAGATTTTGCCCCAAGTTTGATTGGAGTTTCAACGTCTGATATGAAATTATCTCCTATGTGAAGATATTCATTTGGATCTATTCCAAGTTTATTGAAGATAATAGGAAACAAACCTTGTGATTTGCCAGTTCTAAATTCCGAAGATGTAAAAATTTCTATATGAGAAATATCATCGCCAATAAATTTAAGCAATGTAGATTTGTCGAAATAAGTATCGGATACCAATATTATTTTTTTATTTTTTTTTCGCGCATATTCAATCGAGTCAAGAATCTCGTTATCAAAAAAAAGAAATTCTTTTTCAACTTCTATTTCAAGTTTACATACATCACTTAGTGAAATTTTAAAGAAATCAGATGGAAACTCTTGATAAATTTCTTGAAGTGTAACTTCGTTATAGTTTACTTTTTGACGTGCTAGAGTTTCAGCTTCAATTCTAAGATTTTGAAATCTATGAGGTGAAATAGTTGTTTTAAAAAAATTTTTTTGTTGCAGCGATCTCCCAATGTGCAAAAAAATGTCAATTGGTCGAGGAACCCTTCTGCGCATCAATGTATCAAAAAAATCAAAACCTACCACTTTGATTGATTTATCGTTTATTAATTTTTTAAAATTTAAAGTATGCATTTTTTCTTTTAATCTGGATATGTTGAAAATTTAATTGACCATTTTTTTTTGAGGTACTGTGATTCAATGTGGTTATTCTTTATGTTTAATTTATTTTTATTACGTGTTTTTGATTCATGATGAAATAGCTCCGCTTCAGGAATCCAAATGTTAAATAATGAATTTGAGTGACACTTCAGACAAAAATCGACGTCATTGAAGGCAATTTTTAAGTGCTTTTCATCAAATCCATCATTTTTAATAAATGTATTTTTTTTTACTAATAGTGTTGCGGCAGTTACGGCTTTGGGATTTCTTATTGATTTGAGAAAGTTAAAGTAATCATTTTTTTGATTGTTTTCTTTACCTTTAAAGGCATGATCTGCAGCCCCATGCATCCCAACGATTACTCCTCCATGTTGAATCGTCCTATCCGGGTAATAAAGCATTGCGCCCACTGCTCCAATTTCTGGTCTTATGGCATGACTGACCATTTTTGATAGCCATTCTGGCGTTATAACTTCTGTATCATTATTTATAAGCGCAATAATTGATCCTCTTGTTTTTGTTACTGCATAGTTGTTAAGGGCAGAGTAGTTAAATGGCTTGTTGTATTTCAAAATCTTGATATCTTGATATCTGCTCTCAAGATTACTCATGTAATCTAATGTTTTTTTATCTATTGACTGGTTATCGACAATCAAAATCTCATAGTTCTTATAGGTTGTTTTTTTAATAATTGACTCTACACAAGTCTTTAAAATCTCATAACTATCCCTTGTGGGGATGATCAGGCTGACCAAGGGCTCTGGTTTGGGGATAGGCCAGTCGTGACGGTAAAGTTTTGGTTTTACAACTGTTACCCGAACAGCTCTATTTTGTTTTTTGAAAAAACTTCTTAATGCATTCAGTCCTTGAGTGCTCTGTTTTAACTCAAGTTCCTTTCTAGGCCTAAGTTCGATTAAGCGTTCACTATTTAGATTTACTCTTAACGAAACTCTTTGGTGGTAAAGAATTTCATTGATATGTTTAATTGGGGTCTCATTTCCTAAAAGCTTAGGATTGGGTCTGTCTAGCTTAATCAAGTGACTGATGACACTAAGATTTAAGTCATAGTCATAAGCAAAGTTATAGCTTTCATTCCATCCGCCAATTTTCCTTAAGGCCGTCTTCTTAACAATAACTAAATTATTGATGTAATTTTGACAATAAAGTAAATCAGGACTTAAATCAGGCTTAAAGAAAGGTTTAAATCTCTGGTCATTTAGATCAATATGATCATGATCTGTGTAAATAAATTCGACTTTTGGATTTTCAATAACCGTTTTAATTAGTTCGTAGCATGCATGTTCAGCTAACTTATCTCCAGCTTGGAGAACGCCGACGAATTGACCTTTTGTAGTCATTAATCCAGTGTTGCATGCTTTAGAATTATTTTTAGAATTGATTACCTGGAATTTAATTTTTTTGTTAATAAAGCTTTCGGTGATATTTAAATCTTCCAATACATTTAAGTAGAAAGCATTAACTTTCTCAAAAAGCTTCTTTTCAACCACAATAATTAATTCCCAGTTGGGTATTGATTGATTGATCACAGATTTAAATGTATCTGTAAGAAACCTGAGTGCGTAATTAAGCTCTGTGAGCCTGACTCCAGCACATGTTGTGATTGGCAGAATGTAGCTAATTTTCATAATGATTAATTAATTATTTTTAATTTTCCAAAGCTGCAAATTTCTTAGTTGCTCTGCTCGACTAGGTATTTTTTTTGATTCAATTTGCTGAATATAAAACTGGTAGTCAGTAAATGAATTTTTATTTTTTTTAAAAAGTGAGTCATAACGTGCCCACACTACGGCTAATTCTTTATCGCTCATTTCTTCATGTTTCTTAATATCAAATTGATGTCCCACCTTATTAAATAGACGACTTAGAAAGAAATTTTTTGTTAATCGAGCCAGTCTAAAGTGATAGATTTCACCTGATTGAACTCCACCCATTAGTGGAATTTCAATCTTTCTATCCTCTTTTAAGTAAATTAGGCGCTTGACTATGCGGTGTGATTTTGCCTTTAGCTCAAATACTTGATCGTCAATCTTCGATGATTTTTGGCTGCCACTTTCTTTCGTATGCACAGTCGTTAAATTAAACTCTAACTGAGAGCTAAATATGGCTGTGTTGATGCCAACTTCGAGCATATAAAAACCCGCATGAACTATGCCTTTTGATACCCATCGATCTTTTGAGATCTTAAAGTCATCTTTTTTATATTCCCAATGCATTTGGCGTAAAGGAAGGCGGTCACGGTATTTATAAAACATCTCTACATCAAGAGTATTTAAACCATTCTCAGCAATACTTTTGAAGAATCTTTTGAATTTTGAATCTTGTATTGGTAAATTTAGATCAGCATCTTTTGGGTTCTCAATGATTTGATTCAATAGCTTTTGATCTTCTGGCCCCCATTTAAAAGCTGAGAACCTTCCCTTATCTACTTGCTCAGAAAGGGCCCAATCAATAACTTTATTCACAATATAGTTATGAAACTTATTGGATAAGCTTGAATTGTTGTTAGAAGGATTTTTGGAGTTTGATGACATATTAAATTCTTAAATTATTTATTAACAATTCCAACGTTAACCAATGGATACACCACAGAAACCACAATATTTAAAAACTTCTGAAGTTCGGCTGCTGGAGCGTTTGATACATAAATTACATCTTTATGTTTGATATTGAAGTTTTGTGCCACAAAGAAAGTGGCAGGATCATTCATATCTACTCTATAAACTACTGGCACTTTGCCATCGGCAGTTAATGCTTTTGGTTGTTGATTGGTAGGCAGGGTGGTAGGGTCTTCGAATCTAAAAATAAATAAACCTTTGGCATCAGCACGGTTATCTTGAAGGCCGCCGATTCTTCCTAATGCCTGCGTTAAAGAAATTCCCTGAGCTTCAAAATTAATCTCATCATTTTTTCCAGTTGCTCCAAGCACTGTGAAACTGAATGGCTGGTAGTAAGCGGTAAGAACATCACCAGGGACTAGGGCAATGTTTTGCTTGGGATCCTGAATCACTTTTTCTAAGGCAATTGTTTGCACTTGTGAATTTCTAGAAAGTTGAATTGTGATCTTATTGATTGGTTGTTTAACGCCGCCAGCTGTTGCGATGGCATCAAGGAGTCTTTCACCTTTTGGTGTGAGAGGCATTAATACACTGTTACCCACCTCACCCACAATCGTTACATTAGATGTGGTGTTTCGTGTCATTCTGACCATCACTTGTGGATAGTTGGCTTTTCCTTTGATTGCATCAGTGATTATTTTTTCAATCTCAGCGGTTGTTTTTCCGCTGACCATCAAAGGGCCAGCAAATGGCATATTGATCATGCCTTGAGCATTCACCATTTGCTCAGGAATTGTTGAATTTCTTGAAGTTGTATTG
>JACCDY010847287.1_pt1 | contig 13874 bp, 10 predicted proteins | sample 7446391 | NCBI WGS metagenome assembly JACCDY01 (sample SAMN15323451, study PRJNA562643) | freshwater metagenome | isolation source: river surface water | place: USA:Blue River Watershed | collected 2017-08-18 | reverse complement strand
GCTTTTACAACTACTGGGCAGCCTGCAGCAAATGCCGAAACGGTGTCTCCTCCAATAGTGGAATAGGCAAGGGGAAAGTTACTCGCCCCAAAAACTAAAACAGGACCTAAGGGTATTTTCTTTTTTAGCAAATGGGGCAATGAGCTCGCTTGATTTGCGCGCGTTTCAGAAATGAAATCTACCTTAGGATTTTTTAAATAGGAGGCAAATAATAATAACTGATCAACTGTTCGTTTAAATTCGGTCTCAAATCTTGATAATGAAAGTCCGGATTCTTTACAAAAGGCTTGCGAGATTTCTGATCTTAATTCAATTAACTGCTCAGCGATTTGTTCCAAAAGTAAGGCTCGTTCAGCGGGTGAGGCGGAGCAAAATGAATAAAAACTCTTAGAAGACTGGGTTAAAGCCAAATCAATTTCTTCCTCAGTGGCTACAAAAAAATAAGAGGTATTTGGACAATTGTTTTTTGGATCAAATGACTGGAATGTTTTTTTTCCTTTGGCTAAAATATTTCCGGCAATTTGATTCCCGAACATGTCTTTTATTCAGCTGGTGTCACATTAAAATTGTAGCTTTCCATGATTTGATTTGCTAACAATTTTTTGCAAGCTTCGTCAACTTTTAGTTCTGCATTGACTTGATTTTCAGCTTCAATAAAAAGTCTAATGTGTTTTCCTATTCGTACACCTTCAATTTCAGATAAACCAATATTGGTCATAGAATTAGTAACAGCTTTTCCTTGTGGATCTAACAATGCATCTAGAGGCATTACATCAATTTCGGCTTTAAATTTCATGTGCTTTATTTTTATAAACAGTATTCTCAATTATGGATAAACTGATGAACAAAAGTAATATGATTGGAATAGACCAAACAAGAAAAATAGGAATAACTATTCCTGAACTTATTAACAAAATGAATTTGTGTTCATTTCCTTTCCATTTGAACTGTTTAAACTTTAGTGCCATTAAAGGAATTTCTGCCACAAGTAAGAGAGGAAACAATAAGCAAATTAAAGCAACAATATATGGATTAAAAATGAAACCAAACCAGCTAGTAAAAGCTTGTCCCCAATCTGAATAATGGCTTAAAAAATATAAGGGGAAAAATAAAAAGAATAGTGTGCACAAGGGAGTTGGTATTCCAATAAACTTATCTGATTGTCTAGTGTCAATGTTGAATTTCGCTAATCTAAAAAGAGATAAAACAGGTATTATAAGTGCTGAAAGTGGCAGGTATTTGATGGTGGCGTCAAAATCATTTGGAATTCCATGAAAAAGGGCATTCAACCAACTTTGTGTCTGATAATGAATAAATGAATTTGGAGTTAAGTCGGTTTGCATAAAAGTGGCTTGAAAACTTTGAGTAAAAACGGCGATCATGCTCATCATGATTATTCCCGGTGCTACTCCAAATGAAACTACATCAGCAAGAGAATCTAGTTGTTTACCTAATTCGCTAGAAATAGAAAGGATTCGTGCTGCAAAACCATCCAAAAAATCACAAACTAAAGCAATCAGAATAAATACTATAGCATAGTCCATTCTCCCTGCAAAACAGGAGGTTATGCTAGCTATCCCACAAGCAAAATTAGAGGCCGTTAGAAAATTGGGAATATTAATAAGTGGGTGGCGTAAAAATTTCATGTTAATGCGGAAATTCGAGATTTTAATTTAATTTTACAAATGTTGGGAAAAGTACACAATTTTTTAGAAATTGGTATGTTAATACTAGTAAAACTTTCTTGAATGAACGCAAAAGCCCTCAAACTTATTTTCTTGTTGATCACCACTGCATCCATGGCACAAAACAGTTCCATTGCTCCCAAGTATTCTAATGAGTTTTTGGCGATAGGGGTAGGGGCAGATGCCTTAGGAATGGGTAATGCTTTTGTTGCTCAAACGTCTGGCGCCAGTTCCTCTTATTGGAATCCTGCAGGTTTATTAGGCGTTAATAAATGGTTAGAGGTAAATTTTATGCACGCGGAGTATTTTGCTGGTATTGCCAAATATGACCAATTGAGTCTCGCACATAGTATAAATGATAAAAGTGCCATGGGATTTACTGCCATTCGTTTTGGTGTTGATGATATCCCAAATACAACCCAGTTAATCGATAATAATGGAAATATAAATTACGACAATGTTTCTTCTTTCTCAGCGGGAGATTATGCTTTTATTTTTTCTTACGCGCGGAAATTACCCGTAGAGGGAATGTCATTGGGTGGATCTGCAAAAGTTATTTATCGCAAGGTTGGTGATTTTGCTAGATCATGGGGTTTTGGGTTGGATGCAGGTTGGCAGTATCAGGTTAATCCACGATTGAAATTTGGTGCGATACTGCGAGATGCTACTTCTACCTTTAATGCATGGACCTTTACCTTGGATGAGGAAACCAAAAATGTATTTTTAAGTACAGGAAATGAAATCCCTCAAAATGGGTTGGAACTCACTTTACCTAAATTGATTTTGGGTACAGCTGGAAATTTACCCATTGGAAAGGCTGGTTTTACAATCGGTGGGGAAATTGATTTTGATATTACCACCGATGGGCGCAGGAATACAGTTATCAGTGCAAAACCTTTTTCCATTGATCCCCATGCAGGAATTCAAGTTGGATTTAAAGATTTTGTTAAAATCCGTGCTGGAGTATCCAATATGCAATATACTACTGAATTGGATGAAACGAGAAAATTTAATCTACAACCTAATATAGGATTAGGAGTGGCAATTAAAGGTTTTCATTTGGATTACGCATTTACTGATATTGGTGATGCATCTGTTGCTTTATATTCACATATTATTTCCCTTAGATTAAAATTAGACAAACCTAAGAATGCGATGAAATGAGAAAATTAATATTCATTTTGTTTATATTTTTATGTGGGGGCATGTTTGCTCAAACATATGGTAATGAATGGATTAAATATGATCAGAAATACTATTCTTTTCCTGTTGTTCAATCAGGGATCTACAAAATAGATTACTCAATTTTGTTGGCTGCTGGAGTGCCAATGAGTAGTTTTCAATCTGCAAATGTTCAGTTGTTCGGAAAAGAAAGGGAAGTCCCTATATTGATAGAGGATGGTGGAGATAATAACCTGAATCCGGGAGATTACATTTTATTTTATGCCGCTCGAAATGATGGATGGCTTGATTCTACTTTATACGATGATCCTTCTTGGTTGGGAAATCCGAAGTATAGTTTGTATAACGATACCATTCAGTATTTTTTTACATGGAATACTCAAACGAACAATAAGCGAATACAAGTAGAATCAGATATTAATACTTCCGGCTATACCCCTGCCGATTTTGTGCTTTTTGAAAAATCTGCTTGGTTCAATGAGAAATACAATGAAGGCGAAAAATCCTCGGATGCATCAAGTTCTTTTTTTGTTCATGGTGAAGGATGGGGGAAAACAGCATTAAATGGCGTCAATCCAGTTCCTCAACTATTTGATTTTTCAACCATTCAATTGGATAATTTATACCAAGGAGTAGGAGCGATTCCTATACAATATAAAGCGGTTCTCGTTGGTTCATCCAATGCGTTTTTTGGAACAGGTCCAGGAAATCACCATACGAGACAAACCATTGGGTCAAGTAATTATGTTTTGATTGATACGATATTTAGTGGTTACAAGAGTATTTATGTAAATAAAACCTTTCCAGGTTCAATTTTGCCAACATCAGGAAATTCTAATTATAAGGTTGCTTTGATAAATGATTTGGGAGTTGCTACAGATTTCCAATCTATTAATTATTGGGCTTTCAATTATCCGAGGACTCCCAATTTTTCTAATGCTACTAGTGCGAATTTTAAGATACGTAACTCACTCCTTGAATCCAAAGTTCGATTGAATCTATCCAACTTAGGCATCACCACTCCACTTGCGTTTTCAATTGGCTCGGTAACTAGAAAAATCCCTTTAATTCAATCTGGTGGTCAATGGCAATGTCTCATACCAAATGATTTGTATTATAATGAACAATCAGTTGTAATTCAGGATGTTAGTTCTGTAGTATCGGTTTCATCATTAAAACCAGTAAATAATACGGGTATATTCACAAATTTTACAGCGCTACCAAATATCGAAAAGGCTCTATTGTTTATATACCCAAGTAAATTAAAAAACAAGACATTTGAATATGCTTCCTATCGAAGTTCTACTGCTGGAGGGTCTTACAATATTTTATTAGCGGGAATAGAGGAATTGTATCAACAATTTGGAGGTGGAATACCAAAACACATCAATGGAATTCGACGATTTGCTCATTTGATTTATGCCAATTCTGTTCAAAAACCTGTCGGATTGTTTTTAATTGGTAAAGGAATCCGGGAAGCAAATATTACTTCTGTAACGAGTATTGGGCCTGGTTCTAGAACGAATTCCTCGGCTTACATGAATAATTTGATTCCATCTTTTGGACAACCCTCATGCGATCAATGTATAACCTCTAATTTTGGTGGATTTGATAAATATGCTCCGTTGATCCCAACAGGAAGAATCTCAGTACAAACGGAAGATGAACTAACTACCTATTTAAGCAAAGTTGTTGAATATGAATTGCAACAAAGTCAGCAGTCTGTTTATTCCACTGAAACTAAAGATTGGCAAAAGCAAATCCTTCATTTTTCTGGAGGAACAACATCAGGTGAGCAACTTCAATTTCAAAATTATTTGAATGGAATGGCAACAATAGCCTCAGGAAATTATTTCGCTGGAAAAACGACCATGATAGCTAAGGATAATAATAATCCAATTTCTCCTGCTGAACTAGATGCTGTAAAAGATCGAATTTCGGATGGAGTTAGTTTAATGAATTTCTTTGGGCACTTTACTACCTCTGGTTCCGGATTTGATGTCAATCTGGATGAGCCACAGTATTGGGATAATCAAGGAAAATATCCGGTGTTGATTGCGAATTCTTGTTATAATGGAAATATTTTTCACAATGCTTCTTCCAATTCTCAAACCTTTGTTTTAACTCCCAATGCAGGTGTAATTGCTTATATTGGGACTATCAATTATGGTTTCACAAATTCGCTGAATTTGTATTCATCAAATTTTTATAAGCAATTTAGCTTGTATAATTATGGAGGTACAATTGCAGAGCATATCAAAAACACGATTGATTCTACATTGACATCAACGTCGGCCTTGGTAACTGAAGCTACATTTTGTCAAATGACCTTGAATGGTGATCCAATGCTCAAATTAAACTATCATAATAAACCTGAAATCGAATTGACTGATTCTCGGGTAAGTTTCGGTCCATCACTTGTTACTTATGCCACGGATTCAATCGATGTGAATCTTACTTTGCGAAATTTGGGTAAATCGATTACAGATACCTTTACAATTGAAATTATTCGTGATTTTCCAAATTCCATGATGGATTCTGTTTATCCTATTCCTGTTCATGGAATGGATTATGAAAAAACCATACAAGTCAAGATTCCTTTTCAACCTTCTATTGGAATTGGATTAAATAAGTTTACAATCCGTGTTGATATTCCGAACGTTATTGCGGAGCAATATGATGAATTATATAATAATCAATTGATTAAGAACTTTTTCATCAACGTGGATGGTATAGAACCCATACTTCCTATTGATTTTGGTGTGGTTCCTTCCGACAGCACTACGTTGTATGCATCTACCATTGATCCCGTTGCTGAATTTAATACATATCGTTTTGAAATAGATACAGTAGCTGAATTTAATAGCTCTTTTAAGCGGTACTGTGAGAAAAGCGGGTTAGGTGGTTTGAAATTTGTACATCCTTCCGAGTGGAAATTGGTTGCCTCGAATCAAATTGACCCACTAGTTCTCATAGATAGTACGGTGTATTATTGGAGGGTTGCTTTGGTAGAACCAACTGTACAATGGAAAAAAAGATCTTTTCAATTTATTCAGAATAAATCGGGATGGGGCCAGGCTGATTATAATCAATTTACGTATAATTCTTTCAATGGTATCAGCTTGAATAATGTAACTGAATTACGAAATTTTCAACCCAATGAAGCTCAGATAACTTGTTTAGCAAAGACAACCAATCAAGCACCTGCTCATTATGATAATGAATGGTCACTGAATGGAGTTCAACAAGATTATAGTTTTTGCGATTATATTAACCCTAATTTTCAAGTAGCTGTTATCGATAAATCAACCTTACAACCATGGGCAACCCGTTATACATATGCGAATGGTACAGTAGCGAATCCTAATAACGGTTTTGGTAATTTGAATGATAATAATGGGAATTGTTTTGCACGACCAATGAAGTATTTTACTTTTGGTCAGAATTCGCTTCAGCAAATTAATAATTTTCAAAATTTTGTAGAAAATGTGGTGCCTGATGGAGATTATATCTTGGTATATACACCCATCGCAACTCGGTATGATTTATGGAACGTGATAGATCCAACATTATACACAACATTCCAGAATTTAGGTTCAACTCAGATTGTACCAGGAAGACCAAATAAGCCTATGATATTCCTTACTAGAAAGGGAGATCCTAGTTTTGTGGTTGAGATTTTCACGCAAGGTAATGAGGATATTTATCTGGATACAATCATTTCGGGTCTTGAATCAATTGGAAGAGAAACAACTCCATTAATTGGGCCTTCCCAACAATGGGAATCAATTTTTTGGAAACATACTTCTTTGGAACAGCCTACAGCTGACACTACGGCTCTTGAAATTCAGGTGTATAATCCATTTGGAAATTATCAATTTACCATAGATACCTTATTGACATCGGGAGATTCATTATTGAATTTGAATGGGGTAATTGATGCTCAAGATTATCCGTTTATAAAGTTGGTTGCAAAATATAAAGATACCGTTACCCTAACACCAAGTCAATTGAAATATTGGCAGGTGGTGTATGCTCCGATGCCTGAAGCAGCAATTGATGGAACCGATGGCTACGTATGGCAAACCCAAAACGATACGTTACAAGAAGGCCAACTTGGTAAATTTGCCATCGATGTGCGAAACATTAGTAATATTGCTATGGATTCGTTGCTGGTTCATTATTATATTATTGATCAAAACCAACAAAAACATCCATTGGTTTATCCAAGGCAAGATTCGCTATTGGTGGGTGTTGTATTAACTGACACCATTGCTTTTAACACCAAAGGGCTAGTGGGTTCTAATTGGTTCTGCATGGAGGTAAACCCCTATGTCGATATTAATTTAACACAATTGGACCAACCAGAGTTGACTCATATTAATAATGTATTGCAAATTCCATTTACTGTGATTGAAGAGGATATAAATCCATTGCTTGACGTTACTTTTAATGGAAGGCATATAATGAATGAGGATATCATTGCCCCAACAACGGAAATAGTAATTTCTCTTAAAGATGAAAATCCTTTTTTAATTATGGATTCGGATGCTGATACATCTTTGTTTGGTATTTATTTAACTGATCCAGATGGAATTCAAAAGCATATTCCATTTATAGATGTCACGGGTAATATGATAATGGAATGGGTTCCTGCTAATGCCCAAAACAAGCGTTTTAAAATAAATTATCCGCGTTATTTTGAGAAATCGGGTATGTATACGTTGTTAGTTCAAGGCACAGATAAAACAGGTAATTTATCTGGTGATTTGGATTATAAAATTAGTTTTGAAGTCATTCACGAATCAATGATTACTCAAATTATGAATTATCCGAATCCATTTTCAACCAGCACCCGCTTTGTGTTTACGCTTACAGGTGATGAGGTGCCTGATGATATTCAAATTCAAATTATGACTGTTACAGGTAAAGTGGTTCGTGAAATTTCGGAGGGTGAATTTGGACCAATTTCAATCGGTAAAAATATTTCATCTTTTGCATGGGATGGAAAAGATGAATTTGGTGATCAATTAGCAAATGGTGTTTATCTATATCGCGTGAAAGCAAAAATTAATGGTCAAGATATTAAACATCTTGAATCAGGCGCTGACCAATATTTCAATAAGGAAATCGGTAAAATGTATTTAATTCGATAACTAAAAGAACTTGCAACTAAAAATAGCGGTGTCATCGTCATATTTTTGAGCTCCTTTCCAATGTTCTAATTTTGAAAATATTAGGTTGTTCATATCCTCCATATTTAATTGAGAATAGGATTCAATATTTTGAATTAACCGTTCAACCTCAAATTGTTCTTGATTTTCATTTTCAAGCTCAACAATTCCATCGGTATATAAAACAAGTGTTGCATTGGGTGATAATCTCAATCTCCCTACCTTAATCGAAGGTAATTCATCGAGCATTCCTAAACCGGTGCAACCAGTTTCTAATAATGTGATTTCCTTATTTTGATAGAGAATGGGATGATTATGACCTGCGTTGACATATTTTAGTTCGTGCGTAAATGCATTGTAATGTGCAATGAAAAAAGTAATGAATTTTTCCCCTTTGGTCGCATGAACCACTTTTTTATTGAGTTCTTCTAATAAAAATGGCAACTCAAATTTTTGATATTTTAATACCGTTCTTACCGTTGCTTGAAAATTAGCCATTAATAAGGCCGCTGAAATTCCTTTTCCGGAAACATCTGCAATACATAAAATATATTCTTCATCACCTAATGGAATAAAGTCATAATAATCCCCGCCAATAGCATGTCTTGGGATATAGCGAGCCGAAATATCCATTTTTTTATTGGTCGGTAATTCCGATGGAAAGAGAAGTTTTTGCATTTCACGAGCAACTTCAAGCTCCTTGTTAATTCTTTCTTGAGCCAATCCCTTTTTTGTCAAGCTTTTATTTTCTATGGCAACCGCGACAATGTTACTAATTGTTTGAACAAAAGATAGGTTTAGAGATTCGATATCAAACTGATTACTACCAGAATTCTTCGAAACCAATAAATAGGCTAGGGGTTTTTCTTTGTGCAAAACGGGGATTATTGCCTGGAATTCATTCAAGACCTCCGAATTGGAAGACTCTACCATGGTAATATCCTTGAAACGGGATAAATCTTTTGGCAGTTCATCCATACTGATTTTTCCTTTGTACCCTAATTTTAGAATACAATTCCAAGATTCCTGGAGGTGAAAAAATAGGATTTTTTGAAATCCTAATTGTTCTTTTAAAATAAATGAAAAAATACGAAGTAATTGCTCAGTTGGCTCATTAGAATTGATGGCAGTTGTTAATTCTAATAAGGAATTTAACTGAATTTCTTTTAATTGATTTTGCGCTTCTAATACTTGAATCTTTTTCTCAACCATTGGAAAGATTATCTAGAATAGTAGGTAATTTTTTAAGGGCGACCAGTTCCCTGAATTTTTCTTTGGCTTCAGCGCATGGACTGCCGAAGTAAGTTTTTCCTTCCTCCAAGTTTTTCCCAACTCCTGATTGGGCATACACAGTAACATTATTTTCGATTATGATATTACTAGCACAACCTACTTGTCCCCATAATGTCACATGATTTTTAATCACGACACATCCAGCTATACCAACTCCTGAAGCCATCAAGCAATGTTCCCCTATTTGGGTGTCGTGTCCAATATGTACTTGGTTGTCTATTTTTGTTCCTTTACCAATTCGTGTCATGCCCGAAACTCCAGCATCAATAGTACAAAGAGCCCCGATTTCAACATTGGTCTCTAAATGAACACCTCCACAGGTATGCATTCGGTCATATCCATCGGTTTTCTTTTTGTAATAGAATGCGGAATGGCCAATTACCGAATTAGGTCCAATAATTACATTATTTTCTAAAATACAATTGTCTTGTATACATGCTCCAGACATTATTTTGCAATTTTCACCAATTCGAACATTGGATCCGACATATACGTTTGGAAAAATAACAGCAGATGGATGAATTATCTGATTTTTAACGTTGTTTGGGTTCGTTTCTGGCATAAAATGCCTGGTCAACTTATTAAAATCATCAAAAGGTGAATCTGAAATAATGAGTGCTTTTCCAATTGGACACTCTACTTCCTTATCAATAATTATGGTTGTTGCTGCTGATTTCAATGCTTTTTCATAGTATTTTGGGTGATCAACAAATACAATGTCGCCCGTTTCTACCATGTGTATCTCGTTGATTCCTGTTATGTTGTGAGTTGGTTCACCAATGAATTTACATTGAATTAGTTCGCAAATTTCTAGAAGTGTGAATTTTCTTGGAAGTTTCATCTTGTCATTTCTTAATTCAAATTTACATAGGCTAACCCCTAATTTGAAGGCATGATTTATAAGTTATCATTTGCCATTTGTTAATTGTTGTTCCGGGTTTGAAGTTTCAAAAATTTAAATAATTACCTTTGTTCCTAAATTGACGTTATGAAAACATTTTCATTATTTTATTATTGTTTTGGTTTTATTTTCCTTTTTACAGGATGTGCTGGTAATGACCCAGAGGAAGTTCAACAATATCAAACTCAAGGTGCATCAGATTCGGTTGATCAATCAAAGGAATACGTAAAGGAAAAAGCGGCTGGGGATGCATTTTTAGCAAAAAATAAATTACGTAAAGAAGTAAAATGTACACCTTCTGGATTACAATATGAGGTGTTGAAAGAAGGAAAAGGCCCAAAACCAAATGCAGAAAGCACCGTAAAAGTGCATTATACTGGATACCTAACCAACGGTAGTAAATTTGAAAGTTCTTTAGATCAAGGTCAGCCTGTTGAATTTTCACTAAATCAAGTTATTAAAGGTTGGACTGAAGGAGTTCAATTAATGACAATAGGTTCTAAATACAAATTTTATATTCCAACAGAATTGGCTTACGATCAACAATCAAATGAAAAAATAAAAGCGGGTAGTGCCTTGATTTTTGAAATTGAATTATTAGAAATTAAGGAAAGTGAAAAAACAAAGGGAATTAAATTTCTAGAACAAAATAAGACAAAACCAGGGGTGAAAGTAACTAGTTCAGGTTTGCAATATGAGATAATAAAAGCAACAACAGGAAAAAAACCAAAGGCTTCAGATAAAGTGAAAGTTCATTACACCGGTAAATTACTGGATGGAAAAACGTTTGATAGTTCCGTAGATCGGGGTCAGCCAGCTGAATTTATGTTAAATGAGGTGATACCTGGTTGGACAGAGGGTTTACAATTGATGTCTATTGGTTCAAAATATAAGTTTTATATTCCGAGTGAATTGGCTTATGGGGACCATGCTCAGCCCGGAAGTCCAATTGGACCGGGAAGTACCTTGGTATTTGATGTTGAGTTATTGGAGATAAAAAAATAAAAAATGAGAATACTTTTAAGTCTGGTTTTACTTAGCTCATTTATTTTTTCTTGTGGAGATGATCATCAAGGAAAAGTGGAAAAAATTAAGTTTAAAAATGAAAAAGAAAAATTATCATATGCTTTGGGTGTCAATCAGGCCGAGTTATATTTTACTAAGTCCAATTTAAGTCCTGAGGATTTTGATCAAAATAAATTGATTGATGGTTTTTCTAATGAGTTGAAGAAAGATTATTTAATTGATTCAAATTGCATGAAAACGGTTCAGTTGTTTCTTGGAAATGGTCAGCAAGATATTAATGATCGTTATGTGAAAGAGGGGTCTTATTGTGTGGGTAAAATAAATGCTCACAATTTCATGAAGATTTGGAATAAGCCAGGAGCCATTGAAAAATTGGATTTAACTTTTGTGAAATTAGGTTTCAGTGATGTAGTTAAAAAGAAGCCGCTTTCGTTAACAAAATCTGATCGTTCATTATTGATTAAGAATTATTATGAAGGGTTGGTGGAGGAATTGACGAAACGAATGATGGATACCGTATTGGTTAAGAAGAACATTGAAAAAATTGAAAACGAAATTATAATCGAAACAATTGAAGCGGGCACAGGAGTTTCTCCAACAGATTCCTCAGATGTTGCAATTAATTTTATTTTAAGCACTCCGTATGGGGATACCATGGAAAATAGTTTTTTGAGAAAAAAAACAGATCAAGATTCTCCTATTTTTAATGTTAAGGAAATGTATGTGGGTTGGTCTACGGCATTTCCAAAGCTAAAACAAGGCGGGACGTATAGAGTTTATTTACCTTTTGACAGCCATAAAGATCCTCGTTTGCCTTTTCCTTATATTGTTTATTATCTGCAATTGAAAAATGTGGGAACAAAAGGAAGCTTAGCTAAATCTAAAAATATAATAGATAACGGAAAAGCAATCAAATAGAAAGAATTGGATGTTCTGTATTAAAATCGAAGGTAAAAGGGAGGAATAAATACTTTTGAAAAATAATACACCCCTAATCTTGAAACTCCCCCCTTCTTCACCTTGCGAATTATTTCCGATCATGCAAGATTTGTGCCAAAAAACAATTAATTTAAATTAATCTTGCTTTTTGTAGTCCAAGCTATAATTGAGGCTCTTTGCTTAGCAATTTCAACATTTTCGCCCATAAATAATTCATCAAGAGTTTGATAAAATAGTGAAAGCCAATGTTCGAAATGCTCATTTTGAAGAGGCATATGCAAATGCTTTTCAATAACATTAGTTTTGTATCCAACAGTGCCAATCAAAATGAAGCACCAAAAATCAACCATTTTAGGCAAGTGATGATCAAAATTTACGTTCTTAAAAAATGGCGTTAACAATTCGTCTTGCATTACTTTGGAATAAAATTTCCTTACCAAGATTTCAATGTCTTCCCTTGAAGTAAGTGGTCTTTTCTTGGGTGATATTTCTGATATAAATTTCTCCACTTGTTTTAATAACGGCAAGAATTCATCATTTTTTATTTCATAGGGTGATAACAATCTTTTTTTTTCATCTGACCATTGATTTTTAATTCGATCGGTAATGGTTTTTGCGTCAACATTATCCCTTCGAATGCAACGTTTAATTCTTAATTCTACTGGTGCAGTTACAAGAATTATTTTATCAAACAATTGATAGCTACCAGTTTCATATAGAATAGCGGACTCATTAAAAACTATTTCAGAAGTAGAATTATTCACAAAATCATCAAATTTAGATCTTACGAAAGGGTGGATTAACTCATTTAATTCTGTTAACTTTTCAGGATTATTAAAGACCACTTGTCCAACAAATTGCGTGTCATAAATTCCATTTTGATCGTAGGCATTTTTACCAAGGAGCGCAGTAATTTTTTCTTTCAAGGATTCTGATTGTTGTATCAACTCCTTGGCCACTTTATCCGCGTAAAAAACTGGGAATCCCATTTTTTCAAAAATAGAGCCTACGACTGTTTTTCCTGAACCAATACCTCCGGTAATCCCAACCCTTATTTTTTTCATCGGTTATTCTTAATTAACTCCGGAAGAGGGATAAGGACTAAAGAAAAAGTAGTTTTAGAGTCTTTATCAGGTGTAAGCAATATTTCATTTTCTGATTTAATATCAACATCGAATTCCCACTTCTCCTTCGGGAATTGAATCACTAATTTTTTAGCAGCAAAATCAGCTTTGAATTGGCCTTTCTGTCCAGTTTGAGTTCCTATTTCAAAAGTGGATTGAAGGATACATGAACCCGTTTCATAAAAAATCAGTAAGTCTTTGATTTCTCCTTTTTTTGCAAAATTAGTTCCATTGCTTACAATATCCCTGATCATCCATACTTTACTATTACCGTCGTGCAACATGGAAGAAAAATCATTTTCAACCATACTAACGCCAGTCGTACAAGCAGTAAAAATAAATAGAGTTAAATAAACGAATAGGAGCTTTTTCATTTCTTGGTAAAGATAACAAGAAAAAAGCTGTTTTTTGGTTTAAAAAGATGGACAAGAAATTGTTCTGAATGCTCTTGGCTTTCTTCTACATTTTAAATTGTACCCCATGGATACCTCATGAGACCCTCCTGAAATTCCGTTTCCTAATTTAGAAACCGTAACGTCATAGCTGTATC
>JACCDY011174927.1_pt1 | contig 13876 bp, 14 predicted proteins | sample 7446391 | NCBI WGS metagenome assembly JACCDY01 (sample SAMN15323451, study PRJNA562643) | freshwater metagenome | isolation source: river surface water | place: USA:Blue River Watershed | collected 2017-08-18 | reverse complement strand
GCTTAAAAACCCTAGAGATTATTTCTAGAGAAGGTTTCTATGAGTGCCTGACTGGTCAAACTGAAAAGCTCATGGCTGGTTTAAAGCTGGCTGCTGATGAAGCGGGTGTGCCGTTTGCAGTAGATATTGTTGGTGGCATTTTCGGCTTTTACTTTGCCAACGAGGTACCAACTTCTTTTGAGGCAGTGACTAAAACCGATATTGAAGCGTTTAAGAAATTCTTCCATCTGATGTTGGATCAAGGGGTGTATTTGGCGCCGTCAGCCTATGAAGCTGGATTTACCTCAATTACTCATGACAATACAGTTTTGGAAGAAATCATCACTGCTGCGAAAACAGCATTTAAGAAGTTATAAGAGAATTTCTTAGTAAGGGGGCTGCTAGCAACATTACATTCTGAGTGGATGGTCATAACCAGCTGCCTGAATGATTTCTAGCTTCTTGCTAGGTTTGCCTGACTCCGGAATTTCCATTGCGGTAAGTTTTCCACCCCAGACGCAGCCTGTATCGAGGCCAATTACATTCTCGTGTCGGAGTAGTCCTAGGGTTGACCAGTGTCCAAAGTAAATGAGGGAATCTTGGGTTTTTCTCTTGGGACTTTTGAACCAGGGGATATAGCCCTTAGGACCATTCTCAAAACCTTCTTTGCTCTCAAACTCCATGGTGCCGGAGGGGGTGCAAAAACGAATGCGAGTTAGTGCATTGGTAATGACGCGTAAACGCTCAAAACCTTTAAGAGAGTTATTCCACTTGGTTGGAGTATTGCCATACATATTCGCTAAAAAATCTTTATAGGATTTTTTGCGAAGTGCTTTTTCTACTTCTTGTGCGCATTCAATCGTTTGCTGCAGATCCCATTGAGGCAGAACACCCGCATGGACGGTTAACACTTTGCCATTGCTTAACGCCATCGGTCGATGGCGTAGCCAATGAATTAAATCAGCTCTATCAGGTGCATCTAAGATGGGCTGAACGGTATCAAGCCCTTTAGTTTTTCGGATGCCAGCATCTACTGCAAGTAAATGGAGATCATGATTTCCAAGAATGCATTCAATACGTTTTTCTTCTTGTAGTTGCTTTAGATGACGTAGGGTGCCTAATGAATCAGGTCCTCGATTCACGAGATCACCCAAAAAAATGATCTTAGATTGAGTGGGAAGTTTTTTGACGAGCGCCTTCAAAGAGGGCGCACACCCTTGAATATCACCGACGGCGTAGATCTTGCTCATGCCCTATCTTAAATCGGAAAGTGCCAGAGTCTTCAATTAGTTATTCGGATGCAGATTCGGGACTGACTTTTTTAACTACGCTATAGCGCACCAAAGTCTTTTTACGCGCTTCATCATGATTCACGATGGGAAGGGGGTAGTCACGACCCAGCAGAATGCCGGCAGCTTCTAGTTCAATATGACCGGCTTCCCAAGGCGCATGAATCGATTTCTTAGAGAGCTTATCCAGTTGAGGTAAGTAGCGACGGATAAATTTTCCTTCGGGATCAAACTTCTGGGATTGGGTGATCGGGTTGAAGATGCGGAAGTAGGGTTGCGCATCGCATCCTGAAGAGGAGGCCCATTGCCACCCGCCATTGTTAGAGGACAATTCAAAGTCATTGAGGTGTTTTGCGAAATACATTTCACCCCAGCGCCAATCAATTCCTAGGTCTTTGGTGAGAAAGCTGGCAACTACCATGCGTAAGCGGTTATGCATATAGCCACTTTGGTTGAGTTGGCACATGGCAGCATCTACTAATGGGTAACCCGTTTTGCCATCACACCAAGCTTTAAATAATTTCTTAGCAGTGGCGCCGCTTTCCCACTCAATATTGTCGTAGTCTGGCTTGAAGGCTGAACCCTCAGCGAGGCGTGGACGATTGGCAAGAATCATGAAATAAAAATCACGCCAGATCAGTTCACTTAACCAGATTGTGGCACCCATGCTGCCAGCAAGCATGCGGCGGTGTGCTTCACGCACTAAGCCGCGAATGGAGAGCATGCCAAAGCGAAGATGTGTGGATAGATAGCTCACACCTTTGATGGCAGGGAAGTCTCGACCGATTTGGTATTGATCGATGCGGTGAAGGAAATCCTCCAGGAAACTCTGCCCACCCTCGGATCCCGGCGGAAGATAAGTTTCAATCCCAGTCGGGCTAAAGCCCATAGACTCTAAAGATGGAAAGGGTGTCTCTAATGATTTTGGGATAGCGGCTAACTGACCTTTTTTAGGATCGCAGTCATAAGCGGCAATATCTTTTTCTTGTAGCGTCTTAAGCCAATTATTTTTATAAGGCGTGAAGATTGAGAAAACGGTGTTGGAGTTGGTGAGAATTTCTTTTTTCTCAAAAATCACTTGATCTTTAAAAGTCTCCAATTCAATACCAAGTTTCTCTAGTGATCTTGCTACAGAAGCATCACGGGCTATGGCCGAGGGCTCATAGTCATGATTGGTGTAAACGGTATTAACACCCAAAGCTTCCGCAATCTTAGGAATACACGTGGCGGGCTTGCCAAACTGCACAATGAGTCCGCCACCTTGTTTGCGTAGCTGCTCATCGATTTGCTTCAGACCTTGCCAAATAAAGTCTACGCGGCGATCATGTTTAAGGCCGCTTGCATCTAGATCTTCTGCTTTCAGCGGATCCAGAATGTCCATATCAAAGATAAACGCTAGCCAAACTTGGCCATTATTTTTCAGGGCGTGATGAAGGGCGGCGTTGTCATAGAGACGCAGGTCGCGACGGAGCCAAACGAGAGCTTTTTGCATAGCCCCTATGTTAGAGCTTATTAAGGAGCTTCGCTGGGCTTGCGAGTAGTATTCTGCTTATTAAATAGATTGATCACTAATGGATACTTTATTTTTCGTTTTTTCAAAACTAGTGCAGTTTTGCATTGAGCCTCTCAATTGGCTGATCGTTTTTGTGGCACTCAGTCTGTTATTCCTGGGCCTTAGAAAATCCCATCTGTGTAAACGATTCTTACTTTTTGCTTTGGTGGACTTATTGCTAGTTGGATGGTTGCCCACTTCTGAGGTCTTTTTAAGGGCTCTTGAAGATAGCATTCCCAAGGCTCGGCTTGCTCAGATGTCGGAGGCGGACTTTGGCGGGATCATTATTTTGGGCGGTGCGATTGAGGGTGGTGAGATTGCGGTAGATCGTGGTGAGATATCAATTTATTCCTCGGCAGAACGCATCACTAAAGCCTTTGAACTCATTCGCAGGTATCCCGATCGCCCTTTTATCTTTAGCGGTTTCTCCGGGCGCCTCTCACCGGTCGGTATGTCCGAGGCAGATGCCTTTAAGCAATTAGTTTCTGAACAGGGTTTGCCAGACAAAAACGCCCATTATGAACACCAATCCCGCAATACCTATGAAAATGCCTTACTGATGAAGTCCATGATCTTGGAGCTGGGTGATAAGGGTGCCAATGCACCCCCAAAACCTTGGCTTTTGATTACTTCGGCATCACACATGTGCCGATCGGTAAAGATTTTCCAAAAACAAGGGATTTTGGTAATTCCCGTTCCGGTAGATTACCAAACAGGAAATCGATTGCATTGGGATTCATTTGATCTGATGGAGGGGGCAAAGCAATGGAATAACCTCCTGCATGAGACGGTCGGTCTTTTAGCCTATTGGATGACTGGAAAGATCTAACTTAGACGGGGGAATTCGGTAAAATAAATCTACATGAATATGGCTAAAAAAGCCCCTGTGGGTCAAGCGGCAATGCCCACCCAGACTACCCAAGCTTCTGCTGCTGGGTCCTCAATTGCTTATTCCGCTGATCATCTAGCAAACCAATTCCTCATTGCTATGCCAGGCATGGTCGATCCCAATTTTGCGGGTTCAGTCATCTATCTTTTTGAGCATACTGAACGCGGTGCAATGGGTTTGGTGATCAATCGCCCGACTGAGCTCGATATGGGTGCCTTATTTGAAAAAATTGAGGTCAAGCTGGAGGCTGAGCCAGTATCAGAACAGCCGGTCTATTTTGGTGGACCAGTGCAAATCGAACGTGGTTTTGTCTTGCACGAGCCGACTACAGAGATAGCCTACAGCTCCTCTTTGGCCGTTCCAGGTGGTTTGACCATGACAACATCTAAGGATGTACTTGAGGCTATAGCAACCGGTTCTGGGCCCAGTAAATTCTTAATGACCTTGGGTTATGCGGGTTGGAGTGCGGGCCAGCTTGAGGAGGAGATCACCCTCAATGGCTGGATTAATGTCCCCTTATCCCAGAAGCAAATGATTGAGATTATTTTTAATACCCCCTCGAGTCAGCGCTATGAGCGGACGATGGGTCTTTTAGGATTTGATCCATCCCACCTATCTGGCGAGGCAGGGCATGCCTGAGGGCATGAATAAGGGCGAAGAGTTGACGGTCATGGCCTTTGACTTTGGGACGCGGCGTATTGGTGTTGCTATTGGGAATACTCTGACTAAAGCTGGCCAGCCAGTGAAGATTATTGAGGAGTCATCTGAGGATGTGCGATTTAAGGCTATTCAAGCTCTCATAAAAGAGTGGCAGCCCAATCACCTAGTAGTTGGCTTGCCTTGTCACCCCGACGGTACCGAGCATGAAATGAGTGCTAAGGCTCGCCGCTTTGGCAATCAGTTGCACGGACGCTTCCAGCTGCCTGTGGAATGGGTGGATGAACGCTATACCTCGGCTGTTTTAGAGGGTAATCCTGATATGCGAGACAATTTGGATGCCGAGTCTGCGGCCTTGATTTTGGAGCAGTATTTTCTTGAAAAGAATTGGATTAGTTGAGATGAATGCAGAGCAGTCCTACCTGAAATTACTAGAGACTTTGAGTCAGCGCAAAACGGCTGGCGATTCATTTGAGTTGGCTGGTCTTGCAATGGGTGGAGCTTGGATTGCAGAGCGTTTAGCTGCAGATTTAAATCTTCCCTACTTTGGCGTAATTAATGTGGCCTTTCATCGCGATGACTATGCCGAGAAAGGTATGACGGCGCTTCGTACAGCCAGTACGATGTCCACCTACCTTCCTTTCGAGGTGAGTGGCGCAAATGTGATTTTGATTGATGATGTTTTGCTCACTGGTCGTACGGTTCGTGCGGCACTCAATGAGTTATTTGATTTTGGTAGGCCTGCTCAAGTGGAGCTAATGGTTTTAGCGGATCGTGAGAATCGTGAATTACCAATCTCTGCTGACTTTATAGGAGAGCAAGTGAGTGTTCTAGATAATCAAATATTAGTTTTAGAAAAAGATGATGCTGGTAAGTTCAGCTTCCAATTAGAGGGGCGTGCAGAATGAGCGGTATGAATGACTTAGTAAACGCCCCAGTAAATCAATTTAACGCTGCCGGTGAGTTAACTCACCTGTTAACTTTAGAGGGTTTGCCGAAAGAGCAAATTCTCCATATTCTCGATACTGCACAACAGTTTGTGAGTGTCACGGATCCTGCGAGAGAGGTAAAAAAAGTACCGCTCCTTCGTGGCAAGAGTGTCTTTAATCTATTCTTTGAAAATTCAACGCGTACTCGCACTACTTTTGAGATTGCTGCCAAGCGTTTATCAGCTGATGTGATTAATTTAGACATCTCTACATCTTCAACCGCAAAAGGTGAAAGTCTTTTAGATACGATCGATAACTTAGTGGCAATGCAGGCAGATATTTTTGTAGTGCGCCACAGTGTCTCCAGAGCGCCTATTGAGATTGCCCAACATATTCCAGCGCACGTCCACGTAGTCAATGCTGGCGATGGTAGTCACCAGCATCCAACACAAGGCTTGCTGGATATGTACACAATGCGCCACTTCAAGAAAGACTTTTGCGGTCTGAAAGTTGCGATTGTGGGCGATATTGTGCATAGCCGTGTTGCAAAATCGAATATCTGCGCTTTGAGAACTTTGGGTTGCACGGACATTCGGGTGATTGGTCCCGAGAGTCTTTTGCCAAGTAATTTAGATATGCTGGGAGTGAAGGTATTCCACAGCATGGAAGAGGGCTTAAAAGGTGTTGATGTAGTCATGACCTTGCGGATTCAGAAGGAGCGCATGGAGGCGGGGCAGGTTCCAGAGGGCGATGCTTTCTTTAAACAGTATGGCTTAACTCCTACACGATTAGCCTTAGCTAAACCTGATGCTATCGTGATGCACCCAGGACCTATGAACCGCGGCGTAGAAATTGATTCAGCTGTAGCAGATGGTCCTCAGTCAGTCATCCTCAATCAAGTTACCTTTGGTATCGCGGTACGCATGGCCGTGATGTCGATTGTTGCTGGAAATTAGTCCATATTCACCAATGCAAAAAAAGAACTGGTTAATCCTGTCGCATGGTTTCAATATGGATGGCAGGGCATCCAGTCAAACTATCACCGACAAAATTCCGTATCTACTTGAGTCGGGGATCCAGCCGCAAGTCTTTAGTGCAATCACTGGGATTAAAGATAATCGATTTCTGCATCAGCAATTTTTAGCTTGGGGCCCAGCCGCTTTTCGTTTTGATTTCCGCCATTGGTTTGCCAATCAATACGGTAGGGGGTGGTTTTATAAGATCTCCACGGGCTTAGTTTCGCTAGTACTTGCGCCGTTTATTGCGCTGGAAAAACTCTTTCTTGGTTACTCAAGCCAATGGTCTTGGGCAATGCCGGCTTATGTTCATGGTTTAAAATTGATTAGAGATGGCAAGGTTGATTTAATCTATTCGACCGGAGGAGCTTGGTCTGCCCATTTAGCAGGTTTATGGCTTAAGAAAAAAACAGGCCTACCTTGGATTGTAGAAATTCATGATCCACTGGTGATTCGTCAGAGCCCGATCGACCCTGGGTTTGATAAGCCTAAAAACCGCGATGCACAATTTCGCCAATACCTGGAAAAGCAAATTTGCAAATATGCTAATTTAGCTTGGTGGTTTACGGATGGTGCTTTGCATTATGCAAAGCTGCGTAATCCTAATTTGAATACTCCTAGCAATGCTCATGGATTTGTCTTGATGCCGGGTGCTGAGCCTCCTGGAGGGTTGGTTGCCAGTCAATCCCATGGCTACATTAAGCAATTAAATCTTTGTCACTTTGGATCCTTGGCAAATGATCGTTCACTATCGACCATCCTGAAAGCTTTGGTTCCATTGCTAAGTAAGTATCCAGAGGCGAGGGAATATATACGAGTGCATGCGTATGGCGCACCCTTAGACCCTTTAACTGTAGAGGCTCTAAAAAGCCACAAGTTCGATGATCTGTTATTTGCCCATGGGCGCTTAGAGAAAGACCCTGTAACTGGTAAGTCTGGCAGAGAGCGCGTAGTGGAAAAGATGCAGTCAGCCGATGTATTGATTCTTCTCCATGGTAATGATGAGTGGTGTGCTGAGTACATTCCTTCCAAGCTCTATGACTATCTTTGGACGGGTAGGCCTATTTGGGGTATTACCCATCGCAATCCGCAGTTAGATCAAATGTTGCTGGATCGGGGTGCTTACCTAAGTCCACAGAGTGACCCTCAGGCTGTAGAGCTTGCTTTAGAAAGAATCTGGTTGGATTGGTCAAATAAGACGCTAATTGAGCCAAAGTGGTTGCCAGTGGGCGTCAATCAGGCTGCGTATAGAATACTTTCAGAAGTTCAAAAAAAAACTGAAAGAAGCGCTTGAAAGATCTAGTTCTCTACTGCAAATCTTACCGCCGAGATTTTCTCCGCTTAAAGAGATTGCTGGCTTCAGTTGATCAATTCAACTTAGATCGGATACCATTTTATATTTCCACCCCCGAGGATCAATATCAGGATTTAATTTCTATATTGGGTGATGCTGGAGGTTTTAATTGGGTATCTGACGAATCGATCATCGCTGCAAATTCACGTGTTCCAGCTGGCATTGAAAAAACAAGGTCTGGTGGTCTTAGTCAGCAAGCAATCAAGTCTGAGTTTTGGAGATTGGGTATTGCCGAAACTTATGTTTGCTTAGATTCTGACTGTATCTTTATTAAATCATTCTGCCGCTCTGATTTTCTGGCTGTAGATGGCAACCCCTATACAGTAATTTACCAAAATAAAGAATTTTTCCAGTTATCAGTCAATCGTAATTATGGAAAAGTGGTGTCAAACTTACGTCTTGAGGGTGATACGGTAAAAAAACTGTTTGGAAGGGTTGGGCCAAACTACTATTGCCCATGCCCTCCATTTATTTGGTCTTCTAAAGTTTGGCGCTCTCTTGATGAGAATTATTTGAAGCCTCGCGACATATCATTTTGGGATATCTCTACTGAGGGACATCCCGAAACTCTTCTCTATCTGGAGGCTTTGCTAAATTATCGCGCCATTCCGCTTTATCCAGTAGAGCAGATGTTTCGAATTTATTACTACGATTGGTATTTTTTCTTATTGCGTAGATTGGGCGAGTCAGTCAAAAAGTTACCTGAAAATTATTTGGGGGTGATCTACCAATCCAATTGGGAGTCTAACTTAGATTATGGTTCGCCCACCAAACCATTGGTATCGAGGGTTGTCAGAGTATTTAAACGTTGGGCGAAGTATTTGAGCAGTTATTTATAGGTCAACATGCAAGATACGCAATTTATTCAAGTGTTAGTAATCTCTTTAGAGCGCTCTTTAGAGAGAAGAAAAAGAGTTGAAGAGCAGCTTTCTAAAACCAGTATCGACTGGCGCTTCTTGGACGCAGTTGATGGATACGCCCTTGCTGAGATGCCGATCTCTTATAAGCAAGCAAAAGTAAAAAGGCTTCAGGGTTATGCATTAACACCAGGTGAAGTGGGATGTTACTTGTCTCATATTCAGGCGTGGGAGTCCTGTGTAGCGAATCAGAAGATAACGCTTGTATTTGAGGATGATTTTTTATTAAGCCCCGAATTTGAGATGGTGTTGAATGATTTATTAACTATTCAACAAGAGTGGGACCTGGTAAGACTCTCTGGAATCTATGAAACGGCAGATCATTTATTGGTTAACCGAGGATCCTATAGCCTGGTGCAGAATTTAGGAGAGCCTTGTGGAACCGCTTGTTACGTTTTCAATCCCAAGGCGGCGAGCATTCTACTCAAGAACACTGCAGATATTTATGAGCCAGTAGACCACTATTTAGAGCACTTTAAGAAGCATGGTCTTAGATGTTTTGCGGCAAAACCCTATCCTGTGAAGCTAGCCCATACAAAATCAACCATTACAGATAGGCCAGGCAGAAAACCTGTCAAGGGGGGCAAGAAATTGCTGCGATCAATCTATCGTTATTTAGATAGAAAATTAAGCCATTCCCCATGGTTTCCCAAATAGATTTTATATAAAAGATCATCATGAGCATATTTAAAAAGTTACGAGGCATGTACCGAACCCTCAGCCTCATGGCGGAATCACATCAAACACATAACAATTTACCCAAACTGAAGAATGCAGATCCTTTATATGAAAAATATAAAGTAGTGAATCCAAATGGGCAGACAAGAAGTTTAGATTTAGGATGCGGCATCAAGCCACGCAATCTATTCGGTGCTGAAGCATCATTTGGAATTGATGTTAGAGATGATTTGGCAATGGGTATTAAGTCGGCTGATCTTGTATTGGTCCCCATTCCGTTTGAAGATCAATTTTTTGACTATGTCACTGCCTATGATTTTTTAGAGCACATTCCTAGGGCGGTGTATTTGCCTGAAAGGAAATTGCCCTTTGTGGATTTAATGAATGAAATTTACAGGGTCTTAAAACCGGGCGGAATCTTTTTTTCTAGCACCCCAATTTATCCCTATGGAGCCGCATTTCGTGATCCAACCCACATTAATATCCTTACAGATGAAACCTTTAGCTTGTATTTTGATGATCAACATCGATGGGCTCAGATATACGGGTTCAAAGGTAGCTTTAAGGTTCTAGAGCAAGTCCGCATTGAACCTTCGCTGGTAGCTGTTCTGCAGAAAGTCTAGGGTAATTAGATTTATTAGCCTCGTATTCCAGAATCTAAACATGACTTTCCAACTTCATCCTAAATATAGGCCAGATATAGATGGTCTCCGGGCGATTGCCATCTTGGCTGTTCTGTTTTTCCACGCATTTCCAGAGTATGTGCGTGGAGGATTTGTTGGGGTTGATGTATTTTTTGTAATTTCTGGGTACTTAATTTCCAGCATCATCTATTCCAATCTTCAGAATGGTAGTTTTAGTTTTAAGGACTTTTACGTACGACGTATTAGGCGAATTTTCCCGGCACTATTTGCCATCTTGTCAGCGTCATATATTTTCGGGTGGTTTTTTCTAACGCCACGTGAGTATGAAGCACTCAATCAGCAAATAGCAGGCGGTGCAGGTTTTATATCCAACTTTATTTTTTGGCGTCAGAGCGGATATTTTGATATAGCGGCTGATAAAAAACCTTTGTTGCACCTATGGTCTCTGGCTGTTGAAGAGCAATTTTATATTGTATGGCCCCTCTTGCTTTGGTTTGCCTGGAAGCTCAGGGCAAATCTCTTATTGCTGACTTTGATGGTGGCCTTAGGTTCTTTTGGGTTCAATATTTATAAAGTTGGTTTGGATCCCGTAGGAGATTTCTATAGCCCGCTAACACGATTCTGGGAGTTATTATTTGGCGCCATTATTGCCTGCATGGGCTTGCACTCAAAAACTTGGTTTTATCGTATTACTAGCGGGTTTGAAAATATAAAATCTGTTATTGGCTTGATCCTCATTTTGTTAGCAACTTTTTGGTTTGATAAATTATTGTCGTTTCCGGGTTGGTGGGCTTTATTCCCGGTAGTCGGTGCCACTTTACTAATTTCTGCTGGTCCAAATGGCATTGTGAATCGTGCCTTACTTGGAACTAGGCCAATGGTATGGGTTGGCTTAATTAGCTACCCCTTATACCTTTGGCATTGGCCTATTCTTTCGCTTGCCAGAATCTATTTTGGACAAGCCTTATCTATTGGTCAGGCTGTATTTGCGCTGGGCGGGGCCTTTCTACTCGCTTGGCTTACGTTTAACTATATTGAAAAGCCAATCAGGCGTTCGGTGGATGGGGGGCCTAGGCTCGCATTACTCATACTTGCCGTTTTAGGAATTGGATTTGCGGGTTACTTAACCAAGGAGGAAAATGGTTTGCCTGCACGATTTAATGTTCCCGAACTGCAGCGCACTAATCAATTAACAGGTTGCGATAATGTCATTAAAGATGGGGTTCTATACCCATGCACTTTCGGCAATCAACAATCAGAGAAGTTAATCTTGATTTATGGAGATAGCCACGCAGGACACTTAACGAGCGCCTTGAATCAGGAGCTCGGATCTCAATATCGCTTTATTTTTTTGGGGTATGGAAACTGCCTGCAATCAAAGAGTGAGGGTGCAGATCAGGATGCGATGTGCCAGTTGATGTGGAAAGAAGTGCGCAAGTTACGCAAGAAAAATGTTTATGCAGTAATACATGCTCAACGCTGGGGCGGGCTACAAATGCAGGAGGAGAAAGATGATATGCGGCGAGCATTTTTAGTCACTGGTTTGTCACCTCAGAAAATAGCTATTGTTGGCTCCATACCGGATGTTGATTTGGATTGTGAAATAGCCAATTACTATGTGCCGTCTAGAAAGAAAACTTGCCCTACGTTCGATGGCCAATACAAGTCAAATGCTAGTTTTATAGTCGAGTCTAAGCAGCTTGAGAAGCCAAAAAACCTCAAGTTTTTTTACCCATATGAAAAGTTATGCCCTAATAATGTGTGTCAGGTAATTGATGGTTCAGTCGCTAACTATTGGGACGATAGGCACATGAGTCGTGATGGAGCGCTTCTATCAACCCCGGATCTCATTGAGTATCTCAAGAGCTAAGAATTCACACCCTGATCAACGCTACTATCATTTCTCCAGCAGCTCAGGGGTGTGATGTTGCTTAGTGCGACGGTGAAAAGCGCATTCATCCTCAGTTGAAAGTCTCGATCCGAGAAATGCACAAGTCGCTTTGATTTGTCGGGGTAGTAACCCCCAATTGCCTTCCATGCTGATTTATAAAAGCTACTTCCAGAATGAGTCATATTGATATCGTTGTAACCTCGGTATCCTTTAACTTGATTTGGGGTGCGTATATCAATTTCAATGTCATTAATGGGGCAAATTTCCTGGATCAATTTTGGAGTATTTCTTAGCGAATTGCCTCCGAAGTGAAGTGAGTGCCCGCCCAAAAGGGCAGCCTTTGGGTTTTGTGCTAGCAATTGCAGGCTCACCTCAATACAGTCATGCAATAAGTAGTCATCATCATTCAAGATCATGATGAGATCAGCATTAGAGGACTCAACCCCTTTGTTTAGGCTTGCAGCTTGACCAATATTAGTGGTGTTAGTTAGTAGGACAAACTTTGTGCTCGTTTGGGGCTGAAACTGATCAATTAAATTCTTGAGAATTTCATAGCTATTATCTGGCGAAGCATCCACAACAAAAATAACTTCATCTGCTTGGCGTGTTTGATTTTGAATGCTAGCAAACATGTCCTTCAGAAATGGAGCATGCCCATAGCAGGGAATAACTATAGCAATTTTAAGATTTTCTTGATAAAAAATAGAGGGCCCCAGTGGGCTAATATGCCCCTTAACAAAAGCGCGAATTTTACCCTGCGAGATTTCTGGTTTTAGGGTTGATTTGAGTTTTTTTCGTGCGCTGCGGTGAATGCTTCGTAGGCTGTTGTATAAATTAGAGATCAGCATTTAGTTTTTATTTTTACAGAGTTGGCTTGCAGATTGACTGATGCTTTCCCAGTCAATTCCTGGTGAAAGAAAGTCCTTCATGCAATGGGTAGATAGCCCCGGTATTGGGCTTAGTATTTTTCTCGACTTGTTCTCCGCCAAAGCGGTAAAGAATTCGTGATCACCGCCACTATTTTTTATGAGTTGAGCATCTTCTTTTAATACCCTTGAATTTACCAAGAAAGAGGCGCAAGTGCTTGGGGTGGTTCGCCAGTGATGACTGCCGAGAAAGAATAAATTGGATTTCAAATCATTGTATTGATCGTAAAAATATTTATCGTAATGATCATATAAAGAAACGTACTCTAGATTTTTCCCTAGACTAAGAAGATCGGTCAGCTTGCTGACCCAATTGGAAGTATGTAAATAATCATTCTCTAAAAAGTAAATCCAGTCGTCGTCCGAATATCGCCGCTCCAAAATGTAATCAATTGTGTGATGAAAGGATTTGGCATCGGTTCCGCCGGAAAATTGAACAACATTAATTTTTACGGGCGATTGATCCCCGTAGTTCTTCATGTAGTCCGATAAAAAATCATCATTAAATGAGGTATCTGTCCCATCAAACATAATGGTCAAATCAATTTTGAGCGATGAATCATGGTTGGAGAGGGTGGAAATTAAGTTGTTAAAGCATAGCTCCATTTCAAACCAATCTGGGCGTGCTTTTACGGTTGGCTCATAAATATGAACATGGCGTAGAAAAATATGCAGTTTTTTCTTAAAAAATTTATCTAAAAACATATTTCCCTCTTAAAATAATTTACAGCTAGGCAGTTCCTAGATTGGTAGAATGATCCTATGACTAGCAAAAAGCCGATTTACGTTACTCAGCCATATCTGCCTGATTTAAAAGAATTTTACCCCTACTTAGAGGCTATTTGGGAGAGTAAAAATCTAACAAATGGTGGGGTATTCCATCAAAGACTAGAGGCAGAGCTTTGCAGCTATCTTGGGGTTAAACATATTTCTTTGTTTAGTAATGGAACGATAGCGCTAATAGTCGCACTACAGGCCCTGGGAATAGCTGGAGAAGTTATTACAACCCCATATTCTTTTGTGGCAACCACTAATTCTTTGGTTTGGAATGGTATTACTCCGGTATTTTCAGATATAGATCCATATTCACTGAACTTGGATCCTGGTCGGATTGAGGCGGCTATTACTGATAAAACAAAAGCAATTTTGCCGGTG
>JACCDY010566090.1_pt1 | contig 13879 bp, 15 predicted proteins | sample 7446391 | NCBI WGS metagenome assembly JACCDY01 (sample SAMN15323451, study PRJNA562643) | freshwater metagenome | isolation source: river surface water | place: USA:Blue River Watershed | collected 2017-08-18 | reverse complement strand
GGTCATTTCGAACGTTGAGAAAGAGATAACCGCCGCACTAGGTAAGGTAAGCGCATGAGCATCTCTCCGGATGGACGTAAGTTACTTCGCATTGAGGCGCGCAATACCGAGACGCCGATCGAGAGAAAACCAGAGTGGATTAAGACTCGCGCCAATATGGGCCCTGAGTACACCAGACTGCGCTCTCTAGTTAAGAGCGAAGGTCTGCATACCGTCTGCCAAGAAGCAGCATGTCCAAATATCTTCGAATGTTGGGAAGATAAAGAAGCAACTTTCTTAATCGGTGGCGATCGTTGCACTCGTCGTTGCGATTTCTGCAATATCGATACTGGTAAACCGCTCCCAATCGATCGTGAAGAACCGCGCAAAGTTGCTGAGTCTGTAAAGACCATGGGGCTCAAATACGCAACTATCACCGGAGTAACTCGCGATGATCTGCCAGATGAAGGTGCCTGGTTATATGCCGAAACTATCCGACAGGTGCACGAACTGAATCCTGGTTGTGGCGTTGAAATGTTGGCGCCAGATTTTCATGCTAAACCAGAGCTACTCAATCAAATATTCGAAACCAATCCAGAAGTCTTCGCTCATAATTTAGAGACAGTCCCCCGCATCTTCAAGCGAATTCGTCCGGCATTTACCTATGAGAAATCTCTGCATGTAATCAACATGGCACGTGAATACGGCCTGATTACCAAATCAAATCTAATTCTGGGGCTTGGTGAAACCCGCGAAGAGATTTCGCAGGCCTTGGTTGATTTACATGATGCTGGATGTGACTTGATCACAATCACCCAATACCTGCGTCCAACAAATAAACATCATCCGGTTGAGCGTTGGGTAAAGCCTGAAGAGTTTGTAGAACTTGCTGCTGAGGCTAAAGAAGTTGGCTTCCTCGGAGTCATGAGCGGTCCGCTTGTTCGTTCAAGCTACCGCGCCGGAAAGCTCTATAAGCAAGCGCAAGATGCGCGCGTTGCACAAGGTTCAAACCTTGGCTGAAGTTGTTTATCCGCCAGTAATCGTTGCCCTTAAAACTTTCTGGAAATATCTAGGTCTGCAATTTACCTTTACCGGCGAAGCGCACATTCCCCGCAAAGGTGGAGCCATTCTGGCCATGAACCACATTGGTTATTTGGATTTTGCACTCATTGGAACCGCAGCACTTCCTGCAAATCGCTTAGTTCGCTTTATGGCAAAGCGAGAAATCTTCGACAACAAGTTAGCTGGGCCGTTAATGCGCGGCATGCACCATATAAATGTTGATCGCGATAATGGTTCAGCATCTTTCGTAGCAGCACTTAGGGCGCTACGCAGTGGTGAGATCGTCGGCATCTTTCCCGAAGGAACAATCTCAAAAAGTTTTGAAATTAAGGATCTGAAATCTGGCGCAGTCCGTTTAGCAATGGGTTCGAATGTGCCAGTTATTCCTGCCGTTATCTGGGGCTCACAACGAATTTGGACCAAGGGCGTAAAAAGAGATCTGCGCCGTAAAAGAGTGCCGATCTATGTAACGTTCGGTGAGCCACTTCACTTTGAAAAAGGCGGCGATGTTGAAGCGGGCGAAAAGATTCTTCGCGAAAAGATGATCGCTTTACTTCATGAGATCCAAGAAAGTTACCCAGATAGCCATATCGGGCAACGCTGGGCGCCGCTTCGCCTTGGTGGTACGGCACCTGCTCCCCTAAACTGACGTCCATGTTTAAGAAGAAGGCGAAAGAGCCAAAAGTTAAAAAAGTCCGTTTCAAAACTTTCCGTGATGCCTACTCAGTTACCAAGAGCGTTAAGCCTTGGATCGGTGCAGGAATTTTCGGTGTTTTCGCAATTACTTGGTCGATCGGTATCTCAACTGGTCTAGTTATCGGACATCCCATCTACCTTGGCTTTGTCTCTCTTCCCATCGCAGCCCTAGCGGCGATGTTCTTCTTTACTCGCATCGCATCATCTGCAGCCTATGTTTCAATCGAAGGTCAGATAGGTGCAGGAGCCAGCGTCTTGATGGCAATTCGTAAAGGTTGGGTTACAACACCAGCGGTTGCCGTAACTAAGAATCAAGATATGGTCCATCGCAGCATCGGTCGTGCCGGCATTGTTGTTACAGGCGAAGGCACGCAAGCGGTGCGAATGATGTTGCAAGAAGAACGAAAGAGATCAGAACGTTTTGCACCAGGAGTTCCCGTCACTGAAGTTTTTGTTGGAGACGGCCCTGGCCAAGTTCCGCTTCGCAAGTTACAGAAGCATCTGACCAAGTTGCCTAAGAAGTTATCTGCTCACCAGATGCGTGAAGTTCGTGCACGTTTTAAGGCGGTCGGAGGAATGTCGATTCCAATCCCTAAGGGTCCAATGCCAAAGGGTGTTCGAGTTCCTAAACGCTAGGTTTTCTCAGATCGAAAAGTCTGGTTCCGCTAAGTCGTTCGTGAATTCCTCGACCATTTTCGTCATAGGTAATTGCGGTAACAACTAGGCAGAGCAGCACGGTGCGAATAAATGATTGGCGAAACGTTGGATTTGCGCCAGTTTGAAAATTAACGACCTTGACGCGAATCAAGCGATGGCCGGCAGTGGCTCCCCCGAGTGCGGTGAGCAAGAAGGTCTCAATGAAGAAAACTGCCAGAGTCCATGTGGTGTCACCGATCAGCCCTAGGGCGATTGCATAACACATTAACCAATCGATGGTCAGCCCCAGCAAGCGGCGGCCAAGGCTGATCTGGTGTTTCATGGCTAGAGCCTACCTAGCACCACGCGCGCTCTCAGGCAGGTTTTACATGGCTGTCACCCGCCCGTTATGTCAAAAGGTCTATTGAGACTTAGGGTTTACCCAGATCGGTCGCCCTCAAAGGTGAGGCCCCGAGTACACCTGGCAGATATCAAATTCGGCCTTAGACTCGAAAAATTCGATTACATGAGGAGTTCGATTAATGTTTAAAAATGCAGCAGAAGTTTTTGCTTACATCAAGAAGGAAGATGTAAAGCTTGTAGATGTTCGCTTCACCGATCTACCTGGTATCCAACACCACTTCAACGTTCCAGTTGAATCATTTGATGAAGCGGTATTCACCGATGGCTTGATGTTCGATGGTTCATCGATCCGCGGATTCCAGTCAATTCACGAATCAGATATGAAGTTGCTGCCAGTTCCCTCATCAGCATTTATCGATCCATTCCGTCTTGAAAAAACTCTAGTAATTCTCTTCTCGGTACATAACCCATCTGACGACACTCCTTACTCACGCGATCCACGTGGAGTAGTTGCAAAGGCCGTTGATTACTTGAAGTCAACCGGTATCGCAGATCAGGCATTTTTCGCTCCAGAAGCTGAGTTCTATGTCTTTGATGCCGTGCGCTTTAGCACTGGTATCAACGAGTCCTTCCATCACATCGATTCCTACGAAGGTTCTTGGAATACCGGCATCGTCGCAGATCCAGATGGAACACCAAACCGCGGGTACCGTACACGCGTCAAGGGTGGCTACTTCCCTGTTTCACCAACTGATCAATTCGCAGATCTTCGCGATGAGATGGTTATGGAACTCGGTCGCGCTGGTTTGCTAGTTGAGCGCTCACACCACGAAGTTGGTACTGCAGGACAGATGGAAATTAACTACCGCTTTACCGACATCCTCAGCGCAGGCGATGAATTGATGAAGTTTAAATACATCATTCGCAACGTTGCCTGGGAAGGTGGCAAGACAGCAACCTTTATGCCAAAGCCACTCTTCGGCGATAACGGTTCAGGTATGCACGTTCACCAATCACTTTGGAAAGATGGCAAGCCACTCTTCTTCGAAGCAGGAACATATGGCGACCTTTCAGATATGGCACGTTGGTATATCGGCGGACTCTTGAAGCACGCTCCATCACTTCTTGCTTTCACCAACCCAACTGTTAACTCATACCGTCGCTTGGTTCCAGGTTACGAAGCGCCAGTAAACCTTGTTTACTCAGCGCGTAACCGTTCAGCATGTATCCGTATTCCAATTACCGGATCATCACCAAAGGCAAAGCGCATGGAGTTCCGTTGCCCAGATCCATCATCAAATCCCTACCTAGCATTCGCAGCAATGCTGATGGCCGGTATCGATGGAATCGTTAACAAGATCGAGCCACCTGCCCCAGTTGATAAGGATCTCTACGAACTCGAAGGTGAAGAAGCTGCAGCAATTCCTCAGGTTCCAGGTTCCCTTGATGCAGTTCTCGATAGCCTCGAGAAGGATCACGAATTCCTTACCAAGGGTGGAGTCTTCTCAGAAGATCTCATCTCAACATGGATCGAATGGAAGCGTAAGAACGAAGTTGATTACGTACGCTTGCGTCCACATCCAGCAGAGTTTGAACTCTACTTCGACATTTAAATCGAAAAAAAGCCCCGTCGAGAAATCGGCGGGGTTTTTTATTGGAGAAAATTAGCGGATGGAAGCGACTTTAAAGATCAACCAACTCAGGCAACCGCTGACTACCGACGCAATAATCACCGCTATAACTGCTAAGTCTTGAAGTACGGAATCCTTAAAGGCTAGCTGTGCGATAAAGATCGCCACAGTGAAACCGATTCCCGCAGCGCTACCAGTTGCAACGAGTGAGGATTTAGTCGCACCCGTTGGGAAGTCACAAAGTTTCGCTTTGCTTGCAGCAAAGACAGCAGCAAAAACACCCAGCGGTTTGCCGATGACCAACCCTAGGAAAATTCCCCAAGACACAGGTGAGCGCCAAACATCGCTGATCATCTCTGATGAGATCGCTACCCCAGTATTTGCAAATGCAAAGATAGGAACAATTACAAAACTGCTCCAAGGATGGATCTTCGCTTCCAACCACTCAATTATGGATAAGGAGCCGTCCTCAACATCCTTCATGTGCAAATGCTCTTTGGGGATATTGGGCGTTAGCAATCCCAAAACAACTCCAGCAAGCGTTGGGTGAACGCCGCTGCGGTAGAGGCTGTACCAAAGCAGCGCTCCGATGAAGATATAGATATAGGTTGAATTTGCACCTAAGGTTTTAAAGAGAACTATTGCTAAGGTCGCAAGCAATCCAGCCAGCAGCCACGAGAAATTTACGCCAGCTGTATACACAAAGGCGATAATTAAAATCGCGCCAATATCATCGATTACCGCAAGCCCGAGAAGGAAAGTTCTTAGCGCCGGAGCAACCTGGCTGCCCAGCATGGTGAGTACGCCGACAGCGAGTGCAATGTCTGTTGCAACCGGAACTCCCCAACCATTTGGTTCGACATCGCCTGCGATCGCAAGATAAATAACAGCGGGGACGGCCATTCCACCAACAGCTGCGATAAACGGGGCCATAGCGCTCTTGAAGGTTGCTAGATGTCCGGTTGTTAACTCACGCTTTATCTCAAGCCCAACTACGAAGAAGAAGAATGTCATCAGTAGGTAGTTGATGAACTTAAGAAATGTTAGCTTTAAGAAAATCTCAAGACCCCAGATATCGAAGTTCAGATCAATTAGATACCGATCGAGTAGGTTGAAATATCCTTCACCTAATGGGCTGTTGGCGATCGCTAAACCAAAGGCCGCAGCTGCTAGAAGGAGAAAACCGCTTGAAGTCTCGCGATGCAGAAAATCCTGCAGCGGACGAATTGCCGTTGCTCTAATTCGATCACGCATGAATTGAAGGTATCACGAGGAGACTTCTTCTCGTTTGATCGAATTTCGCGCCAAGAGGAAATGGCCCAGCGCACCTATTGCTAGAGCAAGTAGCACGCCAACATTTGCATATGCCCAACTGCCGTCCTTGCCTCCGATTAGGAAGAGCAAGTAGCCCTGCCAAGACAACCAGCTAGCGAAGGAGTTGGTTACGAACCCCCAACCAATGAAGGCGCCGAAGGCCATGAGAGATAAGGATCGCTTATTCCATGCGCCGTATCTTCCGCTTACCTTGAAGAGATCTTCTTCAGAGTATGCGTGTTTTCTAAGAAGTACATCAGTTACAAAGATCGCCGACCAAGTAGCAATTGGAACACCAAGAGTTATCAAGAAGCCTTGGAATGGATAGAAGAAATTATCTGCGATCCAGACTAGATAGATGGACCCAACTAACATGATCGCCCCATCAAAGAGTGCGGCCATATGGCGCTTAACTGGTACTCCAATTGCAAGAAGTGTTAAACCGGATGAGTACAGATCAAGAATTGCACCGCCTACTAGTCCGAGAATCGCAATGAGCGCGAAGAAGGCTAAATACCAAGTTGGAAGCAGAGCGGTAAGTGCGCCAATAGGATCCATGGCTATGGCATCGCTTAACTTTGGATCGCTGCCAGAAAGTGCTGCACCGTAAATCACCAAAATAATTGGCACTATTGATGCACCAAGAACGGTCCAACCCACCACTGATTTACTCGAAGTTGTTCTAGGCAAATACCTTGAGTAATCCGCAGCGGTATTTACCCAGCCAAGTCCGATGCCGGTGATACCAAAGATTAGAGCGCCGATGAAGGCTTGAATATTTCCTGAAGGAAGCGCTGAAACTTTATCCCAAGAGACTTCATCGAAGGTTAGAAGGATGTAGATCACGGTTGCAAAACTTGTAACGAGAGTTAAATACTTTTGCAGGCGCATAATCACCTTATGGCCTAAGACTCCCCCATACATCGTTAGTGACACTGCTACAACGAATCCGATTACCATCGCTAAGTTTCGGTCAATATCCCCGATGCGCATAAAGATTGTGCCGGTAGCTAAAGTTGCAAGTGAAACCAAGACCGTTTCCCAGCCAACGAAGACTAGATATGACATCAGCCCTGGGACGATATTTCCCTTAACTCCAAAGACTGCGCGAGATAAGACCATGGTTGGCGCATTTGATTTCTTGCCCGCTAGAGAGCTAAACCCAACCAGCAGAAAAGAGAGAGTCGTGCCGAGAATTGCGGCAAAGGTGGCTTGCCAGAACGAGATACCGAAACCAAGAAAGAAGGAACCATAAGACAGCGCTAGCAACGAGACATTTGCCCCCGCCCAAGGCCAGAAGAGTGACGACGCCTTTCCAGAGCGTTCGCCTTCGGCAATGACATTGGTTCCGTTAAATTCTAATTGCATCTTATTCCTTATCGATTGTTTGATAAGTCTAGAGGTTATTCGCCTAGTTTTTGATAAGAAGTGAACTCTCCAATTAAATTAAAGCCAACTTTTTCATATGCGCGTTTAGCACTTGCATTCTCTGAGAAAACTCCCAGACCAACGTGGCTAATTCCACTTCTACTTGCATTACCTAGCATTTGTGAGACAAGTTTTTGGGCTAGCCCTTTGGAACGAAAATCCGAATGGGTGGCGATTGATGCAAACATGACTTGCCCCGTGCGCCATTGAACTAGAGCGCCAGTTGCAACCAACTGCTCTTGTTCACGAATTTCGCCCCAGAAAAGTACTTCCTTATTGCCGGGCCAAACAGAAGATTTGCGGGCATGGGTCTTCAAGAAATCTTCTATCTCTAAATGGTTCAATGATTTTATTGCGGGGTCAAATCTTTCAAAACCTTTCGTATCGATGGAATAAAGATCCCAACTGACCTGTCTCTTATACTTTTCCGAATCCATCTCTACGTTTCTAGAAGTGGCAATCTCATCACCATCTAAAATAACTGGATCTGAGCCAAGGGCCATGGTGAATCTCGAGCCATCTTCATCATTTACCGAAAAGCTAAAACCTTCAGGCTTTACTATCGCCTCGATAAACTTATGAGCAGGCGCATAGGTAGAGAAGATCTCTAAATTCTTTGGGTTTTCGCTAAGCAGCGCCAGTACTTGTTGGTGATCTTTAATCGAGGAAGAAGTCAAGAAGAAAGTCCGTTGTTCCAGGCACTACTGAGTATTTCTCGAGATCGGTAACACCAACAGATGCTAGAACTTCATCATCTACGAAGAAGTTTCCGGTGCAATCCTTGGATTCGCGATTAAGAATTACATAAGCAGCATCAGCCAAAATCTCTGGTGTTCTGCATGCAGCAGTATCAACGCCAGGAATCATCTGCAAGGCAGCGGTGTCGATTGCGGTTCGTGGCCAGAGAGCGTTTACCGCAATGCCTGTTTTCCGGAATTCTTCTGACATACCGAGTACGCACATCGACATTCCGTACTTCGCCATTGTGTATGCGACGTGATGTTGGAACCACTTCGCCTTCATAGAAAGCGGTGGAGATAGCGTGAGAATGTGAGGATTGCGACCGGCTTTTGCCGATTCGCGAAGATGCGGGATCGCAGCCTGTGAAGTTAAAAACGTTCCGCGCACATTTACATCAAACATCAAATCAAAGCGCTTGGCTGGTGTGGCCTCAGTTGGCGTTAGATTGATGGCGCTTGCGTTATTGATCAAAATATCGATGCCACCAAATTCTTCTGCGGCTTGATTTACCGCAGCTGCGATTTGATCCTCATCCCTGAGGTCGCATTGGATTGGTAGCGCTATTCCGCCAGCGTCACGGATTTCTTGCGCAGCTGAATGAATCGTGCCAGGCAACTTTGGATTGGGTTCAGATGTCTTGGCTGCGATTGCAACGGATGCGCCATCGCGCGCTGCACGTAGGGCTATCGCTAGGCCGATGCCACGTGATCCCCCAGTAACAAAGATTCGCTTTCCTGAAAGATCTCCGGTGATTGTCATTACTTACCCTTCTTGGACATGAAGTTCATAAACGCTTCCATCGCTTCTTCGGATTGAAGGGCGAGAGAGAAGAGTTCAAATTCTGCTTTCATAACCGCCGCAACGGCATCGTGCTTGCTCGCCTTTAGTAGCGCCTTGGTGTTGATCATCGCTTGTGGTGGTTGCTCTGCGATATGAGTTGCGATCTCTAGCGCCTCACGTAAAGGATCAGATGCAATAGATGCAACCAGCCCCATATCTTTTGCGCTATCAGCGTCGAAACTTTCTCCGGTCATAAAGATCTTGGCTGCGCGTTGGTATCCAACTAATAGTGGAAAGAGATAACTCGAGCCCGCTTCCGGAACCAATCCGAGAGAAGCAAATGGCATCGAAAACTTCGCACTTGGTCCTGCCACTACAACATCGCAATGGAGCAACATAGTTGTTCCAACTCCGACGGCATTTCCCTTTACCGCGGCAATTAGCGGTTTTGGAAACTCAAGTAACGAACCCAGAAAACGAGCGACGTCGCTATCTTCATTAGTTGGTGGATTTGCCAGAAAATCGGCGATGTCATTACCTGCAGTGAAATGATCGCCCTCAGACGTGAGCACGACTGCCCTAACCGCAAAATCCCCTGCAGCTTCATTTAGCCCATTTGCCAAGCCCGCGTACATCTCGCGGGTCAGAGCGTTCATCTTTTCAGGGCGATTAAAGGAAAGGATCTGGATCGATCCCTCACGGCGGCTGGTGATTTGTGACATCTGCGCATACTACTGGTTGGTAACCTTTGAGGAAAGAGAGGACACTGAAGGCGACGGAGAGGTCAAAATGACTAGAGATATAACTATTACGGTACGTGAACTCAACCCTTTTGAGCAGTTAGTTCTTGGGCTGCTCTGCGAAGGTAAAACTAATTCTGCGATCGCACGGGAGACTTCACATACCGAGAAAGTTATCGAAAATACAATTAGTCGCGCCGCTAAAGCTTTCAACATAAAATCGGATCCGGATACAAATATTCGTGTACTCCTTGCACTTGCCTTTCGAACACATTTCGGTGATGCTGCATTTGATCGCCTAGGGGTTCCCTGCTCTCACATGGAAGTTGGCGCAGATGGCCAAATGATTTGCAACAAGGATGTTCATTAACTAGATCACTTTTCTACTAGGGCTAGCACTCACTGCAATTGGTGGAGGGCTAGCCCTGCGTATTTCTATCAAAAGAGCAATCACTTAAGAGTATTAATTGTCATGTGCTCAAACTCTGAGTTCACGAATCTTAAGTTTTGGAGAGAAAAATGAAAAGAGTATATTTTGACAAGATAGTTACGGCTGTTGGATTTGGCTTGGCAGTTTTTCTAGTAATCGCTGCTGGCCTGCTCAACTGGGGAGCAACTTTTGCAGCGGATGCAGTTGGGTCACAACTAGAAGCACAGGAGATAACCATTCCAGCAGAGACTGGGAATAAAGAGGAATCAGCAGAAGTAACTGCCTTCTTTAAAGAAAATGGTGAGAAAGTAATGACCACCGGTAAGCAAGCGCAGATGTACGCCGATCATTACTTGGGATTTCACTTATCTGGAATGCCAGCATATGCAGCAGCAAGTGGAGCAAATAGAGCAGCCGCTGCAGCCCTTGCCGCTAATCCAAATGATCCAACTTTGAAAGCGGAAGCGGCTGCAAAAGCTGGACTCGTTGAAACAGTGTTTAAAGGAACAATGTTGCGTGGAACTCTGCTAACTGCATATGCATTTGGAACTCTTGGATCAATCGCTGGAATCGCTGCGCTAGTTTCACTAGCTGGAGCCGGAGTAATGCTGCTTCTCTCAATTCTGGGGCTGCTTCACATTCGTCGCACTCCTAAGGATGTGACGATTTAACCCTCAACTCTCCGTGAGGGCGCCCCTCGTTAGCTCGCCGAAAGGTCTTGCTAGCGAGGGGTTTTTTACGACTCGCCCTTACGCAACGCCTTAGTAACACCGGTCCCAGACGTACCCTTAAACCATTCCCTGGTAGTTCTCAGTAAACCCTTCCCCAGCAATGAAGGACCACGCTCGGTGGCCTTCTTAACGCGCCATTACCGGTAGCGGTAATCGGAAAGGAAGACTATGTCGTTACTCTCATGGAAGCTTCATGGAAATGGAAAGAGCATTTCCGCAGGTGGAGTTGTCTCTACAGATGAAAGACTTACTTGGCCTCGCACAATCGGAGTCGGTCTACAACATATCGCCGCGATGTTTGGTGCAACATTTCTAGTTCCGATCATTACTGGCTTCTCCCCTACAACAACTCTCTTCTTCTCAGGAATTGGCACCATCCTCTTCCTGATAATCACCAAAAATAGAGTGCCAAGTTATCTAGGTTCTTCCTTCGCATTTTTAGGGCCAATCGCTGCAGCAATGACTGCCGCTGGTACCGGTGGCGGAATGGCAGCTGCACTTGGCGGAATCGTCTTCACCGGTGTAGTTCTAGCCCTGGTTGGTCTTGCCGTTCGTGCAGCAGGTATCGGTTGGATCAACTGGCTGCTTCCACCAGTTGTCACAGGAACGATTGTTATGTTGATCGGTTTCAACTTGGCAGGTGCTGCTAAAGGTAACTTCACTAAAGAGCCGCTAATTGCAATCATCACTCTTGCAAGCATCGGTGTAATCGGTGCATTCTCAAAGGGCTTTATGAGCCGTATCAGCATCTTCTTGGGACTTGTAATTGGATATCTCGTCGCGCTAGCCATGGGCGATGTTGATACAAAGGGAATCTCAGCAGCTGCTTGGTTTGATACACCAACATTTACAACGCCAACATTTAGCACAAATATCATGATCTTGTTCTTGCCTGTTGTTCTTGTATTGATCGCCGAAAACGTAGGACACGTTAAAGCGGTTGCAGCAATGACTGGTAAGGATCTAGATGATCAGATGGGTAACGCACTTATGGCTGATGGTTTGGCAACAACTGTTGCTGGCTTCGGTGGTGGATCCGGTACTACAACGTATGCAGAAAACATTGGAGTAATGGCGGCAACGCGCGTTTACTCAACAGCGGCATATTGGATCGCTGGAGTTGGCGCAATCTTGCTCTCGCTTTCACCAAAGTTCGGCGCAGTTCTTAGCGCTACTCCAGCCGGCGCACTTGGCGGCGTATCAACTGCCCTCTTCGGAATGATCGGCATCTTGGGTGCGCGAATCTGGATCGAAAGCAAAGTTGATTTCTCTGACTCAACCAACCTACTGATTGCAGCAGCTGCTCTAATCATGGGTATCGCTGACTATTCATGGACCCAAGGCGATTACACCTTCACAGGTATTGTCAACGGAACTCTGGTAGCAGTAGTTGGATATCGCGTACTACATTCGATATCGAAGGCGCGCGGAAAATAATCTGTAGATAAGTAAGTATGAAATAGGCGGGCCAAGAAATTGGTCCGCCTATTTCTTTCCCACATCAATTGATATTAGGTTAGAATCCCGAAATGGTTATCCCTTCGCGCTTAATTGAATACATCATCGCCGCGATGATAATTATTCTGGCGCCAGGTCCTAGCGTGTTATTTACTATCGCACGTGCGATCGCCTGGGGTAGAAAAGTTGCTGTCTTTACAGTTGCCGGAAATGTCACCGGCGCTTTCTTCTTATCCTCGCTAGTTGCTTTCGGTCTAGGCCCAATTCTCTCAAGATCTGATCTGGCTTACTCTGCTGTGCAATGGGGCGGCGGCGGTTATCTGGTCTATCTCGGTATCAACGCAATCAGGGCGCGCAAGATTGCCGCAGCCGATATGAAGAGCCAAGGAAGTGTTGTTCCAACATTCTGGCGATCAGCGCGCGATGGTTTCTGGGTCGGTGCGCTAAATCCAAAAGGTTTGGTTTTCTATGCCGCAGTTCTGCCTCAGTTTGTAGATATAGAACGCGGAAATGTAACCGGACAATTACTTTTTCTCGGAGCGCTCTTCTCAATTCTTGCATTTATCTCAGATGGAACTTGGGGCCTATTGGCCGGAACGGCGCGAGCTTGGCTGGCTAGTGATGAGAAACGGTTAGAACTTTTAAGAGTTATTGGTGGCTGTGTGATGATTATCTTGGGTCTATTGGTCATCGCATCAGCCCTTCGTGATTTAATCAATACATGAGTTCTTCTACTAATTCCAAGATAGTTAAACCCGAAAAGCCAGCGCGAGACACTATTGCGCCATCCGATTTAACTTTTGGGCTCTCCACTTGTAAACGCTGTCTCTGGATCAAGTATTGGTTTAAAGTCACGATGCCCGGACAATTCCCGCTCGTTAAACCATTGTCGTCGGCGCAAGAAGAACACTTTCGCCGCGCAGCAATGCCTGACCTTGATCCATCACTTGCACCTGGCGTTGTAACACAACGGGGGCAATGGGTCAAGAGCGCACCGATTGAGATAAATGGTGAGGCAACTCGTTGGCGGATTCTTGGTATCTACGATCTCCTCGCCCACTATGACGATGGCAGCGTTGGAATTATCGATTGTAAAGTCTCTGACTCAGATCGCGATAACGCGCAGTTCTATGCGCCGCAGCTTGAGGCTTACGCCTATGCACTCGAAAATCCCGAAAAAGGTAAGCCCTGCCCTGTCTCGACCATGGGGGTGTTGGTCTGGAAGTTGGCAGGCGTCACGCCCACTGTCGATGGTGCACATGGCTTTGGCGTAACTCAGCACTATCTACATGTCACGCGAGATCAAGCGCCATTTAAATCTTTGATCGCAGATCTGATAAATGTTATTGAGGGCGAACTACCTGATGCCGGGGTTGATTGCGATACCTGCAACTACCTAACCAAGCGGCTGTCGCTAGAGAGTTAATTAACCCTCTTCATCTTCCGTGCTTTTCTTCGCCTTCGTTGCATATGTATCTACATATTCTTGCCCCGATAGGGCTTGAATAGTCTGCATGATTTTATCTGTGACATCGCGTAGATGTTGTAGATCCGTGGAATCGCCTTCGAAGTACATTGGCTCACCGAAGATCATCTCCACGCGCATTACCTTCGGAACAACGGTTCCAGTTGGTTGAATCTTTTCGGTATTGAACATGGCTACCGGAATAATTGGAGCACCAGATTCGATCGCCAGTCGAGCAATACCTGTGCGGCCTTTATATAGTCGACCATCTGGTGAACGCGTACCTTCAGGGTAAATGCCCAAGCACTTTCCTTCAGCTAAAACTTTAAGCCCTGTAATCAGCGCTGCTTCGCTGCGTCGCCCACCCGAACGATCAACTGGAACTTGTCCAAGAGCTATAAACGTTAACTTCTTCAATAACCCTT